>Ga0208788_1000956_pt1 | contig 14182 bp, 27 predicted proteins | sample Wag4_2014_7_11_3_FD_187363 | JGI IMG/M metagenome (GOLD analysis project Ga0208788, IMG submission 187363) | Fresh water mixed with fracking chemicals microbial communities from Ohio, USA - Utica-2 Time Series FC 2014_7_11 (SPAdes) (version 2) ... | reverse complement strand
GCCGGAGCCTTAGCCTTCGCCTTGGCGCGAGTCTTCTTGGCAGGAGCTTCGGCCTCGACCGCAGGCGCAGCCGCCTGATCGACCAACTGCATCAGTGCCATCGGAGCATTGTCACCTGCGCGCGGCATCATACGCAGGATGCGCGTGTAGCCACCGGCACGAGCCTTGAAGCGAGGGCCGAGATCGGCGAACAACTTATCGACGATCGCTTGATCGCGCAGGCGCGCGAACGCCAAACGACGGCGAGCCTCGCTGTCGGTCTTGGCCAGAGTGATCAACGGCTCGACCACACGACGCAATTCTTTGGCCTTCGGCAGCGTGGTACGGATCGTCTCGTGACGCAGCAAGGCTACGCTCATGTTGCGCATAAGCGCATGACGGTGCGGAGCATTGCGCGACAGTTGCCGCCCTGAAAGTCGATGACGCATAACAAACCTCGATAAGTCAGTGGGACTTCCGGGCTACTCTCGAGCCCGGAACCCGAATCACATCAAACCGCCACGATCTTCTTCGTGACGCAGGCTGGCCGGCGGCCAACCATCAAGACGCATGCCGAGCATCAAACCGTGGCTCTGCAGCACTTCCTTGATCTCGGTGAGCGACTTCTTGCCGAGATTGGGAGTGCGAAGCAGCTCCACCTCGGTGCGCTGCACGAGATCGCCGATGTAGTGAATGTTCTCCGCCTTGAGGCAGTTGGCACTGCGGACGGTGAGCTCGAGCTCATCGACCGGACGCAACAGGATCGGATCGAACTGAGCCGACTCGGACTTGCCAGACGACTCTTCCTCGCCCTGCAGATCGACGAACACCGACAACTGATCCTTGAGGATGCTGCCAGCGCGACGGATCGCCTCTTCCGCATCGATCGTGCCGTTAGTCTCGATATCGAGCACCAACTTATCGAGGTCGGTGCGCTGCTCGACGCGAGCGGCGTCGACCGAATACGTCACACGACGAATCGGGCTGAACGAGGCATCAAGCTGCAAGCGACCGATCGGACGAGCGGCTTCCTCAAAGGCGATACGCTGGGCAGCCGGGCGGTAGCCACGACCACGCTCGACGCGCAGCACCATCGTCAACTCGCCAGCCTTGGTGAGGTTCGCGATCACGAGTTCCGGATTAACGACTTCTACGTCGTGATCGGTCTGGATGTCGCCGGCCGTGACCGGGCCCGGACCCTTCTTCGAAAGACGCAACTCCGCCGAATCACGCGTGTGCATACGGATGGCCACCTGCTTGAGGTTCAGCAGGATGTCGACGACGTCCTCCTGAACACCTTCGATGCTGGTGTACTCGTGCAGAACGCCTTCGATCTCCACTTCCGTGATCGCAGCGCCCGGCATGGACGAGAGCAGCACGCGACGCAGCGCATTGCCGAGCGTATGGCCGAAACCGCGCTCGAACGGCTCGATGACCACGCGCGCCTGACGCGGCGCGAGCGGGCTGACCTTCACCACGCGGGGCTTCAGGAACTCGCCGACTGATCCATGCATGTTCGATTCCTCTTTCCTGTTTCGAGAACGACCCGACGATTACTTCGAGTACAACTCGACGACCAGGTTTTCGTTGATGTCCGGCAGAATTTCGTCACGAGCGGGCACCTGCTTGAAGACGCCCTTCATTTCTTTGTCGTTCACCTCAACCCACTCGGGGAGGCCGACCTGCGAGGCGATCTGCATCGCATTCTGCACGCGCAACTGCTTGCGCGCCTTCTCGCGGATTTGCACGACGTCGCCCGCACGCATCTGATACGACGCGATCGTGACGACCTCACCGTTGACCTCGATGCCCTTGTGGCTGACGAGTTGGCGGGCTTCCGAACGCGTGGACGCAAAGCCCATGCGATAGACGACGTTGTCGAGACGGCACTCGAGCAGCTTCAACAGGTTTTCACCCGTCGAGCCGGAGCGGCGCGCAGCCTCGGTGTAGTAGTTGGCGAACTGACGCTCGAGCACGCCGTACATACGGCGCAGCTTCTGCTTCTCGCGCAACTGGCTGCCGTATTCCGACAGACGCGACTTGCGTTCGCCCTTGATTCCGCCCGGCGGAACCTGGAACTTGCACTTCGACTCGAGCGGCTTGACGCCACTCTTCAAGAAAAGATCGGTGCCCTCGCGACGAGCGAGTTTGCACTTGGGACCAACGTATCGGGCCATCTGATAATTCCTCTTGCGACGCTACGTCAGACGCGACGCTTCTTGGGAGGACGGCAGCCGTTGTGCGGGATCGGCGTGACGTCGGAAATGCTCGTGATCTTCAGCCCGCAGTTGTTCAAAGCACGTACTGCAGACTCGCGACCCGGGCCCGGACCCGCGACGCGAACTTCGACATTGCGCAAACCGTGCTCCTGCGCGGCAACGCCAGCCTTCTCGGCGGCCACCTGCGCAGCGAACGGGGTCGACTTGCGCGAACCGCGGAAGCCGCAACCGCCCGAGGTCGCCCACGAGAGCGTGTTCCCCTGACGATCGGTGATCGTGATGATCGTGTTGTTGAAGGACGCATGCACGTGCGCGATACCATCGAGCACGTTCTTGCGAGCCTTCTTCGGCTTTTTCCCAGCGGATTGCTTCTGTTCTGCCATGTGCTACTGCCTGCTGAAAATCGATTATTTGCCCGGAGGCGCGTTGAGCTTGACGGCGGCCTTACGCGGACCCTTGCGCGTACGCGCATTGGTGCGAGTGCGCTGGCCGCGCAGCGGAAGACCCTTGCGATGACGCAGGCCGCGATAGGTACCGAGGTCCATCAATCGCTTGATGTTCATCGAAACCTCACGACGCAGGTCGCCTTCGACCAAGCCCTTCGCGATCTGTGAACGCAAGGAGTTGACCTCAGCTTCCGTCAGATCCTTGACCTTGGTGGTCGGATCGACGCCTGCCTCGGCGCAAACCTTACGTGCACGGGTTTTGCCCACACCGTAGATGTGGGTCAAACCGATGACAACGTGCTTGTTCATCGGGATATTGATGCCGGCGATACGTGCCATGTTTTCTGCCCCGAAGCCGCGGAAAAGCGCGGCATTCTACTTAAAAGCCTCTGACTCTCAACCCTGCCGCTGCTTGTGCCGCGGATCCTTGCAAATCACGTAGACGACACCGCGGCGCCGCACGATCTTGCAGTCCTTGCAAATCTTTTTGACGGATGGACGAACTTTCATTTCGAGTACCCTTTGATCACTGCGGCGCGCCGCCGCGTCCATAGCCCATCAGATTGGCCTGCTTCAACAGACCGGGATACTGATGGGACATCAAATGCGCCTGCAGTTGCGCCATGAAATCCATGGCAACGACCACGACGATCAACAAAGAGGTGCCACCGAACACGAACGGTACGCCACCTTCGGCGAACAGCACTTCGGGAACGATGCACACGGCAGTCAGGTAGAGCGCACCCCACAAGGTCAGGCGGGTGAGCACTTTGTCGATGTACTCGCCGGTCTGCTGACCCGGACGGATGCCAGGAATGAAAGCGCCAGACTTCTTCAAGTTCTCGGACGTCTCGCGCGCATTGAATACGAGGGCCGTGTAGAAGAAGCAGAAGAAAATCATCAACACTGCGTAGAGCACGAGGTGCAGCGGTTGGCCATAAGCGAGTGACGCTGCCATGGTCTGCAACACATCGGCCGCAGCACCTTCACCCGTGCCGAAGAAGCTCGCGATCGTCGCCGGGAAGAGCAGCAGGCTCGAGGCAAAGATCGGCGGAATGACACCCGCCATGTTGAGCTTGAAGGGCAAGTGGCTGGTTTGACCCGCCATCACGCGACGGCCCACCTGCCGCTTGGCATAGTGCACGGCGATACGGCGCTGGGCGCGCTCGCAGTAAACACAGAATGCTGTCACACCGAGCACCACGACGATGAGTACGAGCACGAACACGCCCGACATCTCACCCGTGTTGACCGACTCGACCGTACGGCCGAGCGCACCCGGAATACCGGAGACGATGCTGGCCAAAATAATCATCGAGATACCGTTGCCGATACCACGCTCGGTCACTTGCTCACCGAGCCACAACAGGAACATCGTGCCCGTGGTCATCGTCACGGTCGCGATGAACAAGAAAGACCAACCGGAGCTCAGCACCATGCCGCCGTTCTGCAAAGCCACGGCTGCACCGAGCGATTGGAACACGGCCAGAACCAACGTGAAGTAGCGCGTGATCTGCGTGAGCTTGCGCCGACCCGCCTCGCCTTCCTTCTTCATGGCTTCCCAAGGCGGATACACCTGAGAGGCCATCTGAACGATGATCGAGGCAGAAATGTAGGGCATCACACCCATGGCGAAGATCGACAGACGCTCGAGCGCACCGCCCGAGAACATGTTCGCCATACCGAGAATGGTGCCGGCGTTCTCTTGGAAGAAACGCGCCACTTCGGCCGGGTTGATACCCGGCACCGGAATGAACGAACCAATGCGGTAAACGATCAGGGCACCGATCAAGAAAAACAGGCGCGCGCGCACCTCGCCGAAACGCGTCGCGTCGGCGATGGCTGCTGCCGGATTTCCTACTCCCGTTGCCACTTCGTTGTTTACCCGTTACCTGATCCGTGTTGCCTTAGGCTTCGATGCGGCCGCCAGCCGCTTCGATCGCAGCCTTCGCGCCCTTCGTGGCACCAACGCCCTTGAGCGTTACGGCCTTTTTGATCTCGCCCGACAGCACGACCTTGGCGACCTCGGTGTGCATCGGAACGACATTGGCCGCCTTCAGGGCCGCCAGATCGATGACATCCGATGCGACCTTAGCGAGCTCGTCCAAACGAACTTCGGCGCGGGTTGCCTTGATGGCAGAGCGGAAGCCGACCTTCGGCAACCGACGCTGCAAGGGCATCTGACCGCCTTCGAAGCCGACTTTGTGGTAGCCGCCCTTGCGCGCACGCTGTCCCTTGACGCCACGACCGCAGGTTTTGCCCTGGCCAGCCGAGGCACCACGACCCACGCGCAAGCGCGGACGCTTGGAACCCGGTGCCGGCTTGATGGTGTTGATACGCATCGTCGTCACTCCTAATTAGCCTTCGACGACCGCGAGCAGATGCCGCGCCGTACGGATCATGCCGCGATTTTCCGGCGTGTCCGCGACGGTTACCGTCTGGTGTCGCTTGCGCAGACCGAGACCACGCACCGACTGCGCGATGTTCTCGAGCTGACCGTGAACGCTCTTCTTGAGCGTGACTTTCAATTGCTGTTTGGAAGCCATGGTATTAACCCGTCAGTTCTTCCAGAGACTTGCCGCGCTTCGCCGCGATCTCCTCGGGGGAGCGCACCGAAGCCAGAGCCTTCACCGTCGCACGCACGACGTTGATCGCGTTGCGCGAGCCGTAGCTCTTCGCGAGCACGTTGCGCACACCGGCGCACTCGAGCACTGCACGCATACCACCGCCCGCGATGACGCCCGTACCATCCGAGGCCGGTTGCATCAGAACTCGCGTCGCACCGTGACGACCTTTGATCGAGTAGTGCAGCGTCTCGTTTTTGAGCGCGACGTTGACCATGTTCTTGCGGGCCGCCGCCATCGCCTTCGAGATCGCGACCGGCACTTCACGCGCCTTGCCGAAACCGAAACCGACGCGACCAGCACCGTCACCAACCACCGTCAGTGCCGTGAAACCGAACTGACGACCGCCCTTGACGGTCTTCGAGGTGCGGTTGACCGCAACGAGTTTCTCGAGGTACTCGTCGGTGGCCTGGGATTTTTCGACTCGTGCCATGGATGTGTCCTGTCTTAAAACTCGAGGCCCGCTTCACGCGCGGCATCCGCCAGCGCCTTGATGCGTCCGTGGTACATGAAACCCGCGCGATCGAACGCGACCTTGCTCACACCGGCGGCCTTAGCACGCTCGGCGATCGCACGACCGACGGCCTTCGCCGCTTCGACGTTGCCGGTGCCTTCGAGGCCATTGGCCACGGCATCCTGCAGCGTGGAGGCCGAAGCCAACACCTGTGCGCCCGTCGCATCGAACACCTGCGCGTAGATGTGACGCGGCGTGCGATGAACGGTGAGACGCGGGGTCCCGAGTTCGCGAATCTTCGCTCGCGCCCGCACGGCGCGGCGCTGACGACGCTGTTTGTTGCTGATCTGCATTGCTCGATCCTCTGTGCGCGCCTGCGGTTACTTCTTCTTGCCTTCTTTGAGCGAGATCTGCTCGCCGGCGTAGCGCACACCCTTGCCCTTGTAAGGCTCCGGTGCACGCAGCTCGCGGATCTCAGCAGCAATTTGACCGATGCGCTGCTTGTCGATGCCCTTGAGGACGATTTCGGTTTGGCTCGGCGCCTCGACGCTGATGCCCTCAGGCATATCGACGGCGATCGGGTGCGAATAGCCGAGGGTGAGGTTCAGGGTCTTGCCCTGCACCGCCGCACGATATCCGACGCCGACCAACTCGAGCTTGCGCTCGTAACCCTTGCTGACGCCGATCGCCATGTTCGACAGGTGCGAACGGGTCGAGCCCGCCTGCATGCGATTGTTGGCGTCGTAGACGAGTTCGAGGTGCTTGTCCTTCTGGACGACCTTGACGCCGCCCGAAAGCGCCACGCTCAACGAACCCTTGGCACCCTTCAAGGTGACCGAGGTATCGGTGATGGTCGCGGTCACGCCCTGGGGCAGTTCGACCGGTTGTTTCGCTACACGACTCATTGATGCTTACCTGGTTAGCTACCTGGTGTTCAAAATGCACTGCACGTCAGGCGACGATGCAGAGCACCTCACCGCCCTGGCCAATGGCCCGGGCTTGCTTGTCCGTCATCACGCCTTTCGGCGTCGAGACGATCACCGTGCCCATACCGCCGAGAACCTTCGGCAGCTCATCCTTGCCGCGGTAGATCCGCAGGCCCGGACGCGAGACACGCTCGAGACGATCGATGACCGGGCGCCCGTCGTAATACTTCAGGGCAATGGTCATCGTGCTCTTGCCGCCATCCGCATCGATGCGGAAATCGGCAATGTAGCCTTCGTCCTTCAAAACTTTGACGACGGCCTGCTTGAGGCGCGATGCGGCAACATTCACTTCGCTCTTGCGAGCGAGCTGCGCGTTGCGAATGCGGGTCAGCAGATCGGCAATGGGATCAGTCATGCTCATATGGCGCGCGCTCCTACCAGCTCGCCTTGGACACGCCGGGCAGTTCGCCCCGGTTCACAGTCTCGCGAATCTTCACGCGCGAGAGACCGAACTTGCGGTACACGCCACGCGGACGACCCGTGATCGAGCAGCGCTTGCGGCCACGACTCGGGCTCGCATCACGCGGCATTTTTTGAAGGGCGACCTGCGCTGCGACGCGATCCTCGTGAGAGGTGCGCGGATTGCGGATCGTCTCCTTGAGCTTCGCACGCTTCGCTGCGAACTTCTTGACGGTTTCGGCGCGACGCTTTTCGCGCTCCACCATGCTCGTCTTGGCCATGTGCTTGCTGCCCTATTACTTGCGGAAGGGGAACTGGAAGGCTTCGAGCAATGCTCGACCCGCCTTGTCGTCCTTCGCCGTGGTGGTGATGGTGATGTCCATGCCCCGGAGCTGGTCGATCTGGTCGTACTGGATTTCCGGGAAAATGATCTGTTCTTTGACGCCCATGTTGTAGTTACCACGGCCGTCGAACGAACGCGGTGACACGCCACGGAAGTCGCGGATACGCGGCATCGCGACGCTGATCAGGCGATCGAGGAACTCGTACATCCGCGCGCCGCGCAGCGTGACTTTGCAGCCAATCGCCAGGCCTTCGCGGACTTTGAACGAAGCGATCGACTTGCGAGCCTGACACACGACGGGCTTTTGACCCGTGATCTTGGTCAGATCCGTCACTGCCGCATCGATGACCTTCTTATCGGCCACCGCTTCGCCCACACCCATGTTGACCGTGATCTTCACGATCTTGGGCACTTCCATCGCGTTGGTGATGCCAAGATCCTTGCGGAGCTGGGCCACGACCTTCTCGCGGTAATACTGTTGCAGCCTTGCCATGCTGGTAACCCGTAGATCGACGCTTACGCGTCGATCATCTCTCCGTTGGATTTGAAGAACCGAACACGCTTGCCATCCGCCAGACGCTTGACGCCGACACGATCGGCCTTCTGCGTCGCGGGGTTGAACAGCGCGACCTTCGACACGTGCATCGGCATCTCTTTCTCGATGATGCCGCCGGTCTTGTTCATTTGCGGGTTGGCGCGCGTGTGGCGCTTGACCCGGTTAACGTTCTCGACGATGACCGTGTCGTCATCGAGTACAGAGACAACGGCGCCTTTACGGCCCTTGTCACGCCCCGAAATCACGATCACGTTGTCGCCTTTGCGAATCTTTCTCATGGGAGAGGCCTCAGAGCACTTCCGGTGCCAGCGAGATGATCTTCATGAACTGCGCCGTACGCAGTTCGCGCGTCACGGGCCCGAAAATACGGGTGCCGATCGGCTCGAGCTTGTTGGAGAGCAACACCGCGGCGTTGCCATCGAACTTGATCAGCGAACCATCAGCGCGACGCACGCCACGACGAGTGCGCACGACGACGGCGTCGTAGACCTCACCCTTCTTGACCTTGCCACGCGGAATGGCGTCTCTAACGCTGACCTTGATCAAGTCACCGACAGCCGCGTAACGACGACGCGTGCCACCCATGACTTTGATGCACATCAAAGATTTCGCGCCGCTATTGTCGGCTGCGTTCAATACGGTTTGCAGCTGGATCACGACGCACGCTCCACCACGGCCACGAGCCGCCAGGACTTGTTACGCGAGAGCGGTCGGCACTCGGCGATCGTCACCGTATCGCCCTGACGCGACTCGTTGGTCTCGTCGTGAGCGAGCAGCTTCGTGGTACGGCGAATGTACTTGCCGTAACGCGGGTGCTTGACCAGGCGCGAAATCTCGACCGCGATGGTCTTGTTCATTTTGTTGCTGACTACACGCCCGGTGAGCGTGCGCAGCGTCTTGCTTTCAGTTGCCGTCGTCATCTGTTACTTCTCCGAAGTCTTCGCGGCAGCCGCCTTCTCGGCGAGCACCGTCTTCAGACGCGCGATGTCCTTGCGCACGCGACCGAAGTCGTGCGGCTTGATCGCCTGACCGGTCGCACGCTGCATACGCAGCGAGAACTGCTCGCGACGCGCCTTCAGCAATTCCTCGTTGAGGTCTTTGGCGGCTTTGCCGCGCAATTCCTTGGCATTCATGTCAACGCACCTGTCGCTTCACGAAGGAAGTGGTGACCGAGAGCTTGGCGCCGGCCAACCGGAACGCCTCGCGCGCAGTCTTTTCGTCCACGCCTTCCATTTCGAAGAGGATCTTGCCGGGCTTGACCTTGGCCACCCAGTACTCGACGTTGCCCTTACCCGAGCCCATGCGGACTTCGAGAGGCTTCTTGGAAATCGGCACGTCCGGGAAGACGCGGATCCAAATCTGGCCACCGCGCTTAACGGCACGGGCCATGGCACGTCGGGCGGCTTCGATCTCACGCGCGGTCATACGTGCACGCTCGGTGGCCTTGAGGCCGAAATCTCCGAACGCCACGGAATTGCCACGCTGGGCGAGACCGGCGTTGTCACCCTTGAATTGTTTGCGGTACTTGGTGCGCTTTGGCTGCATCATGACTGCGATTCCTCAAGTCAGACCGCAGGCGCGGCAATGGCCGCGGCCTCGGCAGCAGGTGCGCCAGCGGCATCACCATCAACCTCAGGCTTGCTGAGATCTTCCTTGTCGAAGACCTCGCCCTTGAAGATCCACACCTTGACGCCGATGACGCCATAAGTGGTACGGGCTTCGCCGAAGCCGTAATCGATATCGGCGCGGAAAGTGTGCAGCGGGATACGACCCTCGCGCGACCACTCCGTGCGGGCGATCTCGGCGCCGTTCAAGCGACCCGACAAGCGAACCTTGATACCGAGCGCGCCACTGCGCATCGTGCTCATCACGGCGCGCTTCATGGCGCGACGGAACATCACGCGCTTCTCGATCTGCTGGGCGATGCCGTCAGCCACGAGCTGAGCGTCGAGCTCGGGCTTGCGGATCTCGGAAATGTTGAGGCGAATGTCGGCGACCGGACGGCCGAGCAGCTTCGCCGTATCGGCGCGCAACTTCTCGATGTCCTCACCCTTCTTACCGATGACGATGCCAGGACGCGCGGTCTGGATCGTGATGTTCACCTTGTTCGCAGCGCGCTCGATGCTGATGCGCGAGACCGACGCCTCGGCGAGCTTCTTGCGCAGGAACTCACGAACGCGGAAGTCCGTGTGAACGTGCACCGGGAATTCTTTCTTGCTGGCATACCACTTCGAGGACCACTCACGAGTGATACCAAGTCGAATGCCGATCGGATTGACTTTCTGGCCCATGGATCAGTCCTTCTTGCCGTCGCTAACCACGACGGTGATGTGGCTGTTGCGCTTGACGATGCGAGCACCGCGACCCTTGGCGCGAGCGGCGAAACGCTTCAGCACCGGAGCGGTGTCGACCATGATGCGATGAACTTTGAGCTCATCGATGTCGGCACCGTTGTTGTTCTCGGCGTTGGCAACGGCCGACTCGAGAACCTTCAAAACGATTTCCGCGCCCTTCTTCGGCATGAAGCGCAGCGTCGCGAGCGCATTGCCCACGGGCTTGCCGCGCACCACGTCTGCGACGAGGCGGCACTTCTGCGGAGAAATCCGCGCGTGTTTCAGTTTGGCCGTGACTTCCATTGTATTGCTCCGCCTTAGGCCTTCTTGTCGCCGGAGTGGCCCTTGAACGTGCGCGTGGGCGCAAATTCGCCGAGCTTGTGGCCGACCATGTTTTCCGAAACGAGCACCGGCACATGCAGCTTGCCGTTGTGCACCGCGATGGTGAGACCCACCATCTCGGGGACGATCATCGAACGGCGCGACCAGGTCTTGATCGGCTTGCGATCGTTCTTGGCAACAGCCGTCTGCACCTTCTTCGTGAGGTGCAGATCGACGAAAGGACCTTTCTTGAGTGAACGAGGCACTGTTGACTCCTGACCTTACCGGGCCGCTCAGCGGACCTTGTTCTGGCGACGCTGCACGATCATGTGAGTCGTGCGCTTGTTGGTGCGGGTCTTCTTGCCCTTGGTATTCCAACCCCACGGTGACACCGGGTGCGGATTACCTTGGCCAGACTTACCTTCACCACCACCGTGGGGGTGATCGACCGGGTTCATGGCGAGACCACGGACCGTCGGACGGATACCGAGCCAACGCTTAGCACCGGCTTTGCCGTAGCTACGCAGGTTGTGCTCGTCGTTGCTGACTTCGCCGATGGTGGCGCGGCAGTCGATGAGAACTTTGCGCATTTCGCCCGACTTCAAGCGGATGTAGGCGTAAACGCCTTCACGCGCCGTGTACTGCACTGAGCTGCCGGCGCTGCGCGCAAGCTGCCCACCGCAACCGGGCTTCAATTCGACGTTGTGTACCGTCGTACCGACCGGGATGTGACGCAGCTGCATCGCGTTGCCCGGCTTGATCGGCGAATCGGCACCCGAGCGCACTTCGTCACCCGGAACCACGCCCTTCGGCGCGAGGATGTAACGACGCTCGCCGTCCATGTATTTGACGAGCGCAATGTGTCCAGTGCGATTCGGATCGTGCTCGATACGCTCGATCACGCCCTTCACACCGTCCTTGTCGCGCTTCAAATCGATGATGCGGAACTTTTGACGCGAACCACCGCCCTTGTGACGCGTGGTGATGCGGCCGTAGCTGTTGCGACCACCGGTCTTGGACTGGTGAACAGTCAACGGCGCGTACGGGTCACCCTTCCACAGGTGGGACTTGTCGATCTTGACGGCGAACCGGCTACCCGGCGACGTCGGCTTGCTCTTGACGAGTGCCATTAGGCTTTCCTCGCTTCGTAGTCGATGCTCTGACCCGGTGCGAGACGCACATAGGCCTTCTTCGAATCTTGCGTGCGACCGACGGTCTTGCCGAAACGACGGGTCTTGCCCGGCTCGTTGACGACATTCACTTCGGCCACTTTCACCGAGAACATGAGTTCCACGGCCGCCTTGATGTCAGGCTTGCTGGCATCACGACGCACACGGAACGCGTATTGGTTCGAGTTCTGCATGGCGAGCGCAGTTTTCTCAGTGACGTGCGGCGCGAGCAGCACGTTGATCAAACGCTCTTGGCTGAGCTTCGAGACAGTGGCGCTCATTGCAGGCGCTCCTCGATCAGTTTCACGGCACCGACGGTCATCAGTACCTTGTCGTAGCTCACGAGTGCGAGCGGATTCAAAGCCGACACCGGCAACACCTGCACATGCGGCAGGTTGCGGGCGGCCAAGAACAACTTCTCGTCAATCGCCTCGACGACGATCAACACGTTGTCGAGCGCCATCGACTTCAGTTGCGCGGCAAGCAAACGAGTCTTCGGCGCCTCGAGATCGATGCCGTTGGTCACGACGAGACGATCTTGACGCACGAGCTCCGAGAGCATCGAGCGCAGCGCGCCGCGATACATCTTGCGGTTGACCTTTTGCTCGAAGCTACGCGGCTTGGCCGCGAAGGCACGACCACCGCCCACCCAAATCGGGCTGCGGGTCGAACCGGCGCGGGCCTGGCCCGTGCCCTTCTGGCCCCAAGGCTTCTTGCCACCACCGCTCACTTCGGCCTTGGTCAGCTGGGCTTTCGTGCCCGAACGACCGGCGTTGCGGTAGGCGGTGACGACTTGGTGCACCAGCGCTTCGTTGTACTCGTGGCCGAAAGCGGCCTCCGAGAGTTGCAGCTCATTCGAGCCGCCAGCGATCTTGATCTTCATGATCTATGGCTCCCGATCACTTCTTGGCGGCTTTGCCGCCCGCGCCCTTGGTCGGCACGATCAGCTTGCGCTTGGCAAGACGAGCCGCCTTGGTCGAGGGACGGATGACCACCTGACCGCCTTCCGCGCCCGGAACAGCACCGCGGATGAGCAGCAGATTACGTTCGGCATCGACTTCGACGACCTTGAGGTTCTCTGTCGTGCGACGTGCCACACCCATGTGGCCGGACATGCGCTTGCCCTGGAACACGCGACCCGGCGTTTGACGCTGGCCGATAGAACCCGGGGTGCGGTGCGAGACCGACACACCGTGGGTCGCATGGTGACCCGCGAAGTTGTGACGCTTCATCGTGCCCGCGAAACCCTTACCGATGGTCGTACCCGTCACATCGACGATCTGACCCACGGCGAAATGGTCCGCCTTGATTTCGGCGCCGACAGCGAGGTTCTCGCCTTCCTTTTCAGCCAAACGGAACTCGACGAGCGATTTGCCCGGAGCGGTGCCCGCTTTGGCGAAATGGCCGGCAGCAGCCTTCGAAATGAGCTGCGGACGACGTGATCCGTAAGTGACCTGGACGGCGCGATAGCCATCCTTGTCGGTGGTTTTAACCTGCGTCACGCGGTTCGGCAGAACCTCGATCACCGTCACGGGGATCGATTCCCCGGCGTCGGTGAAGACGCGAGTCATGCCGCACTTGCGGCCGACAAGACCGATTGCCATGTACTACTCTCCTGCGGTCACTACGATTGGTGAACGCAAAAAAACCTATCCAACACACACCGGGCTGAAGGTCGAAGACGACCGAGAACCCGCGACGGAGAACCCGTTGCGGACTTTCTCGAGTGGTCTTGGCGGCATTCCGCCAACCTCGCCCGATCCCGCCGAAATCTCAGCGGCCCTTCCCGGAACACCCGGGAACAAAAGGGCGCGCAGTGTAAGCGACGGTTTTCTAACTTGCAAGGGGTAAAACCCCCTTCGGAACTGACCAGTTCGACCCCCGGGGGAAACCCCCGAAGGTCGAACGAAACGGCTTGATCAGTTCAGCTTGATCTGAACGTCCACACCGGCCGGAAGCTCGAGGCGCATCAGCGCATCGACGGTCTTGTCGGTCGGGTTGAGGATGTCCATCAGACGCTTGTGCGTGCGCAGCTCGAACTGGTCGCGGGCGTCCTTGTCGCCGTGCGGACTGACGAGCAGCGTGTAGCGCTCCATCTTGGTCGGCAAGGGCACGGGGCCCTTGACCGTGGCACCCGTGCGCTTGGCCGTCTCGACGATCTCGCGCGCGGACGTGTCGATCAGGCGATGGTCGAACGCCTTCAGCCTGATCCGAATGTTTTGATTGGCCATGAATATTTCCTTACTTCGCCAGGATCTTCGCGACGACACCTGCGCCGACGGTGCGACCGCCCTCGCGGATCGCAAAGCGCAGACCATCTTCCATGGCGATCGGAGCAATCAACTCCACCACC
>Ga0208788_1000954_pt1 | contig 14189 bp, 9 predicted proteins | sample Wag4_2014_7_11_3_FD_187363 | JGI IMG/M metagenome (GOLD analysis project Ga0208788, IMG submission 187363) | Fresh water mixed with fracking chemicals microbial communities from Ohio, USA - Utica-2 Time Series FC 2014_7_11 (SPAdes) (version 2) ... | reverse complement strand
CGGCTCCCGCCCGGACGTCGAGATCCCAGCGAGACCAGTCGCCGGCACCCTGGATGTAGCTACCGCCGATCCTCCCCCGGAGCGTCCCGAGGACCAGACCGTCCTGCTTCAGGCCCGACTGCTCACCGGACACGGTCCTGCCAACCAGGAGATCGAGGGCGTACCTGTGGGGGCCGCTGGTACCGGCCGAGAGTTCCCCGATATCCTGTCGGGGCATCGCGGGCCGTTCGATCGCCAGGTCGAGGGACGGGGAGGCCGTTTCCGGTGCCGGCGCCAGGTAGGCGTCGAGCACCAGACCCGGTCTGGGCGGGCGGGGAAAGGGCAGGTTGCCGGCGCCGTCCTCGGGTGAGAGCTTGTTGCCGGGCAGCAGGGGCCCCGCGTAGGACTCTTCACCCTTCACGATCACGGGCGGCAGGTTGACGGGCAACTTGTCGGGAGAGGGCGCCTCGTTGCGGTCAGAGGCCGGGCTCGCTTCGACAGGCCGTCCGAGCAGCACGAGGAGAGCGATCAGGCCCCAGCGGAACCGGTTTCGCATCATCGGGGCATCCTCCGCGTCACGTGGTCGTCGATCCATTTCAGGCGGCTGTTCGCCGTCTCGCGATCCTCTTTCCCGAGGTCGGGCCTGGCTGCCATGGTCCGGTACAGCTTGCTCGCCTCGTCCCACCGACGCTCGAGTTCGTAGGCCTCTCCGAGCTTCAACCACGTCAGACCGAGCAACTCCACGGCCACTCGGGGTGTCCTCGCGACCTTCTCGAGTTCCGGAATCGCCTCTTTCTGTCGTTGCGCGGCGACCAGGGCGGCCCCGAGCCAGTACCGGGCCTCCAGGATCTTCGGATCGGTGGGCTTTCCGAGCTTGAGGCAGACTCGATGGGCGGCGATCGCCTCGTTCCAGTCCCCGCGGCGCATGGCCAGCTTTCCGAGGGCCGACTGGCATGCGATGACGGTGGCCGGGGAAGCGCCCGGCCTGGCTGCCAGGGTCCGGAACGTGCGCAGGGCCAGCTCCTCCTGCCCGCCCTGCATCGCGGCACGGCCGGCCGCGAAGGCCAGGCGCGAGAGTTCCTCTTCGGACACGTTCAACCGCGTCAGGCGCCACCAGGCTTCCATCGCGGCGCCCGGCAGGTTACGGGCGATCGCCCTCTCCGCATAGAGCCTGGTCCAGGCTGCCTGGTCCGGGGAAGGCTCACGCGAGAGGGCGTCGAGCTGACTGAGCGCCGCCTCGGGTTCCCCGCCCTTCCACTCGGCCTCGGCCAGAAGAAATCGCTGGGCCAGGCCGGGACTCGCGATCAGCATCAGCGTCTTGCGGGCCTCGGATCCCTGTCCCCGGCTGAGCTGGGTCCGACCGATCCGCTCGAGCACCGCCGTGCTCCAGCTGGCCGCTCCATGGCGCGTTGCCAGGGCCCTCGCCTCGTCCAGACGGTCCTGACCGATCAGGGCCTGGGTCAGCCACTGCGCGTACTCCTGCTGTTCGACCGAGCCGCTCGCCGCTTCGTCATGCAAAGCCTGGTAACCCGTCCTGGCTTCATCGAGATGACCCGCGTTGAAATGGGCAGCCGCGATGCGGTATCGCGCCTCACGCCGCTCGTCGGGGGTGGCTCCGTCATCCCCGATGATCTGCCGGAGCGAGTCGATCGCGTCCTCGTAGCGCCCTGCCCGGAAGGCCAGCTGGGCGGCCACGTCCCGGATCCGGTTGCGTCTCGCGTCCCCCGGAAAGCGCCGGAGGAAATCTCGGGCGTGGGATTCGGTCTCTGCGGATCCGCCCGCCCGGAAACCTGCATAGGCGAGTCCGTACAGGACGTCCGCGAGCAAGGGGGCTTCCAGCTGGCTCGTGAACAGGTTCCCGAACGTGGCCGATGCACCCGACCAGTCCCGGGTGAAGAGCTGGATCCGCGCCAGCTGGACCTGGGCATCCTGCCGGAACGACGCGTTCCTGAGCAGGGGGATGGCGCGCTTGAAGGAACGCGCTGCCAGATCCGGCTGCTTGAGGCCGAGGTGGGCGTAGCCCGCCCCGTAGGCGGCCTCCCCGGCCTTGTCACCGCTCGGGAACCGGTTCAGGTGGCTCTCGTAGGCGTTCGCGGCGCCCAGCAGATCCCCGGAACGGTAACAGGCCTCTGCCAGCCAGTAGCTCGCCTCGGCCTCGTACGCACTGCGGCGCGCGATATCCCGGAGCGTGAGGGCAGCCGCGGCGTGATCGCCGTTGCGGAACTGGGCCAGCCCGATGCGAAAGGCGACGGCATCGCCTTTCCCGTCCAGGAAGCTCAGGTCGTCGTTCTCGCGCTCCAGCGCCTGATACTCCCGGACGGCCTCGTCGGGACGGTGCAGGGCGAGCAGAGATTCTGCGAGCAGCCACCTGTAACGTCCGCGCTGCTTGCTCTTCGGGTAGGTCGACAGCAACTCTCGTGCCCGTTCGAGGCAACGGTCGGCCTTGCCGTCCTGATAATCGAGCTGGGCCAGCAAGAACAGGGCCTGTTCCCGGATGCCGGTCGACCCGTAGGCACGGGCTTCCTCGATCCGGGCGCGCGCCGGACCCGGCAGGTCGAGGTCCAGCAAGATCCTTCCGAGTGCCAGACTGGCCGCCGGACGGGCTCGGCTCCGGGGATACTCGTCCAGCCAGTGCTCGAGGCCCGTCCGGGCTTCCCGGACCTGACCGAGTTGCCACTGGGCATAGGCCAGACCGTACCGGGCCGGTTCCGTCCAGGATGGGTGGGTGATCCCTCGGTACAGGGTGGCTGCCTGATCCCAGTTTCCCTTGCTCGCATAGCCTTCGGCGGCCAGGAAGCTCGCCCGGGCCTCGAGTTCCGGATCTCCTCCCCGGAGGCGAGCCGCTCGGCTCAGGGCATCGCTCGCCAGCAGGGGACGGTCGATCCGCAACTGGCGGTTCGCCACCGTGACCCACGTCGCCCCGGCCTGCTTGCTCTGCGGATGGCGTTCGATCGCCGCCTTCCAGGAGAAGACCGCCCGGGCCGGCAAGCCGAGGCGCTCGTAGCACCAGCCCACGTTGAAGGCTGCGCGTTCGCCCAGCACGCGGTCGATACCCCGGTCTACCTGTTCCTGGTAGAGCTTGCGCGCCTGTTCGAATTCCCCGCGGGCGTAAAGCTGGTCGGCCAGTTCCATCCGCACGTGATCGCGCTCGGGAGGCTCGGTCTGCGCGATCCATTCCCGCATGCAGGCATCGGCTTCCTGATGCTGACCCTGGGCACGGTACAACCCGGCCAGGATGCGCCGCCCGCGCGGATACCACAGGCTGGAAGGCGGGATGGCCCGGAGTTCGAGACTGGCCGAGCCGATCTCCCCCAGCCGGCGAAGCACGAGTCCCGTGAGGTAATGGTGCCGGTGCGCCTCTTCCCCGCGCCGGGGCAGTTCGTGATCCAGCAGGGCGAACCGGGCCAGGGAATAGGCTTCCCGGGCGACCAGCTCATCGATCGGGGCATAGGGGTCCCCGGAAGCCAGTGCCGGTGCCGTGGACGCCACGAGCATCGCCCACAAACCGGTCCAGATTGCCCGTTTCACGGCATCACCTCGCGAAGCTGAAGACTCTTGAACAGTATGTCGTGCCGTCAGAGGGGGGCGCTAGGACGTGGATCACCACCCCCGCCCGGGAACCTCACCGCTCGTGCAAGCGAGGGACCGGACGGCATCCAGGATCCCGTTCCCGTAACGATCTCGTGGTCCTCGAGGACGGGCGCCCGCCATGATGGCGCGTTCCAGCCATCGCGCCTCCAGGTCGGGACGGGCGGCGCGCAGGAGGGCCGCCACCCCCGACACGTGGGCGCATGCCATGCTCGTTCCTGCCAGGTAGCGGTGTTCTGCGGGCTCGAAGGCCACCCCCCGTTCCGTGCGGGACAGGGCATGGGTGCTCCAGGTGCTCAGGATCAGATCGGACGGTCTCACCTGCCAGGTCCCGTCGGCCGCGATACGGATTCCCCCGCCGGGGGCCGCGAGGTCCAGCAGATCCCTCCCGTGGTTCGTGTAGGGCGCGAATCGTTCCGGATGGTGACCCTCGACCGGACCGGTCGCCCCGACGACCAGACCCTCGCCCGCCCGGGCCGGCAAGACCAGCGGCCCGTCGGAGGTCAAGTTCATACCCTCGTTTCCGGAGGCCATGACCACGACGATCCCCCGGTCGTGCAGGCGGGCGATCGCCCGGGCATAGGCGGCCCGGAGCGTGAACGCCTGCCCATCCTGGTCGTGCAGCCCCGAGAGGCTGAGGTTGACGATCGTTGCACCGGATCGGGCCGCCCATTCGAGCCCTTCGAGCACGGCCGCATCCGTTCCCCATCCATCGTCGCCGAGGACTTTCACGGGCATGATCTGGCATCCCGGGGCCACTCCGGCCACGCCCCGGCCATCGAGTCGGGCCCCCACGATCCCGCTGACGTGCGTGCCGTGACCGTTCCGGTCGAGCCAGTCTCCCGGGTCCCCCGCGAACGATCGGGCCCCGGCGAGATCGATTTGCCCGACGAGGTCGGGGTTGTCCGGGTCGATCCCCGTATCGAGGACGGCCACCGTGACTCCTGCGCCCCGGCCGGGCACCCGCGTCCACGCCTCGCGGATCCTCCCGGTGGTGAGGTTCCACTGATACCCGCCGAGGGACTCCCCCTCCGGTCCGGGCAAGGGGGACCGGGGCGCCGAGAGGTCCAGGGGGCCAGCTGCTCGCATGCGCGGCAACATCGGCCGGCGGCGGTCGACCCAGGTCAGCGTCCCCTCGGGCAGATCGTCGGTGGCCACCGGAGTCCCCGTGTAGGTCACGGCGCCGATCTCGGGAAGGACCTGGACGTGACGCCCTCCCCGGGCCCGGATGGAGCCGACGAGCGAACGGAGGTCGCCGGGCGGAGCCACCACGACCTGATGCCCGGGAGATGGAGCCATCGTGTTTCCCGGGACGCATCCCGCGAGGACGAGGATTCCTGGCCAGAGTCTGCGCATGTCCACCACCTCCCGAGGCACCTTTCGAGCGTCTTCCAGAAGGTTTGCGGGCAGGTGCCGGACCTGTTTCGGTGCCGTGAAGCTTCGACCTCGCGGGTGGTCATCGCCCGGGAAATCTGCGCAGGATGCTGCTGGGCGTGATCGGTTCCGGGGGGCGGAGCGAGGCGCGGCCCGATGCAGGAGGTGAACCATGTCCGAGCCATCCGTCCTGGTGGCGATCGCCCGGGAACTCGTGCGAGACTCTGGCCTGCAGGCCGAACTCGAAGCCACCCTGCTGCAGCGCGGGATCCAGCTCGATCCGGCCGAGATCCTGGCTCTCCGGCAACTGGTCGCCCTGCCTGCCAGCGACGACGACGTGGAACGGCAAGCCTGGACCTCGGCTTCGCGGGGCCCCCGCGAGGGATGCTGAGAACCCTCGGCCTGGAGATCGGGCTCGCTCGCCTGAAACTCGTGGCGCTCGAACTCGGCCGGGCGGGCCTGCGGTGGGCTGCGAGCGTGCGGGCCGTCCCGTGCGTCGATGGGGGCGATCAGGGCGAACGCCTCGCCCGGGGAGCGGCCCTCTCGGTGGGCGGCTTCCTCGGGGAGCTCGGCTGGGGTCGTGCTGACTTGACCGTGCTCGCGAGCACCGCCTCGATGGCCTACCCGACCCTGTCCGCGAGCATCGCGCAGGCCAGGCAACTCGCGGCTGCATGCGGCGGTGACGGAGGGCGGTTGCTCGGTATCGATGGATCGCTGCTGCGACCGGACGATCCGGTGCTCGATCGCCCCGGAGCCTGGTGGAGATGCGTGGCGACCTCTCCCCGGGCCAGTGCGCATGTCGGGTTGCGCTGGCTCGAGGCCCGCCGGGGTCCAGAGCCATCGGGGTGGGTCGTCGATTGCGGGTCGACCTCCACGGAGGCCACGCGGATCGCCGGGGGTGTCATCGAAGCCGCGGCGATCGCGGATGCCGAGGCCTTCGCGTGGGAGCGCCTCGTCGGCGAGCGGCTCGTCTGGGTGGGAGCGCTCGCCACCCCCGTCGACACCCTGCTGCGGTACGTGACGATCCGGGGCCGGAACTTGCCCGTGTTTCCGAGGATGGCCACGACCGAATCCGCCATGACCTGGCTCGAGGGCCTCGACCCGGGCCTCGTCGAGGCGGCGACGGGGCGAGCACCTCTGGAGCGCCGGACGGCTGCCCACGAACTGGCGCAGGCCGTGGGGCTCGATCCGGAGGTCCTGGGTGAGGACGGTCTCGAGATGATCGCCCGAGCCACCCTCGACGCCGCGCGCGCCCGGATCGCCTCGGTCCCGTGGTTCCGGGAGCCGGGCGAGAAGGTGTGGATCGGACTCGGGGCGATCGGGGGCCTCGGAGGCGGGATGGTCCCGGGCCTGGACCCCCGGCTGACCGTGCTGGCCGCTCCTCTGGGGCTGGCCTGGATGGGCCTGGAAGCACGATGCGCTGAACCTGTCTCGTGGGAGGTCGTGTCGCGGGCCTCAGGGGGGGCGTCGGACGACCAGCAGCGTGAGATCGTCCGGCGCCTCGCGTGAGCCCTGGAAGTCCTCGATGCGTTTCAGGATCTGCATCAGCAGGAGCGAGGCCGGTGCCGGGGGGAGTTCGGCCATCATGGCCGCGATCGCCCCTTCTCCGAAGGGGCGATCCTCGCCATCCCGGGCATCCTCCAGCCCATCGCTGAACAGCAGCAAGGGCTCCCCGGGAGCCAGGTTTGCCCGGGTCGCCGAATAGCGGGCCCCGGGGAAGACCCCCAGGGCAGGACCGCGCGCCGGGATGGGCCCTGCCGGGGTGCGCGGTGCGGGGTGTCCTGCCGAGGCCACTTCCGCGCCACCCGTGTCGGGATCCAGGCGAGCCACCACCGCCGTCACGAACAGGCGAGCCGAGGGCCGGTGCCGACACAGATCCTCGTTCATGGCATCGAGCACTCCGGCAGCCCCGTGGCCCGACCGGGCCAGGCGGCGGAACAGCACCACGGCGATCGCCATGACCAGGGCGGCGGGGACGCCCTTCCCTGCCACGTCACCCACGATCACCATCGTCGTCCCATCTTCCCGGACGATCGCATCGTGAAAATCGCCGCCCACCTCCAGCGCGCTGCGGGTGATGGCTGCCAGTTCCAGGCCTGGCACGTCCGGCAGGGCCCGGGGTAGGAGCCCCGCCTGCACGTCCCGGGCGATCGCCAGTTCCTGTCTCAGGCGAGCCTGATCGGCCAGTTCGCCCACGAGTCGAGCGTTCTGGACCCGCAAACTCCACAGGGATCCCAGCTGCCGGATGAGGCTCTGCTCTCGCGGTTCGTAGGGAAGGTCGCTGCGACGAGGTCCGAGCAGGACCGTTCCCTCGACCGGGGATCCGGCAGCCAGCCGGACTTCCAGCGTTTCCTCGTCCCGTCCGGGCTTGAGCCGAGCACCGACTCCGTCCCGGGTGGGGCAAGGGAACTCTCCCCTCCGGGCCAGGACCTGCTCGGTCGCATCCGATAGCACGCACCACCGCGGTGCCAGAACGTCCTCGAGCCTCCGGAGCAGGGCCTCGTGCAGGGACCCGGGTTGCCACAGCCTCCGGGTGTCCTCCTCGAACCGGGCAACCACGGTGTCCGGGTCATAGGGACTGCGGTCGAACCAGCGCTCGATCACGGCTTGCACGCGGCGTCGCAGGGGTTCGAACATGCCGACCAGGACGACCGTCGCGACGAGGCCGGAGCGAGCAGTTCCGAACCGTGCCCCCGCCCACGACGTGACGATCGCGTGGATGGCGGCCAGGGCCGCCGTGACGAGCGCATAACCGAGCGTGCGCCGCAGCAGTCTCCGGATCCCGAACAGCTGATGCCGCACGATGGTGGCTGCCACGGTCGCGGGGAACACGATGAACGCGAGATAGGTCAGCTCCCCGTAAGGGACCGTGGTGCCCGCCAGGGCGAGCGAGTTGACGGCGATCGGGGGGACGTAAGCCGCCAGGGCTCCGATACCGATCCATTTCCCCTGGGCACGCTCGCCCGGAGCACTCGTCCGGCTCACCATCGCGCAGGTCGCCGTCAGAGGGATGAGCAGCGTGGCCACCTCGGAGGTCAGCGTGAGCCAGGTGAATCCCGCTGGCCAGGCTGCCGGATGCTCGAACGACCAGGCCACGAATACCGCGAGCGCGAAGGCGCCCCCCCAGACGCCTCGTTCGAGGCCTCCTTGCATCCAGTTCCACCGACGTGGCACGCGGGCGGCCAGTGCCCAGGCGCTCGCCGCCAGCAGGGAGAAGGCCAGGTTATGCGGGAACCGGCTGAAGACGCAGGTCGAGATGCTGTCGAAGTTGGTCAGGAAGAAGGTGCCGTACGTCGTGCAGAAGACCAGATGGGCCCGCGCCGTCGCATCCCCCGGTCGCTTCCACGAGACGAGGAGCCCCAGCAGCAGGTGTCCGACGCCCACGCACCAGAACGCCAGGAAATACGCGCACCAGTCCAGGGTGCCGAATCGCTGGGATCGGACCGTGATCGGGGGCCCTGGTGCCTTCCCCGTCCGTTGGACCGTCACCCGGAGGGGGATCCCGGGCTGCACGGACCTCACGCGTTCGGTGATCTCGCGGGCATCGTGCACGGGGTGCCCATCGAGGGCGATGACCCGGTCGAGCTGTCGCAGCCGGTCCTGCCCCTGGAACCCGCTCCAGCGATACGAGGCCAGCGAATCGACGTGGGCATTGGCGAGGACGACGAAGCCGGGAAACGTCCGTCCGTACCAGCCCAGCGCGAGGAAGAGGGTCACGATGGCGAGCCCCGTTCCCCATGCGCCTGCCAGGACACAGAGCCATCGATCATCCGGTGAGGAGACACGTCTCGACATGGTGTCTGATGGTGCTCCCCGGGCTTTTCGGGAGCGTGAAGCCCGTCTTGCCGGCACGTCTCGGAGAAACGTCCCGTCACGGGACGTTCATCCCGTCGACATCCCGGTGTCAGGGTGCCGTCACGCCCGCCGGGTACGGGTTGCTCATGGCTCGAAGACATGAACGGAATGCGGTCCTGTCCCTCGGCCGGCGGCTCCGGTCCGAACTGGCCAGGGGGCTTCCTGCGGCCTGGGATCTCGGCCAGCCGTCCGCGCCGCGTCTCGGCGCACCCTTCGCGATCGCCTGGGTGCTGGAGGCGCTGGATCCCCCGCGTACTCGCCTGGAGGTCCGGCTCGGCAAGCGAGCCCGCCAGGTCTGGATGGCCTGGGGACGGGCTGCAGGCTGGACCTATGACCCGCTCGACTCCGACCTGGGGGAAGATGCGGACGATCTCGCCATGGTCCTGCGCCTGCTCGGCAGACGGGCCTTGCGGGCCATCCCCGGGGAAGAGGACCGCCTCCGGGCGTTGCTGACGCTCAACCGGCTGGAGCCCGGTAGGTACCGGACCTGGCTCGTCCCCTCGCGCGAGGAGATGGGGGCGACGGACCGGCGCAGATACTCGGGGGATCGCCCCGACCATGACGAGGTCGTCGCGAACCTGCTCGAGGCCATGCTGTGCTTCGCCCCGGTCCAGGCGCGGCGCGAGGTCGAAGCAGGGGCCGAGCATCTGATCACCAGGCTGCAGGACGGGCTGCTGGCTTCGGCCTGGTACCCTGGCTGGGGATACGGCACGTGGCGCCTCCTGGAGCTCACGAGCCGCCTCGCACGGGGCGACAGGGTCTGGACTGCCAGACACCGGCATGTCGCCCTCGGGGCCGTTCGCGCCATCGCGCGCCTCCCCCGGAGGGGGGGGCTCTGGCTGGCCGGGCCGGCACCCGGGGTGCTCGCCCGGTATGGTGAGCCGGGCGGATGGCCATGCGACCGTCCCAGCGTCCACGAGACGGCCTGGGTCCTCGGATGCCTGTCCCGGGCACCTGCGACCCGGGCGGTGCTCGCCCTCGAGGCCGCCGGTCGACGGGCCTTGCTCGATTCGCTCCGGAAGGGGCTCGTGTCTGAGCCCGCCTGGGTGACGGACGGTCCGGCCTGTCACGCGGCGCTTGACCTGACCCGGGCCGTCGTGCGGCGGGCCCTGGTTCCCGGGACGGACGAGGGATGCCGGATCGGGCCCCCATCCCGTACCATGGGTAGGCGATCGCGAAAGGAACACGTGTGAGCGACTGGCAGCCACCCTCGATCGAGCAGCAGGAAGATATCGCCGTCGTCCGGCTTTCGGGGGCACTCGATGCGCAGACCTCGCCCGAACTCGAGGCACTCCTTGACGGGCTCCGAGCCCGGGGGCAGCAACACGTGGTGCTGGACCTTGCACGGGTCGGGATGGTCACCTCGGCAGGCTTCGGGGTCTTCCTCGGTGCCCTCGGAGCCTTTCTGGAAGCAGGCGGGGGCCTCGGACTCGCTGCGATGCCACCCGGGGTCGTGAGGGTTTTCGATCTGCTCGGCTTCAGGCCTCTTTTTCCGGTCGGGGCCACCGTGGACGAGGCCCGGTCTCAGCTCCGGGAGGGCAAGTCATGACGGTCATCGAGAGCACACAGAACCCGGTCGTCCGGCAGGTCCGGAACTTGCACCGCCGCAAGGGACGCCTCGAGGCGGGAGCTTTCCTGATCGAGACCCGGAGGCTGTTCGAAGATGCGTGCGCGGCCGACTGGCCGCTCGAGCGGGTCTTCGCGACTGCTGCCTTTTTCGAGCGCCACGAGTTCCCCCGGACGGTGGTCGTGACTCCCGTTCACGAGCGTGTCCTGGCGGCGATGTCCACGGTCGAGACTCCCGAGGGTCTCCTGGCGATCGCCCGCATCCCGGCCGCACCGCCCGCCCTGCGGATGGGACCTTCCCGGGCCTGGGTGGCCCTCGAGGGTATCCAGGATCCCGGGAATCTCGGGACGATCTGGCGGTCTGCAGACGCGGCCGGTGTCGATGGCCTGTTGCTCGGACCCGGTACGGTCGATCCCTGGAGTCCCAAGGTCGTCCGGGCCACCATGGGGGCTTGCTTCCGCGTGCCCGTCCGGGTCGCGGGGGACTGGCTCGCCGACCTGGACGAACTGGGGCGCTCGGCCGATCGGGTGGCGACGACCCTCGATGGCTCGGAAGCTCTGCCCGAGGTGGATCTCCGCGGACCCGTCGTGTGGCTCGTGGGCAACGAGGGGGCGGGACTGTCGGATGCGACCATCGAGCGCGCCACGCGCCGGGTTCACATTCCGATGCGGCCCGGCCCGGAATCGCTCAATGCCGCGATGGCGACGACGATCTGTCTCTACGAAATGCTGCGCCAGCGCCGCTGACACCCGGGACGGTTCACCGGAAGGTCCACCGGGACAGTTCTTCGCGGACGAGCCTGGCCACGACCGAATCCGGATACCGGCCTTCGAGCTCTCGCAATGCCGACCTGCTCTCGAGGCACTGGATGTGGGTCAGGCTAGCCATCACTTCCCGCAGCACCATGTAGCTGGTCTCGAGCTTGCTGTGCTGGATGAGGCCCACCAGAGCCTCGCGCGAACGGATCTGACCCAGGGCGTGGGCCAGTTCGGCCCGGACCCGGTGCATCGGGGAACTGCTCATGACATGCACCAGGTTGGGTGCCACGACGGCTCCCTCTTGAATGAGGGTCTGGAGAATTTCCTTGCGGCGGGAGCGCGTCGCGAGGCCGGTCGACTGGTCGCGCGCCCACAGCACGTAGGCCTGACTCTCGGTCGGCAGCACGCGCGAGACGGCCGGGCCCCCGTCCGGGGTGTCATGACGCTCGCACAGGGCCTGGAGCTCCTTGAGCAGCTCTCTGACCTTGACCACGGATCTCTCCATCGAGCCGAGAGGGGGACTACCCGAGCGCATCATACCCGCTCGGAACGGGGATGATAGCTGCCACGTGTGTCCACGCAGATCAGGACCAGCGTTTGACCTGTCCCTCGAGCACCGCACGCTGGTGGCCGAGTTCGTCCTGTCGGGACCTCAGCTTGGCCACCACGGCATCCGGTGCCTTGGCGAGGAACGCCTCGTTCGAGAGCTGACCGACGAGCCGGACCGCCTCCTTGTCGAGGCCCTCCAGCTCTTTCTGCAACCGCTTCAGCTCCTTTTCGCGGTCGAGCAGACCCGCCAGAGGGAGCCAGAGCTGGCAGTCGCCGACGACCCCCGAGGCTGCCAGCGCGAGGTCCACCGGGCCCGTGACGACGTCGACCTGCTCGCTCCTCGTGAGCGTCGCCACCAGCGCTTTGACGCCTTCCAGCAGACCGGCAGCAGCGCCAGCGGCCTGGATGACCAGCCGCTCGGCTTTCTTTCCGGCCGGGACTCCCAGTTCGGCGCGCATGTTGCGGACCGTCCGCACGACATCCATGAGCAGCTCGACCTCGGCCGTGGCCCTGGCATCGACTCGTTCCGGGTGGGCCGAGGGCCACCCTGCGCGCAGCAGGGTCTCGTGGGCGGGCACGAGGCCCTGCTGCACGAGCTGGGCGTGGATCTCTTCGGTGAGGAACGGCATGAACGGGTGCAACAGGCGCAGCACGCCGTACAGAACCTCCCGCAGCACGGCCCGGACGGACGGATCACCGGTCTGCATCCGCGGCTTGGCCATCTCGATGTACCAGTCGCAGAACTCGTTCCAGGTGAAGTGGTAGAGCGCCTGGGTCGCCTCGGCGAGGTGGTACCCGTCGATCGCCTGCGTGACGGTCTCGCGCGTCGCCTCGAGGCGCGAGAGGATCCAGCGATCGATGGTCTCGAGATCGTCCGGAAGCTCACCCGGGTCCGAGGGCAGGTTCAAGAGCACGAAGCGAGAGGCGTTCCAGAGCTTGTTGGCGAAGTTCCGGCCGGCCTCGAGCTTGTCCTCGACGTAGCGGACGTCCTGGCCGCTCGTGCCCGCGCCGGCGAACCAGAACCTGCAGGCGTCCGTGCCATACTTTTCCATGATGTCGAGGGGGTCGACGCCCGTCCCCTTCGACTTGCTCATGCGCTGCCCCTTCGCATCGAGGATCGTCGCGTGGATGACGACGTCGCGGAAGGGTTCCTGACCCACGAAGTTCTCGCCCATGAACACCATGCGGGCGACCCACAGGTACAGGATGTCCCGGGCCGTCGAGAGCACGGCCGTCGGGTAGAACCGCTCCAGCTCCGGGGTGCGGTCGGGCCAGCCGAGCGTGGCGAAGGGCCACATGGCACTCGAGAACCAGGTGTCGAGCACGTCGGGATCCTGGATCGTGGCCTTGCCGCACGTCGGGCAGGTATCGAGGTCGGTCTCCGAGGCGTGGACGTGCCCGTCCTCGCACGTCCAGACCGGGATCCGGTGTCCCCACCAGAGCTGGCGGCTCACGCACCAGTCCCGCAGGTTGTGTAGCCAGTCGAGGTACACGGATTCCCAGCGCTCCGGGTGAAAGCGCACGCGCTTTTCCTCGGTGGCGCGGATGGCCCTGGCGGCCAGTTGCTTCATCGAGACGAACCACTGTTCCGAGAGTCGCGGCTCCACGACGGTCTGGCAGCGATCGCACTGGGACACGTTGTGGCGGTAGGGCTCACACGTGACGAGCAGGTTCAGCCTCTCGAGTTCCTGGCGGGCGCGCTTGCGTGCCTCGAAGCGTTCGAGCCCGGTCCAGCCCGGCCCGGCCGCCTCGTTCAGGAGACCGTCTGCCGCGATGATCTCGAGGGCCTCGAGCCCGTGACGCTGGCCTATTTCGGCGTCGGTGGCGTCGTGCGCGGGCGTGACCTTGAGGGCCCCCGTCCCGAAGCCGACCTCGACGGCCTCGTCGGCAATAACGGGCACGGTGCGGTCCGTCATGGGCACCCGGACATGCCGGCCGACCATGCCCTGAAAGCGCTCATCCGCGGGGTTCACGGCCACGGCGACGTCCCCCAGGATGGTCTCGGGACGCACCGTGGCGACCATCAGATCCCCCGTGCCGTCCGCCAGGGGGTAACGCACGTGATAGAGGGTTCCCTCGGTCTCGACGTGGTTGACCTCGAGGTCCGAGAGGCTCGTCAGGCAGCGCGGACACCAGTTGATGATGCGTTTGCCGCGATAGATGTGGCCCTGTTCATGAAGGGCGACGAAGGCCTTGCGGACCGCGCGGCTGTAGCCCTCATCCATCGTGAAGCGCCAGCGCGAGACATCCAGCGAGGCACCGAGGCGGCGGAACTGGCCCAGGATGGTGTTGCCGTAATGTTCCTTCCAGGCCCAGACTTCCTGGAGGAAGGCTTCGCGACCCAGGTCGTGGCGGGTCAGACCCTTTTCTTGCCGGAGCTTGCGCTCGACGACATTCTGGGTGGCGATACCGGCGTGGTCGGTTCCGCCCTGCCACAGCACGGCGTAGCCTTGCATGCGGCGGGCCCGGCACAGGACGTCCTGGATGGTGCCATTGGTGGCATGCCCGAGGTGCAGGGA
>Ga0208788_1000953_pt1 | contig 14195 bp, 16 predicted proteins | sample Wag4_2014_7_11_3_FD_187363 | JGI IMG/M metagenome (GOLD analysis project Ga0208788, IMG submission 187363) | Fresh water mixed with fracking chemicals microbial communities from Ohio, USA - Utica-2 Time Series FC 2014_7_11 (SPAdes) (version 2) ... | reverse complement strand
GTGTGGGGCTCCACCATCGGTGGCATGGTGGCTGTGGGTCCTGTCCTTGGCGGGTGGCTAGCGACCGATTTCACGTGGCGATGGGCGTTTCTCATTAACGTTCCACTGGGACTCCTGATTTTTGGAGGCCTTGTCCTCTATGTGACTGAATCGAAAGCGCCCGGCGCCAAACAAGGAATCGACTGGGTCGGTGCCCTGCTCTCCATGGTGCTTTTTGGGCCTCTGGTCTTTGGACTCATCGAAGGTCGCGTCTACGGATGGTGGTTAGTTAACCCGCAGAGCAAATTCCAAGTCGGCACTCTGATGTGGCCGGCTGAGGGCATCTCGGTGATCCCCCTCTCACTAGCGATTGCCCTTGTGGCGGGGGTCGCCTTCGTCTGGTGGGAGACCCGTCGTGCGCGAAACAATCAGGGCGTGCTTCTTGACCTGAAGCTCTATCGCATTCCCTCCTTCAGGAACGGAACGATAGCCGCACTGATCATCTCGATGGGTGAATTTGGCCTCATTTTTGCTATTCCGCTCTGGCTCCAGAACGTGATCGGAATGACGCCCATTGGTGCTGGGCTTGTCCTTCTCTTCCTCGCCGGGGGGGCCTTTGTCGCCTCCGGTGTTGGTGGAGCCCTCTCCGGAAAGCTCCCCGCCGCTCGTGCAGTCCAACTCGGGGTGGGGCTTGAAATCGTCGGCATCGTGGGCTTTGGGCTTGTTGCCTCCACAACCACCGGATGGGCTGCGATTGCACCGTTCCTGTTCCTCTACGGCGTCGGTGTCGGGCTCGCTACCGCTCAGTTGACCGGAGTGATTATGGTCGACGTGCCTATGGAAAAGACTGGCCAGGGATCAGGCTCGCAATCCACCGCGCGTCAGGTTGGCTCGGCTCTGGGGATCGCTGTGATTGGCACCGTGTTGTTCACCGGCACACAAGCCTCCCTCGAAGACCGACTCGCCACGCTCGCTATTCCCGCCACTGCTCAAGTGGGAATTGTCGAGGCGGTTGTTGACTCTGCCGGAGGCGTGATTCCCGGGCTCGTGGACTCATTGACCGCTCAATCGGTGGAGCCCTCACTGGCGGAAGAGATCCAGGAGGCTAGTGGTCAGGCTCTCACGGACGGGGCGAGAAGTGCGTCGTTCTTTGCCGCAGGATTCCTGGTCCTCGGTCTCTTGGCATCGTTCCGATTGGGCGCGAAACCAAGCGCGGGGAGCCCAGCGAGAGCAAGAAAAAGCGCCACCCCAACAACCTAAGTAGCGAAGAGGGGGCGAGTGTCAGTCCGCCATCCCGGACAGGGCCGCCTGCGGTGTGTGGTTCCACCACATCGTGGACAGCTGTCCCAAGACATCGTGGACACTCAGGCGACTAAAACCGTGATGTTCCAGGACATCGTGGACACCTTGATGATGGGTTATGAACAAAGCCCACCTCATCATCACCGCCATTAACGTCCAAGGAATCTCCTACCGGCAAGCCGCCCACCAATTTGGTGTCTCCAAATCGTGGGTTCATAAGATTCACCGCCGATGGTTAGAAGAACGCGACGCCGCCTTCTTGCCACGCTCCACCAGACCACACCGCGTCCCTCACACGACCTCACCTGAGATTCAATCCCGGGTTCTTGATCTTCGAAGCACCCTCGACAACTGAATCGCCCTCATCCACGGCCTCACCGCGACCGTCATCACCACCAGAGGTGAAGTCCTCGGTGAATACAACATCAACCCGGAAAAGGGTTACCAAGCTAAGAAATGAAAAACACCTGAACCCCAAAAATGGGGGTTCAGGTGTCCACGATGTCCTGGGACATCACACAGGGCCGCCTGCGGGAATCGAACCCGCGACCTTCTCATTACGAGTGAGACGCTCTACCAACTGAGCTAAGGCGGCACGGACTATAAGTATAGTTTCTCCGCGCAACACCCCCCTGTTGGAAGGCCGGGAAACCTGCCACTTCTTTCACACATTCCCATCAACCGCGCTGTGTGTGTTCGCTCAGTGCCACAAGGGCAAGGTGTTCGTCGGCACTCCAGCAGATGAGTCGACCACGCTGGTTTTTTGTTCGAGCAAGAATGCCTGCTTCACCGAGCTCCGTGAGTGCCCGATGGGCGGCTTGGGGTGAGACTGCGAGACGGGTGCTCCCAGATTCGGCAGTGAGCACCGGATGGGAGGCAAGGCTTGCAAGAATCCGCAAGACGACAGCATCTCGGCGTGGTACGGAGGGAACCAACCCGCTTTGGTGTCGATGGGCAACAAGCCGCTCGTACAGTGTTTCATCGAGAGCCTTAATATCTGTAGCCAGAGTGACCGCATGTTCAGCGGCAATCTCGGCAGCCTCAGAAAACCCAACGATCCAGTCGTCGATAAGGGGCGGGTCGGCTCGAAACTGTGTCAGGCCTTGGATATAGGCGCCAGTATTGCCCGCAAACACCGTGCTTATCGGAATCAAGGTGTTGCGCAGGGCATCACCTCGGCGCAGGACAGTATGAATCAGTGCTCGCCCAGTCCGGCCATTGCCGTCGATGAAGGGGTGGATTGTCTCAAACTGGGCGTGTGCGATGGCGGCCCGCACCACGGGGTTCCCACTGGTTTCGGTAAGGAAACGGGCCAGGTTCTCAATCAGGGGTTCCACTTCCGTCTCTGGAGGGGGGATGAACTCTGCCCGAAGCGGTGACCACCCCGAACCACCTACCCAGTTTTGTTCTTCTCGGAGGCCTGGCTTTAGGCGCGGTTCGATGAGGTGTTGAAGCCAAACGATGTCGTCAACCGTGATGGGCCGTGAAGGTTCCGCAAGGTTCTCAATCGCAGCTTCGGTGGCATGGACTGTGGCAACAACAGCGAGAGGTGTTGTGGATCCGTGATTCAAGAACTCCGCGATGGCCAAGCGCTTAGGGGTTACCCGGTTACCTTCGATCCACAATGACGAAATCGACTCCGACCGAATCAACAAGTGCTGCAGATATCTGATGTCAGATCCGATTCGCTCGTCCGCTCTGGCCAACGCCGCTAATGCGTCCTCGGCAGCCTGTTGGGCGCGAGCGCCCAGCGATGGGAGACGGGTGTCCAATTCGTCCGGCACGTAGGCTACATAACGCCCTGGGGCGCGGTCTTTTCGGCTCAGCCCAGAAGTGTTCTCGGGTTGCCACAATCGCTCTATGTAGGTAGGGATGTTGACCTCCAGGCCCCAGATTATTATTTCTACTTTAGTGGATTTAAAGTAGAAACAGAGTGGTTGCCAACCCGGTTATCAGGCCCGGGGCCACGATCGCGGATTCCCACAAAGAGACCTATACGGTGCGAGTGAGACGCTCTACTAGCTGAGCTACGGCGGCACCAGCGTGACCCCTATCGACGGTGGAGCCAGACGGTACCTCGCGGCAACCTAGGCCCGATGGACCGAGTGATTGCCTCAGAGGCGCGGCCGTACTTGTTGAGGCCCGACGCCGCGACGCTGAAGTTCGACGACCCAGGACTTCTTTGCCCAAGCGACGAGTTTCTGGTCAGCCTTCGATAACGGCAGGATGGCGCCGATCAGGTCGAAGGCCTCGCCGATCATGGCCGGCAGATTCAAGATGTCGACGGTGGATGCCCGGTCGAGAACCTCCGCGGCGATCACGGGGTCGACGCCCTCGAGCTTCAGTAGGGCGAGGATCTCGCGGGCATCCTTCTCACCCTTCTCGGAGAAGTGCCGATCGAGCAAAGCCGCCATTTTGCTGCCGATGTGTGCTTCAAGTCGCAACAGTGTCCACCTCTCAAACGAGAGCTCGTCTCGGTATTCCGCGAGTACCTCAACTTTTAATCGCAGCTTGCTGCCGAGTTGGGATTCAAAGGGAAGGTAGATGTCGAGGTGCACGTCGTCGATGGTTGCGCGCAGTTTTCGCCCTTGGTGGTTGTTGCTCGGGGAGAGGTCGGTCATCAGCTGCTCGAGCTTGTGGCGGCTTAGCTGCGAGGTGATGAGATCAATGTCGAGACTGATTTCGCCGCCGACGCGAGCGAAGGTCGCCCACCCGCCGATGAGGATTGACGGCTCGAGGTCGTAACCGAGCCGGTCGACGACGGCGCGGATGACTCCGTTGTCATCTTGGTAGAGATTAGGCACTGGTGCGCTGCTCCCAGTCGGCGTCACTGAACAGCTTCGCTTTGAGAGCACAGGTGAATTCGGCGGCCTGCCAGCCTGGGCTTGCCCACAAGTCGGCGTAGGTTTGCGCGAGGCTCGCATACCCGGACTTCCAGGTGCGCGCCGCGAGGGGGTCTTCGGCGAGGATGATGACCTCGTCTCCCCCGGGGAAGTCAGCCTGCGAGAGGGGTCGGTTTGTGTAGACGATCCGACGGCCGAGATCAGAAATCGTGTTGCGACCACCGAGGTAGTGCACGGCTGCGCTGCTGCCGCTGAGCGCGTAGTCGAGCTCTTCGTCGTCGAGGAGCTCTTGGGCGGCGGGCAAGGTTGTGGAGACCATGGTGTCGGCGCGTAGGTTGCGGTGAGCAGCGAACGCTTCGAGGAGTTTCTCCGGGGAGACCACGGTGTATCCACGGCGCGAATTCGGACGGACGGCACCAATGTCAACCAGTCGCCCGAGCGCCTGATGGGTAGTTGAGGGCGCCACTGACGCAGCATCAGCGATGTCGCCGATACGGTTCCAATCGCGCTGACCCTCGAGCGCTGCGTCGGCCAGGGTGCGCCAGACTATCTCCACGTTCTTCATAGCACCATGCTCGCAGATTTCATATAAATATGGAAGCAAAAATCCATGTTTTTATGAATAAAGGGAATCGGGCTTGCCCCCGTGTGCCCACAACCGTGGGCAGACGAACCCTACGCTACGCGGTCAGATTGAACAGTCATCGTTGATTTCCCCGGGATCGTGTGCGTGTTCGCCGTGAATACACGGCTCGGAAGGGAGTTCGCATGGGACTGGTGCACGTTTTGGTGGCACTTTTTTGACCGCTCACACACGTAAACCATCGATTCCTTTACGGAATAGATGCGGAATGGCTTACCCCTAGGAAACCCTTGTCCTCTGCGTTGAGGGCGCTGCCCAGCAAATCATTGGGTTCTGGGTTAGAGAACGCAGATTCTGAACGAAGAAACCCATACGTTACGAGTGAGACGCTCTACCCACTGAGCTAAGGCGGCACACGCCTCTCAGTGTAGGCAATCGCAGTATTTGACGGGCATCGAGGACTTGACGAGTCTTACGCCTTTTCGGAGCGATCTCGTCTTCTCTAGGGAATACGTTCGGAATCAGACTTCGCCACGAACCTCACCGACAAGGCAAATCCGTGAGACGGACCGGACGACGACCCGACTGCGCGAGGGCGACACCCCCCAGGTAGAGCCGGTAGCACAGAACCTGCTCGATGGCTGAGACGCCGGCGAATTCCCCGGCTACGACTCAGGTTGTGGGGCCCGAACAAGATCCACCCGAGTGTTGCGGGGCGAAACCTACCTCTGTCGAGGTGGACATAGCTTTTCTGTGGCCCAGAGTGATAAAATCATTTTATGAGTCTGATTGGTCACTACGAACACGCGATACGCGATGCCGAGATAGCCAGAATCCGGCGTGTGCTGGCTCTCCGAGGGATGCTAGCCGAGGGCCACTCCCAGGCATACGTCGCAGACCGTTGTGGGGTAACCCAACCTGCCATCAGTTACCAGGTAGCGAAAGAGCGCACAGAAGGTGTGCGACCACGTGACCTTCTTGAAGCGGGTGGGGCAATATTGAAGCAGGTGGCAGAAGATCGTGGATTTCAACGCCTGGGCGTATTTGGTTCGGTGGCGCGGGGAGAAGATCGGCCGGATTCAGATCTCGACTTCCTCGTCGAACCTCCACACGGCGCGGACCTGTTCGAGGTGATGCATCTCGAAGAAGCTTTCATCACAATCCTTGGGAGAAATATCGACCTCGTCAGTTACGGGGGCCTTGACCCAGAGATAGACCGGGACATCCTCAGGGAAGTAGTACTGGTCTGATGGATCTCCGGGTTGCGAAAGAACTCCTCCACATTCAGCGATGGCTCGTGATCGCGGCGTCGATTGTCCACCGAGGCAAGGCCGCCTACGACACGGATCCTGTGGCACAAGAAGCCGGCGACTCAGTGATGATGAAGATTGGGGAGGCGGCAAAACACCTCGCGCTCCGCGACACCGAGGCTCCCGCGGGGGTCAAGTGGAGTGATGCAGCAAGAAATCGGGAAAAGCTCGCCCACCACTACTCCATCGTCGACAGAAACCTCACGTGGCAAACGCTCTCGGTGTCGTTACCCGAATGGGAGACGGCACTCGCGCCCTTGTTTCACACAGCCACACGGACGCTAGAGACCGACGAAGGTGCGCCCCACCCGTGACCGTGTAGGGCGCCTCGATGCTCGGCCGGGCAAACCCGGCCGAGGTTTTCCAAGAACTACGCTCACAGCAACCCACAGCCACATGGTGCACTTCACACGAGGCTTCGGGAACTTTGCTGCGCCATTTCTCGTCAGCCATGATGGACAAAAGCCACTGGGACGAACAACACCGACCGACCCCCTCGGTGAGACCCTGGGACACGGTGTAGCCGAAGCGAATCATCTAGAGTTTGTGGACCATCGGGCGTCAGGAGAACAAGTGCCATCAGTCATCACCATCACCCCTGCCCCATCCATTGACCGCACCTACTTCATTAGCTCCCTGCAACCAGGCTCAGTCCAGCGAGCATCAAAAGTCACGGAGGAGCTGGCCGGAAAGGGTGTGAATGTCGGTCACGCTCTGTCGCTTGACGGCATTGAGGTCAGCGCGATTGTGCCGGTGCCCGCATCGGAGCACACACGCTGGCAGCAGCGAGCATGGATAACACCGGTCAACTCCACCGCCGACATTCGGGTGTCGATCACTCTTCTTGAACCTGACGGTCGAACGACAAAAATCAATCAGGGGGCCCCAGCGCTCGAGGAATCTGTGTGGGCTAACCTCATCGAGCAAGCCGCCACCACGGCACAGGCGAAGGAGTGCCGCTTCTTGGCTGTGTGTGGCGCACTTCCCCTTCTGAGCAATGGCAACGAGGTAGACGTGGGAGAGATGAAAGAGCTCGCATCGAGACTCGGGGCCAAGCTCGTTCTCGACACGTCAGGTTCACAAATGCGCCGCTGGGCTAGCGCAGGAATCCCCGATGTGATCAAGCCCAATGCGACCGAGTTAGCGGAGTGCGTAGGTAGTTCGTTGGTGACACTCGGCGACGTGGTCGATGCTGCGAACAAGGTCAGATCATGGGGCGTGGGAGAGGTTCTGGTGAGCCTTGGGGTGGACGGATTGATTGGACTCTCCGAGAACCTTATGGCCTTCGCGTGTGCGGAGGCAGTTCCCACCGTGACCACTATTGGCGCAGGTGACTCAAGTCTTGCGGGCTACCTCTCCCACACCGTGAAGAACCCCGCAGATTTTGCCGGAGCTGTGGGCACGGCCGTCGCATGGGGCTCGGCCAAGGTCTCTCAGGAGGGATCTCAGCTCTCCTCGCTGGCCAATCTCCCATCCGTTGTTGTGAGTGACACAGTAGACCTCGCGCGGGAATTGCGCGAGCCCGCAACTATCTCAACTGGTAGTTGAATCGACATCTGGTTTTCTGTGGGAATTTGTGTTGTTATCTGTGGTTTTGTGTTAGGTTTTCTGCACCACCTGAGTTGAGCTGGGAGAACAACAGTGCTGTTGGCAGAAGAGCGGCGGTTGCGCATAGTCGATTGGACCCTCAACGACGGCCGTATTGATGCTGCCGAGGCAGCCAACAAACTCGGTGTTGCCACAGAGACCGTTCGACGTGATCTCGATGTTTTGCAGCGGCGAGGGATCCTCCGTCGAGTACACGGTGGGGCTATAGCGCTCGAACGATTTGCTCACGAATTCACAATCTCCGAGCGTCTGAATCGAAATTCTGACGCCAAACGCCGGATTGCAGAGACATCTGCCCAATACATCCCCCGCGAAGGATGCATTTTTGTCGACGGTGGAACGACCACCGAGTTCCTGGCCAACACATTGCGCAACCGCAAAGACCTCCTCGTTGTGACCAATAGCGTCACATTGGCGTCAAAGATTGCGGATAGTTCCACAAAAACTCACATGCTTGGCGGTCGCATCAGACCCACGACCCTGAGCGCCGTCGGTGCGAAGACGGTGGAGGACCTGAGGCAACTCAACGCGGTGGTCTCCTTCATCGGCGTCAACGGAATTTCTCCAGAGCTCGGACTCACGGCCTACGACACGGACGAGGCCCTCGTCAAACAGATAATGATTGAGAACTCTGTGGAGCGCATTGTGCTTGCAGATAACAGCAAGTTTGGTTCTGTCTACCCGGTGACCTTTGGTGGACCCACAGACGTCGACCGCCTCGTTACCGACCTCGAAACGGACGACAGCTTTATCGATCGCTTTACGGGCAGCGGAGTAGAGGTGGTTGTGGCATGACACACCTCCCACACGGTTTCGTTTTCATTGAAGAAAACGAAAGCACGAATCGAGACGCCAGGATGGGGAGCACTCTCTCCCTGTGTGACCCACCCTGGCAACTCGGCCTCGTGCACAACCCTCATACAGGAAGGTAATACCCAATGAGTGATTTCATCCCTTCGGGGACGGGGACCCAGGCCGGTTGGCGTGCGGGACTCCAAAAAATCGGTGGCAACCTCGCAGGAATGGTGATTCCGAACATCGGAGCCTTCATCGCGTGGGGTCTGCTCACCGCACTCTTCATCCCCACTGGCTGGCTGCCGAACGAGGAATTCTCGTCGATGGTCGGTCCGATGATTCTGAACCTCCTGCCGATCTTAATCGGTTACACCGGTGGTCGAATCGTCCATGGTCAGCGTGGTGCCGTTATCGGTGCAATCGCTACCGTGGGAGTGATCGTGGGAACCGATATCCCCATGTTCCTCGGAGCAATGATTATCGGCCCGTTGATGGCTTGGATTCTCAAGTACATTGACAAGGTACTCGACCCAATTACGCCTGTTGGATTCGAGATGCTGATTGGTAACTTCTCTCTCGGTATTGCCGGCATGCTGGGCTCCCTCCTGGGATTCTTGGCAATCGGTCCTATCGTGAGCGCAATTACCACCGTTCTGGGCAATGGTGTTTCCTGGCTAGTTGATAACGGTGTGCTTCCCATCGCCTCCGTTCTCATTGAGCCAGCAAAGATCCTGTTTATGAACAACGCCATCAACCACGGTGTCCTCGGACCCCTCGGAGTAGTTCAGGCTGAAGAGACTGGGAAATCCATCCTCTTCATGCTGGAGACGAACCCAGGACCCGGTCTGGGAATCTTGCTTGCCTTCTGGCTTGCTGGACCCAAGATCCTTCGTGGTTCTGCCCCGGGTGCGATTATCATCCACTTCCTCGGCGGTATCCACGAGATCTACTTCCCCTACGTGCTGATGCGCCCGCTCGTCGTGGTCGCAGCCATTTTGGGTGGAGCGACTGGTGTGGCAACCTTCATGGTGACCGGAGTGGGACTGGTAGCGACCCCGTCGCCCGGATCCATCTTCGCCTACATGGCTGTGACACCTCCTGGAAACCACCTCGGTGTACTCCTGGGAATTGCACTCTCAGCCGCAGTGTCGTTCGTTGTCGGATGGTTCATCCTTCGCCTGTCGAAGGTTGACGCCACTGAGGCAGACTTCGAGGCTGCAAAGAAGCGCACGAAGGACCTGAAGGCCGGAAAGTAGGAATACCGATGGCATCGATATCGGCAGCCGATGTGAGGAACATCGTCGTTGCATGCGAAGCGGGCATGGGATCGAGTGTTATGGTCGCACGTCAACTAGCAAAGCAGCTGAAAAAGTTGGAGATTAGCGTCGTGCACGCACCTGTGCACGAGCTCCGCGAGACTCCGCACGACTTGGTTCTTGTGCACCGTGGCCTCAGCCACCGCGCAAAACAAGCCGTGCCGGACTCCGTGGTCATCATCTTCGATATGTTCCTCGGCGATTTGAACATCGCGAGACTTGTCGGCGCTCTGGAGAGCGGCGGCACTATCTCCGATGGATGATCTGCTTCAGACGGCCGGTATCGTCCTAGACGCTACGGCCTCCTCGAGAGAGGAGGCCGTAGCTGTCTGTGGGTCTCTGTTGCGCAAGCTCGGCGCAATCGAACCCGAGTATGCAGAAGCTATGTGGGAACGGGAGCAGATTTTTCCCTCGGAAATTGGCGGCGGGTTTGCTATCCCCCACGGCACGGACAAGTCCAGGCAGTACGTCCTCTTTGACCAACTCGTCTTCGTCCGATTTCTGGAGCCCATTGCCTGGGTTAACGAGCAGGTGTCTGTCGCTATCGGAATTGCGGCAGCCGGAGACGGACACGTAGAGATTTTGGGAAATCTGGCGGAAATCCTTTTGGATGACGCCAGCGCACACGTTTTGCTCTCCTCCACGTCGGAGGAAGAAATTAGGTCACTGTTAGTGAAAGGAATCTAACGTCGTGAAGGCCGCCGTGTTTAAAGCCCCCGGGCAACTTGTGATTGAAGAGGTCGATAGTCCCGAACCTCAAGCGGGAGAGCTCAAGATTCGAGTGATGGCGTGCGCAACGTGTGGCACCGATGCCAAGATTTTTCAGCACGGACATCCCCGGCTCACTCCTCCCCAGATCATCGGTCACGAAATCGCGGGGGTCGTCATTGCCCGCGGCGCCGGTGTCGTGGACTTTAGCGAGGGTGATCGGGTCCAGATTATTGCCGCGGTGCCCTGTGAAGAGTGTTGGGCCTGCAAGGCCGGGAAACAGGGGATATGCCCCAATCAGACATCCATGGGATACCAATACCCCGGTGGTTTTGCAGAAGAAATGATTGTTCCCAGCGCAGTCTTGAAAGCCAACGGTGTGAACCTCATTCCTGGGACGCTCAGTTTTGAAGAAGCAGCGGTTGCTGAACCCCTAGCGTGTGTTCTTAATGCACAGAGGGTCATCTCAGTGGGCCCAGGCGACACCGTCTTGGTGATGGGGGCAGGACCCATTGGCTGCCTCCATGTGCGCTTAGCCCGCGCGCTTGGAGCGCGCAAGGTTTTTCTCGCTGACATTAACGGCAGCCGTTTGCAACTCTCGGCAGCCGCTGTGGCGCCCGACCGGGCGATTGACATGTCCACAGAGGATTTGGACGCCATCGTGCGCCACGAAACGGATGGTGTTGGACCCTCGGTCATTATCACCGCTGCCCCCTCTGGACAGGCCCAAGAGCAAGCCATCGCATTGGCGGCACCGGGTGGTCGCATCAGCTTCTTTGGAGGACTGCCGAAAGACAAGCCGATGATTGCCGTGGACTCCAATGTGGTGCACTATCGCGAGTTGATTCTTGCAGGAGCAAACGGCTCCAGCCCAGCACAGAATAAGGAAGCCCTCGCCCTGATCGCAGAGGGCAAAGTCCCTGTGAAAGACCTCATCACCCACCGACTTCCCCTCGATGATGTCGCCGGCGCGATTGATGCGGTGACGTCGGGAACCGCGATCAAAGTGGTCATTATTCCTGGAGGGGTCGACTAGTGACCCACACCTACACCCACACTGTCGTCGTCACCGATTCCGTTGGATTACACGCCCGACCGATTGGCCAAATCGTGTCCCTCGTGAAAGCCGAGGGTGTCGAGGTGACCCTCCGCAGACCGGGTGGCCCCGATGTCTCAGCCGCATCGGCGTTGAGACTACTGGCCATGAAGGTGAAGACAGGCGAAGAGATTGCCGTGGTGGTGGAAGCCCTCGATATCGAGACGGCCACGAGGGTTGCCCGTGAGATCGACTCCTACATCAATCAGGGATAGCTCCGATGTCCAAGACGGTCGAGCTTCGCGGTGTGGGTGTGGGTTCGCACGGAATTGTGGGCAACGTCTGGTTGCTAGCGATGGCGGGAAGCCCGCTGAAGCCGCAGAGGGCAACACGTGAACTCGCTGAGGAGACAGAGGCGCTGACTACGAGCATCGCAACCACGGTGTCTGGGCTTCGAGGGGATGCCACCGGGAACGACTCGGTCAGTTCGGACATTATGGAAGCGCTACTGGTACTGGTAGAGGATTCTGAGCTTCTGGAATTGGCGAAGCCTTCCTTAGAGCAAGGATGGGACGGTGCCACGGCGCTCCAGAATGCTCTGGATGAGTTCTCAGCGATGATGGGTGAGGATGAAGAATTTCAGTCACGCGTCGGTGACCTCATGGCCATTGGCAGGGAAATTGGAAGCGTCCATCGTGGCGAAACACGCTCTCTTGATCTCCCCTCGGATGGACAGTGGATCCTCGTTGCCAGGGACCTGACTCCGCTGGAGACCAGCAAGTTTGGCCCCAGTGTGGTCGGTGTGATCACCGAACACGGTGGTCCCACATCGCACACCGCCATTATTTGCCGCGCGCGTAACCTTCCTGCGGTCGTGGGGTGTCACGGCGCGCTCACCCTCCGCCACGGGTCAAGCGTCCTGCTCGACCCGGCGGGTGATCGCGTCGTGCCGGGGGGAAGCCTCGACTTACAGACGCAATCCATCATGTTGGCCCCCCTCAGCGACGCACCTCTGATTACCGTGAGAGCGAACATAGGATCCGCCGAAGAAGGTCGTGAGGCTGCACACACGGTGGCCCAGGGTGTGGGATTGTTTCGAACCGAAGTGCTGTATCTCAACGCGTCAGACGCTCCTTCCCTGGTGGAGCAGCAGGCGCTGTATCGGGAAGTTTTTCTGGCTGCCCCCCGCGGCAAGATCATTGTGCGGACCATTGACGCTGGCAGCGACAAACCTGTCCCCTTCCTGCCGGTGGCTCGTGAGGAGAACCCTGCACTGGGCGTGCGAGGATTCCGCATGGCCAGCAAATTCCCCGAATTTGCTGAAAGCCAACTCCGCGCCATTGCAGGAGCAGTGGCGGAGACGGGACGGGATGTTGGAGTGATGGCACCCATGGTGTCGACCGTCGAGGAGGTGCGCCACTTTGCTTCTCTCTGTCACCAGGCGGGAATCACTCAGGTGGGAATAATGGTGGAAACACCAGCAATCATCTCTGTCCTTCCCGATCTGCACGGGCTGGTCTCGTTCTTGAGCATCGGCACCAATGACTTATCCCAGTACCTGTTCGCCGCGGACCGTCTCCACCCGGAACTCAGCTCCTTCAACTCCCCGTGGCAACCGGGTCTGTTCAGAGAAATCAAGAGAATTGTTGACGCCGGAGAGATTCTTGGCGTTCCAGTCGGAGTGTGTGGCGAATCCGGGGCTAATCCACTCGTCGCGATTGTGCTGGCAGGATTGGGGATTCACTCCGTGAGCGCAGCAAGCTCCGCAGTTAATGACGTGGCCAGCGCTTTGCAGGGCGTCACCAAGGAAACCGCGCAGAGATGCGCGAGTGCTGCCCTAGCAGCAACATCTCCCGAGCAGGCCCACAGCGAAGTTCGAGCTATTCTGGAGGAACTATGACATCGAACCCACAAGGTAGAAAAGCGATTCGATTCGCTTTTCTCTCAACCGGATTGCTCTCCATTGCCCTGTGGATGACGATTCGGGACCAAGCCTTTGCCACCGGCGGGATGTGGCCCTGGGTTGTGACCGTAGCCCTCTTGGGCTGGGGGCTCTTTGGAATCTTCTACACCCTCAAGAAGCAGCCCGACGACACCGAATGACACGCCACACCTTTGTTGTGGCGGGCTGAGAGCCCTGGAATACAGGCCCTAGAGGAACACAGGCTCTAGAGGAACACAGGCTCTAGGGAAGAATCCGAGTATAAAAAGTGCTGGCAATCACGAGCCCAGCAATAATCCAGGCCCAGAGCGGAACCTTACCGCGCCATTTCTCGTCAGCCATGGGCTAGGCCCTAGGGCGCTGGGTCGCCAATCGGTCCGAGAAGATAGCTCTCGAGGGTGCCCTCCACTGAGGATGAACCACCGTGTTGGCCCTCGAACTGAGACGTTCCATCTATTCCACACAGCCCAAGAATTCGACTAGCGCCACCGGGGTGGGAGGAGATCCAGTCCGTCAGGTCATAAACATTGCCGCCGACGATAGTCCAGCAGCTCGCTTCGGAATCATTCAGCGCCACGTTCTCCACACTAAGAACGCTCGTGTCAGTAGTAACCGCTGGTGCTTCCTCCACTGGCGCTTCCTCGGCTGTAGCCTCCGGCACCACTGCCTCATCGGCTGGTTCGACGACGGCCGTATCGGTGTCGGACACCCGATCGCCCCATACCGATTGGGCGCCAGAATGTCCGGCCAGAACTGTAATGACAACGGCAACA
>Ga0208788_1000951_pt1 | contig 14201 bp, 8 predicted proteins | sample Wag4_2014_7_11_3_FD_187363 | JGI IMG/M metagenome (GOLD analysis project Ga0208788, IMG submission 187363) | Fresh water mixed with fracking chemicals microbial communities from Ohio, USA - Utica-2 Time Series FC 2014_7_11 (SPAdes) (version 2) ... | reverse complement strand
CACCGAGGCTTCCTGCAGCGCGCCGTTCTTCTTGTAGATGGCGCCGATGAAGAGCCACGTATCGACACCGAGCTGCGCTTCCTTCGGGTGACCGGCGAGCGCGCCGACGGCCTGGGCTGCGATTTCGAGCGCTCGGTTGTCTTCGCCACGCTCGAGGTAGGTGCGCGCGATGGAGAGGATCTTCTCGGCATCGAGTGCAGCACCTCCGCCGCCGAGCATTTTGCCTTGCAGCTCGCGGCCCTTGGCACCCCACGCACCCCTAGGATCCAGTTCCACGAGCTTGTCTGCGGCGTCGCCGGCAGCCTTGGGATCGCCTGCGGCGATGTGGGACTCGGCCAGCGCCGCCAAGGCAGCGAGACCCGAGCGTGTTTCATACGCGCCCGGAATGGTGTCCACGAAGTCCTTGAAGGTCGCGGCAGCACCCGCGTAATCCTTGGCATCGCGCTGCGCGATAATCTTCTGCAACACCGCGGCCGAGACCAAGTCACCCTCGCCGGGTCCGACCTGGAACTTGCCCTTTTGATCCTGCACGAACTGCTCGCGCATGCGGATCGCGTCGTCAAAAGCGCTTAACGCTTCTGCCGTGTTGCCTTTGTCCTTCTCGCACAAGCCGAGGAAGATCAAGCCTTCGTAGCTCCAGATCAGATCGGAGTAATCGAGTCCGAAAGCATTGAAGCCTTCGATGGCCTTGTCGATCAGCTCGGTCTTCTTGAAGTCGTCTTTGGGGAAGATCTGCGAGTGGTAGTAGTAGGTCCGCGGCAGGTTGTAGAGCGTGCGGATCTTCTGCTGCTCTAGGGCCGGATCGATCTTCGCGTCTTCCTCGCCGGCGGCATCACCGAGTGCCAGCCAGGCATCATCAATCAGTTGCTGCGTCTTCTGCAGACGCTCCTCGAGCTTGGCTTCCGCCTTCAAGAAGATCTCGTGACCTTCCTTGCGGTACTCCTCGATCTTCTTGGGATCGGTTTCCTTCTGCAGCAGGGAGGTGATCGTCTCACCGAGCTTCTGGTAGACATCCGGCAGAGTTTGCACGGTGTCTTCCGCCGCAATCTTGCCGTCGTAGTTGCGGGCGAAGTCTTCCTTCTCCGTGAGCACCTGCGCCAGCGCCGTCTTGCGCTTTTCGACATCGGTTTCGCGCAAGGCGAGGTCGGTGCGAATGTCGAGGGCTAGGGCCTTGACGCCGATTTGCTCATTGGGCTCGACCGCCCCCGAGGTCTCGATCGTCTTGAGCAGGCGCTCGGCCAGCTCGGGGTAGCCGCTGCGGTACAGCTGGGTCGCGTACGCAGCATCGTTCTTACCGAGGACGGAAGCGGATTGAGCGTAGCTCGGCGCGGCAACGAGCAAGAGAGCCGCGATCCAACGCAGGTGGTGGAAGCGTCGCACGAGTTCCGTTAGGGGCTGGGGGCTGTTGGGCTAGTTCGCGGCGCGGGGGAGGGCCCCCGCGCCAGCGATGGAAAAATCAAGGTATAGGTGCTCGCGATCAGTTGCGCTTCGCGCCGCCGAAAGCGTTCTCGAAGCGGTAGTACACTTCGAGCGTCAACACGTTGATGGCCGTTTGGTACACCGGGCCGCCGTAGTGGCTACCCCAGCGGTCGGGAACGATCCAACCACCGTTTTGGCACGCGCGGCGGGTCGGGTCGGCTTCCGTCTTGCGGTCATCCGTTTGGTCCTGCAAGACCATGATCGCGTCGACCATCTTCTTGTTCCACGGACCCCAGTACTTGCCGGTTTTCTTCGGCGCGTCCGGACCGTCGAACTGGTTCAGCGCGATCGAGGCGTAGTACCAGTAGTAGTAGTCAACCGACAGGCGCTCGCCCGTCTTGGCATCCGCCTTGCCTGCATCGGGCAAGTCCTTGACGATTTGCGCGGCTGCCAGCGGCAGGAACGTATCGTTGGGGTCATGCTCGACGAAGATGCGGATGCACATACCCAGGGCCGACATGACGGCCGGATGGTAGGTGTAGTGGTCACCGCCACCTGACACCGCTTGGCCGGCTTGCTTGGGATCGACATAGCCGACCATGCCGTTGTCCGCGGTCACATACTTGGCGAAGGCCATACCGCCTTGCATGGCTTCCTCGGGCACATTCAGGCCCGACAGCTTGGCCGACTTGAGGGCCATGACGCACCAACCGGTGGCCGAGGTGTCCGAGTCAAAGAGGATGGCCTTGTTCTCGGCCGCGCCGGTACCAATGCCAACTTCGCGCTCGACATACTTGAGGCCGTCGTAGCGCCAGCCCCACTTGCCTTGACCACTCGGGTTCGGGCGTTGCGAGGCAACCATGAAGTTGATCGCCTTCTGGGCCGGTTCCTTGTAGTAACGGTTCTGCGACAGGCCGTAGGCCTCGGTCAAGGCCATCGCCGCCAGCGATTCGTTGTACATGAACGGGCGATCGCCGCTCGAGAACGAGCCATCCGGGTTCTGCTTCTTCAGCAAGTACGCTAGGCCCTTCTTGACCACATCGCCCACCACATGGCGCTTGGCGCGCGTGGTATCGACGATGGTTTGCTTGGCATCGTGGCCATACCCAGCGCCCAAGAAGGCCAACAGCGACAACGCGGTCAAACCGTCGTTGTAGTTGTCGGTGATTTGCGCCTTGGGATCAAAGCAGGGCTTGTCCGAGGTGCAGATCGTCTTCAGGCGGCCATACGACCAAGAACCGTCCTCCGACTGGTGGCGGCAGAGCCAGCGCAAGCCATCCAGAACGGCCTTTTCGGTGCCTTCGGTCGGACCACCCGGTCGACCCTTCTTAGCACCCGGGCCCAGGCGGCGGCCGCCGAAGGCCGAGGGGCGCAAGCCAGCGTGACCCACGGTACCCACACCGATGGCCGTACCGCCGGTCGAGCCACCCGACAGGTTGTCTACCGAGTCGGGATCACCGCGGTCTTGCGACAAGTCTTCCGGCACCGACTCGTTGGTCGGGATGTAGACATCTTCCTCGAACGACACGATTTCGCGTTCTTCGTTCTTGGGGATCGCCTTACGGTCGATCTGCTCGGGCGGGATCGGGAGCTCTTCCGCAGTCTCCGCCTTGCGGGTGACGGCTACCGTCGTGGGCTCTTCTTCCCGCTTTTGTTCGTGGCTGGACGTATAGAAGACCGCGGCTGCCGCGATGATGATCAAGTGCAGCGCCACCGCCATGAAGATCCAAGGCGAGTTACGCGCAAAGTTGCGCAATGCCGTTACCGGATTGAAGCCTGCCGATTCCGCCATGGTCTGTGCTCCGCCCTCTGCTGAGGGTCAGTCGTGGGTGCTTCAGGGTTTAGGTACCGAGACGCTACCGGGGATGGTACCGGGCTCGTCGCGGCTGGGGCTCTGCGGGAGAGATGGACGCGCCACCTCTACCCGGACCTACCTCGAAGGGGGTGGGATGTTACCCGATTCTTTCGTGGCGGCAACTGTTGAGGCGCCGCAAAGACAGAGGTCGCTACCGACCTACTAGGGGCGGCTCGGCGAGCGGTCGACTGTAGAGCAGCTGCACAGGCTCCGTGAACTCGCCCATCACCCGGGCGTACTCGGCCTCACTTGGGCCCTCACTCCCGCGCGGGGTCCAACTGAGGCCCCCTGATCCGAGCTCCACAAGTTGTGCGCTACCCTCCTCGCGCGCTTTGGCCTGCAGAGGCAGGCGGAAGACGGCTGGGCCGGGCGAGACGGAGAGTACCCAGACGATGCCGTCCGTGCTGGTCGCGGTCGGGAGCGGGTTCTGCAGGGCGGGGCCCCAACCACGCTGTGCTGGTTCTGTAGCTGGGGCGTTTGCATCACGCGCCGGCAGCCAAGCTGCGGCTAGGACGCCGATCAAGGCACCAGTCCATAGCAGCCAACGAGTGGGCTTTGACCAGACGGGGGCCAAGAGTGCACCCACCAAGGCCCATGGTGCTGCCAAGGCGATAGGTAGCGCGTAACCAAACGACTCGACGATGCCCAGAAGCAGGGGCATGACACACACGACCGCCAGTGCAGCCGCAGCCACACGAGCGCTGCGTGCGGACCACAGGGCCCACGGCACCAAGAGCAACAACGGCACCAGTAGCGGGGCGGCCGCTCCAGGTCTCCAGAGCGCCACACCGGCAGCGAGACCGCACCATGCGAGCAGCACGCCTTCCAGCAGACCTTGGGGGGCGTCACGGCGCTTCCAGCTGCTGGAGAGGCTCGCGCCGAGTGCCATGCTCATGCTCGCGATCGCGAGTGTCCAAGGCCATGTGTGTGCCGACCAAGGCGCGCTGTCCTCGTGCGCGCCCGTGCTGTGCAGCCACACGAGTGCCTTGACAAGTACACTTGACAGCAGCGCTGCGGCGCCGCAGCCCAATAGCACACGCAGACTGGTCAGGATGGCCCTCATCAAGTTGTGGCGCGCGGCGTACACGGTGCCCACAAGCAACATCAGTGCGAGCGCAACTGCACTCCATGCCGGCGCCCGCAGTACATACAGCCCGAGCACATCGCTCCACCAACTCGTCTCCTGCGCGGCCGTGGATGTGCCTTCGCCGCGCCAATCTGAGGCAAGGGCTAGCGCTGTTTCGCCATGGTGCTGCAAGCTGCGCAGGCTGCGGTGCGCGGCGTCATCCAATGCCGTGTGGTAGCGCACCACGCCACCAATGTTGGCCGCATCGATGGCCGCGAGCCCTGCGTCTGCATAGACACTGACATCGGTATCGTTGGGCAGCAGCTCGAACACCACCGCTGCAAACGAAGTGGTGCTAGGGCTTGGTGCGGCGCGCGCTAACAGTTCGACTAGCTCCGCTTGCGGACCAGCTGTGCGGAATAGTCGCACCAAACCCGTGGTCCCGCGTGCTTCTAAGTTCAGCACACAGCCCACACGCCCAGCGCGTGGATCGTGCTCCAGAAACCGTGCAGCGCCCGTGAGATCGGCCTCTTCCCCATCGGCGAAGAGGAACAGCACATCGTGCGAGAGTCCTGCGCCTTGCTGCGCGCGCTCGACCAACGCGCGCGCACATTCCAGCAAGGCTGCGCAACCCAAACCTGCATCACTCGCTCCCGGTCCAGCTGGGACGGAATCGTAGTGCGTGGAGAGCACAAAGAGCGGCGCATCGCGCGGACCAGTTCCCTCCAAGAGGGCCGTGATGTTGCGCACCGGAACCACCACAGGGGTGGCGGCTGAGTCCTTGTGTCGCGCATACAAGGCGTGATCGCGTTCCGCGCGCAGCCCCAACGCTTGCAGGCGTTCGACGATGGCGGCTCCCATAGCTGCATGGGCGGGACTGCCTACGGGGTGTGGCACACTTGCGCCCGGCAAAGCATCGAAGCTCTCGGCCGCGCGCTCGGCGCTGAAGTCGCTGAGCGGGGCGGTGCTCGGCTGAGGCTCGGGTCCGCGCTCGCGCCACAGCACGACCACCGCCGCGGCCAGCAACCACGCACACGCCCAAAGCCCCGCGCCGGTGGGGGAATTGCTGCGCGACGAGGCGCGGTGCGTGCGGTGCATGCGAGCAGAGTAGCCGCAGTCCGGCGTCAATAGTTAGGATCCCGCGTGCATGTTCGACCGACTCAAGAAACTCTTCGCCGGAACTCCACCACCCACCTTTCCCGACCTGACGCAGTTGGCCTTGACCAGCGCGGATTCGGGCCTCCAGCACCACATCGTGAGCCTAGGTAGCGGGCCCAAACCCTCGTTGTCCTCTCGTGTGCGGGTGCACTACGCCGGCTGGACCATGGCGGGCCGCTGGTTTGATGGGACCCTAGGCACCAGCGGGCCGGCCGAATTCGCCTTGTTCAATGTCATCAAGGGGTGGGGCGAAGGGCTGCAACTTGTCGGTGAGGGAGGCAGCGTGTTGCTCGTCATCCCGCCTCAGCTCGCGTACGGATCGCGTGGTGCGCCTCCGCGCATCGGCCCGAACGAGACGCTGGTCTTCCGCGTGGACCTGATCAAAGTCCTCTCGAATCCGGCCTAAGATTGCCGCTGCGCCTGCCTGCGGCTACCCTCTCTCACTCAATCTATCCCGGCGCACAGCCGGGCGAACTCACAGCTGGGCGTACGCATAAGGAACGACAGATGGCTCAACTGACCGCGATGGAACTGCGCAAGGGGATGTTGGTGGACAACGCGAACCGCGTATGCACTGTCATCTTTTGGAACCTGTGGAAGAGCGACCGGCGCAGCCGCGTGCAGCTGAAGGTCAAGGACCTCCTGACGGGGCGCATCACCGAAATCACCGCGCAAGGTGATGACAAGTACAATGTGCTGGAGTCGGAAGTGATCCAGCTTTCGCACAGCTACACCGATGGTTCGGAAGAGGTCTTCTACACGCTCGACGGTAGCGATGAATGGCGCTGCCCGTCGGTCGGCCTCGAAGATGTGCTGCGTTGGAACGCTGAGAGCTACACCGGTCGCATTGTCGACGGCAAGTTGCTGACGGTGGACGCGCCGGCCAGCGTTGTTGCAGTGGTGGCGGAAACGACTCCGCCGATCAAGGGCGTGCTGAACGGCCTCAAGGACGCGGTGCTGGACAACGGCATCACCGTCAAGGTGGGCATGGTGGTCAATGTGGGCGACAAGGTCCGCATCGACACCGAGACGCTCGAGTACAAGGAACGCGTCAACAGCTGACGCGTCTGCTCAACTCACCTAGGCCTAAACTACTAGGCCCCGATGTGCAGCCGGCATTCCGGACAGCGCACGGGGCCTTTTGCATACACATGCAAACAGGCCGGGCAGGTGCGCGTGTCGGCGTCTAGGTTCACCACCACAGCAGCACTGGCGCGTCCGCGTTCATCTAGCTCGTCTAAGAACGCATCTTCCATGACGCTCTGAGCGGCTCGTGCATCGTGGCCCGCGACCGCGAGCCAAAGTTTGGTGCCTCACGAAGAGCCGCAACTGCCACCCGGGGGCGCCACGAGCTCGCTCTCAATGGCCTTGGTCTGCAAGCGCCGTTGGAGCGCCCGCAACTGGTCCATACCGCCTTGCGAGACGACGACCATGCCCGGCGGCACCGCGGCCGGGGATCCGGAGCCAGAATTGCACGAGCTCATGCTGACAAAGTCTACCCGCCCCAGCCGGCACTTGCCGAGGGAGCTGCCTCCTGACTAGGCTGACTCACCGCACCTTCGGCTCCGTACACCTATGACTGGCACTACCGTCACCACTCTTCCGCCCGGCAGTTCGTCCACCAGCACCGAGGGCGTGCGCGTGCAAGCCGTTGCCCAATGGCTGGAGTCGGAATCGGATCCCGACCAACGCCACTGGCTCTACGCCTACACGATCACCATCGTGAACGAAGGCAGCGCGCCCGTGCGCTTGCGTTCGCGGCACTGGGTCATTTTGGATGCCAACAACCACCGCGAGGAGGTGCGCGGTCCCGGTGTCGTCGGCAAGACTCCTCGCCTCAATCCAGGCGAGCGCTTCGAGTACACAAGCTCGTGCCCGCTGAACACCCCGTGGGGCACCATGGAAGGCAGCTATACCTTCGAGCGTGATGATGGCTCACCGCTAGAGGTTGCGATCGGGCGCTTCTTCTTGGTGCCGCCGAAGCCCGGCAAGTAGTCGTTGGCGATACCACGACTAGCGCGCGTGTCGCTGCGCGTAGGCGGTGATCCCAGCCGCCAGTCCCGCCGACACGATCAACGCCAGCACCTGCTCGGCATGCGGCAGCAGCCCCATCCCGACGATCATGGTGGTGGCGGCTGCTGGTGGATGCGGAATGCGCACCACGATCAGTGCCGCGACTGTGGCTGCGAGGGCCACCGAGCCTGAGACCAAGAGTGCAGGGGTGGTCAACTGCGCCAAGCTGCCTTGGGCCCCGCCCGCGATGGTCTGCACGCACACCCAACCCAAGAGCGCGCCCAGTGTGTGCCCGAGCAGAATGCACTTGGGCTGCGCACCCGGCGCAGCCGGAGCAAGCAGGACCAGTGCCGCGCTCGCGCCGATGGCGGGAAACAACAACGGCGCCTGCACGAGGAGCGACAGCGCTCCTAGCACCAACATGGCCAGCAGCACGAAACCCACGGCCGCTGCCGTGCCCGCGCTCACGGCAGGAACAGCTTGCGATTGGAGAGCTTGCGCGGCAAGTACTCCTCAATCACGAAGTTGAGACCCCACTTGGCGAGGGCCTGCTGTTCTGCGCGCACGCCCATCGAGAGCATTTGCTCCAAGGCCTTGACCCACGGCTTGTGCGCGACGAAGAACGGGTCATTCTTCAGCGCATCCTTGGCGCGCTTGATGTCGACCTCCTGCAACGGGTGCGTCGCATCCTGCAACTTGAAGTCGATGATGTCCTGCGGCGTGACACCCAAGTACTGCGCTTGTGGCACGCAGAAGAAGCGGTTGATGTGCGCCGCGTTGCCCGAGCCAACTTTGAGCGTGCGGTAGATGTTGGCGATACCGTACGGATCGCAGTCGACGAACGCGTAGACGGGGAGTTTCTTTTCGTCGGCCAAGCGCCGCACGAAGCGTCGCGTGGCGCGCGTAGGCACACCGGCCGTCTCGACCAAGATGCACTTCGCTGTCTTCCAGAACTTGTGGTTGTTCAAGCGTTGGAACATACCGCCGGTCTCGATGGCGAGGACGAAGGTCGCATCGGTCTCGAACTTCAAATGCTCGACCGAGTGCGGAATGGTGTACGAGCCCGAGCCGAAGGCCGTGCAGTCGATGCGGATCTCTTGCGCCGTCTCGGGATCGCGGTCGATGACCACCAAGTTGCCAGCGATCGAACCGCCGTGTTCCTCAGGGAAGAAGCGCAGTTGCTCACGCGAGAGACCATCCAACGAAGCGAGTGCTTCGATGTCATCGAGCACAGTGTCCGACTCGGGCTGGTCGTTGAACTTGCACTCGCCCCAGTTCTTCGAGACGTAATACGCTTCCCGCTTGGTGGCGAAGTCGTCGTTCTCGACCATCTCTTTGCTGATCGCCATCAAGCGCAGCGTTTGTGCAAAACTTTTGACAGTGTTCACCGACAAGGCGCGCGCCTTGCGGCCGCGCCCCAACTCGAAGTAGCCGATCTTGGCGTCGTACTTGACGTTCGACAGCGAGCGCGTCGGGAAGCGCAGCTCCGGCAGCGTGCGTGCGTCAATCTTGCTGCGCACCAACCCGGCAGTGCCTTCGATCAGTTTCAGCGTCTTCTTGTCGAGCTCATCGAGCTTGCGCGGCGCTTTCTTGATCTTCGGAGCGGGGACAGGATCCGGCTTCTTCTTCTTTTCGGCCATAGCGTGACGCACACCTTGCCACGCCTCGCGCTTGCGCTCAATGGAGCGGGGTCGCACTTCCGCGTAGGAAGTGCGACCCCGCGTAGGAGTCACTTGCGTTGTTGGCCCTAAATCAGGGCACCCAAACGATCTCGAGACCGTTCGTCAGGTTGAACACGCTCGGTGTGCAGAACGCGACCGCGTTGCGGTACCACACCTGGTAGGTGCGCGTGCCACCGCCCGCCGGGAGCTGACCGCGGACGGACACCGGGATGTCCGCCGTGGCGTTGCCATAAGCCGAAGCACCGTTGGAGTTGGTCTTCGTGCCGAGGCGCACGATCGTGCCACCGGCGCAACGCAGACCGTCACCGAACACAACGCCCAGACCGGCCGACAAGCGCGTGGTGCCCTGGAAGTACAAGCAGGTGCCCGTCGGGCTCATGCCGGTACCACTCAAGGTCAACGAGTCGTTGGTCATGCTGGCGTTGCCTTGGGCTTCCAGCTTGGCGCCGTTCACATTGACCGAGTTCGCACAACCGCTGCCAGCCGCACCCACGTTACCGCAGGGGCAAGCCGTCGCCGTGCCATCGCCGAAGCAGAAGGCCGTGCCCACCGCGCCATTGCAGTCAGCACGGATCATCCACACACCGGGGAAGCCGATCGCGTCCACATCCGTGAGTGCAATCGGGTTAGCCAGCAAGTTGACGATGTCAGCCGCTCCCGCGGTGTTGCCCGCGAGCCACGAGCGACCGTTGGACGAAGCCGGGCAACCGCTCTGATCCAAGGCGCAGGGGAACTGCTGAGCCGGGTGCACGATCGAGATGCCCACGAAGAACACGCCCGACACCGACACCGGCGAGGTGAAGCTGTAGACATCAAAGATGTCCGCGGACTGGTTGATGACTACGCCAGCCGTTTGGGCCACGAGCACCGCATCGCTGGGGTTGCCGTCGTCGTTCGGGTCATCCCACACGCAGGCCGTCACCGGCGTGCCGATCAGGCCGGTACCCGGGAACAGCGGCGTATCGAACGCAGCCGACACCGAGTTGAGCGTGGTCGAACCACCAGCCGTACCGAAGCGCTGCAGCCACACGAGGCCGCCACCCGCGGTCAGACCAATCGAGTTTTCCGAGGAGCCGTCGTCGTGCTGGCAACCTGTCGGGGCCACCACGGGGATGAAGCTCAGCGTGCCCGGACCACCACCGGCGCCCGGGTAGGCACCGATCTGGATGGTGTAGGTCTGGCCAGCCGTAGCCGGGAAGCACAACTGCGACTGCAGGGCGCAGGCGTCGTCGTTGCAAGCAATTGCGGCGCCCGTCGGGCAACCCGCGCCTTGGTAAACGGCCAACTTGGTGTCGGTCGCCGAACCGCACATGCTCACTTGGTACTGGTCCGAGGTCGGAGCCGTCCAAGTGAACCACATGTCGTTGTCGATCACCGTGCTGCCGAAGAACAAGCACGCGCCGTTGTCCTGGCCTTCGCAGCCAGTCGTGGCGAACGTGGTGTCCACAGCGTGCGGGCCGTTGCCCACGAGCGTAGTCGGGGTCGCGCAACCATCGTTACCGGTGGTGCCGGCAGCCGAACGCATCTCGAAGGTGCCGCTGGTACCAGCAGCGCCGCCGAGCGGGTAGAGACCGATCTGCAGGGTGTACACCTGACCAGCAACGGCGTCGAAGCACACCTCGGAAGTCAAGGCGCACTTGTCGTCATTGCAGGCGATGGCCGGTGTCGTCGGGCAGCCGCTGCCCGAATAGACCGCGATCTTGGAATCGTTGGTTGCGCCAGCGCAGAGCGAGAAGACGACCTTGCCGGTGGACGGGGCCGTCCAGGTGTACCAGACGTCCGAAGCCACAGCCGACGAGCCGAAGAACAAGCACGCGGCTTCGTTCTGGCCTTCCGCACCGGTCGATGCGGCGAGGTTGTCGAAGGGGAACAAGCCGAAGCCATTCACGGCGATGGCCGCGTTGCAGGCATCGTTCACCGCCGGAGCGCTGACATTCACCGACAACGCACCCGGGCCAGCCGAGATGCCGTTGTAGGAGCCCACTTCGAAGAAGTAGCTCGAGCCAGCGGTCACCGAGAAGGTCAGTTGCGACTGCAAGCCGCATGAGTCGTCATTGCAGACGATTTGCGTGGTCGGGCAGGCGCCAACCGCAATGCCGGTGCCATCCCATACGGCGAGTGCCGTGTCGTTCGCGGCCGTACCGCAGACCGACAGCGTGGCAACACCGCTCGAGGGCGCTGTCCAGCGGTACCACAAGTCGGCGCCGATCGCGCCGCAGGTACCTGTCGGGAAGCCCGTCGTGGCGCCCGTGTTGTCATAGTTGAAGGGGCCCGGACCGGTCAAAGCGACGGCTGCGGTGCAGTCATCGTTCCCGGTCGGAACCGTTACTGCGATGTCGATGGCACCGATGTAGCCAGCGCCACTGTTGAACGAGCCCACTTGGATGAAGTAGGACTGGCCCGCGGTCACCGGGTAGCTGACGCGCGACTGCAAGCCACACGAGTCGTCGTTGCACGCGAGCTGGATGCTCGGGCAGCCACCGGCGGGAACGCCCGCTCCGTCCCAGATAGCTAGCACCGAGTCGTTCCCGACTAGGCCGCAGGTCTGGATCGAAGCGATGCCTGTGGAGTTTGCTGTCCAGTAGAACCACACATCCGTACCCATCACACCACACGAGGCCGTCGGCGTGCCCGTGGTCGCAAGCGTGGTGTCGACAGAGAACTGCCCGACGCCCGAAATGGCGTTCGCCGTCTGGGCCGTCGAGCAATCATCGCTACCGCCTACCAATGCCGCGGTCAGCGGGATGGGACGGACCGAGAGCGAGGTCTGCGTCGACTTTTGGATGACGGGCTTGACGTTCTTCGGCGTCGGGCCCTTGTTGGATGTGCCTTGCGAGGTCGTGAACTGTGCTTGGCTGATGCCGGAGAGGGCGATCGCCATACAGCCGACTGCGAGCAGAGAGATGCGCATGAGGGGGTCTCGCGAGAGAGTTGGGGGATGAGCTCCGTCCGCGCGGGAGAGGAGCATCAGAACGAAGCAGTTGCTTCCGGAGATGGAAGCACTTGCCCGCTTAAAGGTAAGGCAAAGGTTTCCACATGGGGCAAGTAGATGGAAAAAAATCGCGGAATTCCCATCCGTATGGCTTCACATGGCACTTAACATATCGCGCTTTTTTTGCGGCGGCGCGCTTGCAACCGCACTCCAAATGTCGCAGAGCCCGCTAGAACGAAGCAAGCCACGAAGCGCGCGGCTTCGTGGCTTGCCAGAGACTCAGTTGGATTCAGATCACGGGTTCCAGGTGATCGTGTACCCGTTGGTCAAGTTGAAGGTAGCCGCCGTGCAGAAGGCCGCCGCGTTGCGGTACCACACTTGGTAGTTCCGCACGCCGGGCAGCGTGACTTGACCACGGACCGAGACCGCAAGGTCACCAGCTGCGGGGTATTGCGAAGCGCCCGCTGCGTTCAGCTTGGTGCCCAAACGCACGACCGTACCGCCCACGCAGCGCAAACCGTCACCGAAGGGTGACGCGATTTGGGTACTGCCTTGGAAGAACAGGGCGTTGCTGTTCGGCATGCCGCTCCCCGCGAGCACCACCGAGTCAGCCGCCAGAGATGCGCTGCCCGTGGCCGTCAGGTTGGCACCCGCCGCATTGATGGAGCTCGCGCAACCGTTGCCAGCCGCACCGACATTGCCGCAGGGGCAAGCCGTGCTGGAGCCATCGCCCGAGCAGTAGGGCGCGCCAGGAGCGATCGGGCAGGAGGTCGTGATCGAGAAGGTACCCGAGCCCGGGATCTCGCCGGGCCAGCTGCCGATTTGGATCAAGTAGCTCTGACCCGCCGTCGCACCAAAGGTCACTTGCGAAGGACCGCCGGCCAAGCAGAAGTCATCGTTGCACACGATGGATGTTTGGGCCGTCGGGCAACCGGCACCCGCATATACCGCGAGCTTGGTGTCATTGCCGGTCTGGTTGCAGAGCGTGACGGTGACCGTGCCGGTGCAGTTGCTGGTCCAGCTGTACCACAAGTCATAGGTGATCATCTCCCCGGCGCAGTTGAGCTCGTCTTGACCGACGAAGCCTGTGGTCGCGTTGAGTTGGTCCCATGCGTACGGACCAGCGCCCGTAACGGCGCTCGGCGCCGTGCACTCATCCGCAGCAGCCGGTGTGAACGGGTCAATCGTGAATTGACCGGGCGCACCAGCCTGTCCCGGGTAGCTACCGAGCTGGATCGTGTACGCCTGACCCGCGGTCGCAAAGAACGGAGCCTTGGCCGGGCCACCGACTGCGCCGCACATGTCGTCGTCACAACCGAGCGGTTCGGTCGTCGGGCAACCTGCACCCGCGTAGACCGCAATCTTCATGTCGTGCAAGCCGCCGACACAGCCGTTCACTGCAAACCAACCGGTGCTCGGTGCAGTCCACTGGTACCACAAGTCGAAATCCACCACGCTCGTGTTGAAGATGAAGCAGCGTGAGTTGTTTTGACCCTGCGCACTGCGCGTCGCGGTGCTTGAGTCGTAGAGGAATGGACCTGCACCGGTGATCGCGAGCGCGGATGCACACTCGTCGTTGGGCAGAGCCGAGCTCACACTGCAGGTAAACGTACCGGTACCACCGCCCGCACCGGGATAGGTGCCGATTTGAATCAAATAGTCCTGACCAGCCACCACGGTTGCTTGTGCGGTTGTTTGGAAACCAGGGCACGCGTCATCATTGCAGCCGATAGCCGAGCCCGCGGTCGGGCACGAGGTCGCTTGGTAGATGGCGATCTTGGTGTCCACCGCGCTGAGTCCGCAGGTGTTCACGGACAAGATGCCGGAGGATGTTGCGGTCCACTTGAACCACACATCTTGGTCCACCGTGGTGAAGCCGAAGAAGGTGCACAAGCCTTCCGCTTGGCCTTCCAAACCGGTGGTTGCGACGGTGTTGTCGAACAAGAACGGTCCACCGCCCACGATGACATCCGGCGTGACGCACGAGTCCGCTCCGCCCACCAAGGCCGAGGTCAGCGCCATAGCGCGCGGCTGCGTCGGCGGTGGCTTGGGCGTCGAGTACTTAGTGCCTGCGCC
>Ga0208788_1000950_pt1 | contig 14220 bp, 11 predicted proteins | sample Wag4_2014_7_11_3_FD_187363 | JGI IMG/M metagenome (GOLD analysis project Ga0208788, IMG submission 187363) | Fresh water mixed with fracking chemicals microbial communities from Ohio, USA - Utica-2 Time Series FC 2014_7_11 (SPAdes) (version 2) ... | reverse complement strand
TCCCCCAAGAATCCATGCGGGTCTTGTCAAATCGGAAATCGTAATTGAAGCTGTAGGCAAGTCCAGAACCTCCCAACTCCACAAAAACTGAACGGGTTGGAACAACAGGTTGATCTTGAGCAAAGGAAGCAAGAGAACCAAAAAGGAAAATGACTGCGAGTGCTAGCTTTTTCATGGTTTTAGCGGTTATGAATCCCAAAGTTAAACGCTTCGAATTTAAGAATGGTTGTAAACTTGAAATTCTGATCTAAATCCAGGCGGAAAAGGTGCAGATCACAATAAAATCCAGAATATTTGCAAACTTGTCAGCTCGTTTATGGGCCAATCCCACCTTTTATGAAACTACTGAAAAAAATATTTCTAGGTCTATTTGCTACCGCTATGATCTTGTTGGTCATCTACATGCTAGGTCCCAAGGTAAAAACACAGGATTTGACAATTGCCTACCCTGAAATTCCCACGGATGCTCAGGGCCTAGAGCAGTACTTGTCCACCCGAGAGGATTCAGTAAAAGGATTAAAACCTGGAAACGAGGCTTACATCATTTGGGCTGATTCCGTTGCCAAACAAAAAACACCCTATTCCATCGTCTACATCCATGGTTTTGGCGCTAGTCCCATGGAAGGTGACCCAGTCCATCGCTTTTTGGCAGCTCATTTTGGAGCGAACCTATTTGTGACCCGACTCCCAGAACATGGAATAAGCCGCAAAAATGGGATGGAATACATGACCGCTCAGGACTTGGCTAATGCCGCAGGTGAGGCCTACCAAATCGGAAAAAGTCTAGGAGACAAAGTGATCCTGGTAGGTACCTCTATGGGTGGGTCACTTGGTCTCCTACTTGCTAGCCAGCAACCAGATCTTCATGCGCTGGTCCTTTATTCCCCTGCTATTCGTGATGAAGCTAGGTTACTGGAAGGATTATTTAAACCCTGGACCTTTTGGGTGATGAAAAAAACACTGCTAGATGACGGGGTGATGATTCAGCAACGGGAGGGAGAGAAGAAAGCGTATTGGTCAGAAGAATACCATGCCAATGGCTACGAGAGTTTGGCCATGTTGATGTATGGTGAGATGAACAAAGAGACTTTTGTGCAAGTAAAGCAGCCGGTATTTATGGGCTATTACTTCAAAAATGAGCAAGAGAAGGACATGGTCGTATCGGTAGATAAAATGAAAGAAATGTACAGCCAACTTGGTACCCCTGCGACTTTAAAGAAGGAAATTGCCTTTCCTAAAACAGGAGATCACGTCATTGCCTCCTCCATCACATCCAAAGACTGGCAAACTGTTCTTTTCTCCAGCATCGAGTTTCTAGAAAAAGTAGTGGGAGTACCTGCCCAGCCTACCTACCAGGAGCAGGTAGAACAAATGACCAAGGCCAACCAATTGTTGGACAGCATTCGCTAATCTCATAATGAAGCAGAAATCTGCTAAATGAGGATAGAAATAAAAAAGGGAGGTAAACCTCCCTTTTTTTGTTTAGATAAACTTGTTGATCAGATTTTCGAAGTATTCCTGCTTTCCACTGATTTGGGTAGGTTCTCCTACTTCAATGGCATGATCCCGTAAATCCTCCAAGGTCAATATTCCCTCCTCAAAAGCCTTTCCTTTACCTGCATCGAAACTGGCATAGCGATTTTTTCTTCGCGCCAAATAATCGGATTTTTCAAGGATATCAGCAGCGATAAGTAGACCACGTGCAAAAGCATCCATACTACCGATATGTGCCAAAAATAAATCCTCTGGATCGGTGGAGTTTCGTCTGATTTTTGCGTCAAAATTAACTCCACCACCTTGCAATCCTCCAGCAGCTAAGATGATAAGCATGGATTCAGCCAACTCTTGCAGGTTAAGGGCAAATTGGTCAGTATCCCAACCGTTTTGGTAATCTCCTCTATTGGCATCGATGGAACCCAGCATGCCTGTATCTGCAGCTACTTGAAGTTCGTGCTGGAAGGTATGTCCAGCTAGAGTAGCGTGATTCACTTCAATATTGAGTTTAAAATCCTTGTCCAACCCAAAATGACGCAAAAATCCAATTACCGTCTCAGAGTCGTAATCGTACTGGTGCTTTGTAGGCTCCATCGGCTTTGGCTCAATGAAGAAGGTGCCCTTGAATCCATTTTTCCGCGCATAATCTCGGGCCATGGTCAAGAAACGAGCAAGGTGCTCCTTTTCCCGCTTCATGTCTGTATTCAGTAAGGACATGTAGCCTTCACGACCTCCCCAGAACACGTAGTTTTCACCGCCCAACTTAATCGTGGCATCGATTGCGTTTTTGACTTGCGTTCCTGCAAAAGCCAACACATCAAAATTCGGGTTGGTGGAGGCACCATTCATGTAGCGTGGATTGCTAAACACATTGGCCGTTCCCCAAAGCAATTTGATGCCGCTTTCCTTTTGGTGGGTAGCAGCGTGATCCGTTATGAGTTGCATTCTCTTTTCGTATTCGGCCAAGCTAGGTCCTTCCTCAATCAAGTCGATATCGTGGAAGCAGTAGTACTCTGCTCCAATCTTAGTCATAAATTCAAAAGCTGCATCCATTTTATCCTTAGCCCGCTGAATGGGATCAGCACTTGCATCCCAAGGATGTACAATGGTGCCTGGACCAAAGGGATCACCTCCCGTGCCGCAGAAGGAATGCCAATAGGCTATCGCAAATTTAAAATGCTCCTTCATGGATTTTCCTGCAACAATTCGGTTGGGGTCGTAGTAGCGGAAAGCTAGGGGGTTGTCACTTTCTTTTCCTTCAAACTGAATCTTTCCAACGGTTGGAAAAAATGATTTAGCCATAGTAGTGTAGGTTATATTGAGATTGAGTTAATAAATAGGTTTAAAATTAAGTTGTAAGCGGTTGACGCAGTTGCTCCAAACGGGAAAGCCAATATTGATAGGTCTCTTCGTAACGATCTGCCCCAGTTGGATCAGGAGCCAAGGTTTGTAGGAGTGTAAGTCCATGGAAAGCTTCCTCTTCCGTGCTGAAAATCCCTGCTCCAATTCCTGCTCCACGAGCAGCACCTTGGGCACCATCCGTATCGTAAAGTTCCAGATTTACTTGATTCATTTGCACGAAAGTATCTCGAAATAGAGGACTCAAAAACATGTTGGCATGTCCAGCTTTGACGGTTTTGAGGTCCATTCCCATATCCTTCATGATGCGGAATCCAAAGGTCAAAGCAGCTACAATCCCTTCTTGAGCGGCACGGAGAATATGCTTTTGATCGTGTTTGAGTAAGTCCAATCCCATCAAATGTGCTCCCATTGGAGTATTTTGAAGAATGCGTTCCACCCCATTTCCAAAAGGGAGAAAAGCCAATTTATCCGAACCAATTGGCGCACCTGCTGCGAGGACATTCATTTCCTCATAACTCAAGGAACTTCTACCCAACATTCTTTTTAGCCAAGAATTTAAGATGCCTGTACCGTTGATGCAAAGCAATACTCCATAGGAAGGTTTGCTTTGGGCATGATTCACATGTACAAAGGTATTGACCCGAGATTTTGGATCGTACAATGGCTTGTCGCATACGCCATAGACGGTGCCAGAAGTACCGGCAGTAGTGGCGAGCTCCCCTGGTTTGAGCACTTGGAGGGAAAAGGCATTGTTGGGCTGATCTCCTGCGCGGTAGGATATTGGAATACCTGCTTCCAAGCCTGTTTCCAGTGCAGCGGAAGCAGAGATTTTTCCTTGAATAGAAAAAGAAGGGACAGCCTCAGGAATCCATTCCTTTGGGATCTCCATAGCTCCAAGCAAAGGATCACTTAGCCCATTTTCCTTGAAGTCCCAAAATATACCTTCGGAAAGGCCAGTTTCTGAGGTGAGAATCTCACCACTGAGCTTCATGGCAATAAAATCACCAGGAAGCATAATTTTATGAATTTGAGCTGCTACTTCAGGCTGATTTTCAATCACCCAACTCAGTTTAGAAGCTGTAAAATTTCCCGGAGAGTTGAGCAAATGTGGCAGGCAATAGTCCTCACCAAGGGCTTGAAATGCTTTTTCACCAAGGGCTACTGCCCTACTGTCGCACCAGATAATTGACGGCCGAAGAACTTGATGTTCTTTATTTACACAGACAAGCCCATGCATCTGATAGGCAATTCCAATGGATTGCAATTCACCAGATCGAACTTGTGTTTGGCCACACACATGGCTGATAGCCTCTTTGACATGCTTCCACCAAAGTTCAGGGTCTTGTTCTGCCCAGCCACTTTGAGGAGATTGGATGGGCATTTCCACTTCTGGAAAAGCTTTGGAGGCAAGTGCCTTTCCAGTATCCGCATCAAGTATACATGCTTTGACCGAGGAACTTCCAAGATCAAGGCCTAATAGTAACTTTCGCATCTTACCAGAAAATTGTATACAGTGCAGCGATAATACCCACGATCAGAATCGCACCGATCTTAAATCCAGTGCTAGTTCGGAACAATTCAGCCGATATCTCAATACTTTTCGGATGGTCTTTTCCTTTTCCTTCTACGAGAGAGATGGCAATCATTAAGACTGCTAGGACTACAAACACCCAACCCATTCGGTCGATAAATGGCAGCGCTGGGAATACCACTTTAAGTACCACGGAAAGCGGAATACTTAAGGAAGCGCCGACAAGTGCAGCATTGGAAGTTGTTTTTTTCCAGAATACACCAAAGAAGAAGATTGCAAATACTCCAGGGCTAATAAAGCCGGTGTATTCCTGAATAAATTGGAATGCCTGATCGAGTTGTCCCAAGGCAGGTGCCACTACAGCAGCAATCACAAAAGCCACAACCGCGGTAATCCGACCTACTCGTACTTTGGTGGTTTCGGATGAGTCTTTACCAAAATACTTGGCATAAATATCCATGGTGAAAATGGTAGAAGTACTGTTCGCCATAGAAGCCAGTGAGGAAACAATAGCAGCGGTTAACGCTGCAAAAGCAAGCCCCTTTAGACCTGTAGGCAGGATCTGAAGAAGCGAAGGATAGGCTCTATCCGATTTGATCAATCCTGTAACTGGATCTTTCATGGATTCGATAAATCCTAGGTCCGTTCCATTGTTCACAATAACTAGCGCAGCAATTCCTGGAATAACTACAATGAGGGGCATCAATAATTTCAAGAATCCGGCGAAAATCATCCCCTTTTGTGCCTCATCTAGGTTCTTAGCTGCAAGGGCACGCTGGGTGATGTACTGGTTGAATCCCCAATAGCTCAGGTTTGTAATCCACATCCCTCCAATCAATACAGAAAGTCCTGGGAGGTCCAAATAGGCATCTCGCATACCTCCTTTACCATCTGCTACCATCATTTCACCTTTGGAAAGGATCATTGAAAAGTGCCCTGGGGCTTCATTTTTGAGCGTAAGCAATCCCTGCCACGCATCTCCATCTCCTACCATGCCGAGAGCGATGTAGGTAGTCGCCAAACCACCTGCTATCAGGAACACGACTTGGACAACATCGGTCCAGGCTACAGCCTTCAATCCTCCATAGATGGAATAAAGCATCGCAAAGAGCGCTAAGCCAATGATGCTGTAGGTCATGGGAATATCTAGGATGGTATTCAAACTCAAGGCACCTAAATAAAGCACCGAAGTCAAGTTGACAAATACGTATAAAAGCAGCCAGAAAATCGCCATTGTGGTACGTACCCGACCATCGTAGCGATCAAAAAGAAAGCCTGGCATGGTGTAGATGCCTTTTTTGAGGTACACGGGTAAGAAGAATATGGCAACTACCAAGAGCGTAGCGGCAGCCATCCACTCGTAGGTAGCAATGGCCAATCCGAGTGCAAAGCCAGAGCCGGACATCCCGATAAACTGTTCTGCAGATATGTTAGAAGCAATTAAAGAGGCTCCAACTGCCCACCAAGGAAGGGCCTTACTGGCAAGAAAATAATCATTGGAATCTTTTACGTGGCCTTCTTTTTCACGGGACACAAAGAATCCCATGCCCATGATTAAAAATGCGTAGCCGAGAAAAACAAGTAAATCAAGAGGTTCTAAGAGCATAGGTCAAAGGGGAAACAGGTTGAATTGGGTTTAAAAGCACTATTTTTTTATACTGAACTAATTCTACTGGCTAAATATAAGCGATTGAACTAAAGGTGTACGCATGGAATTCGTCAATTGTCATAATTATTTCTTCGAAAAGGTTCTGGCGTAAAAAAAATAAGAACAGGCTTAAATTCCATTCCGACTGTGTAAAACCTACCATTTTCAAACCTAGTCCAAGGGCAAAAAAGGAATAACTTTGGGACTGTATCACTACCGTGCATTGAACTGTTCAAATTCGATCACAATTACCAATTGTGTCTTAAATCTTGCTAAATAAGAAGCGATTAACCCCTTAAATTGAAGGAGAAATAGAGATTTATTGAAACAAAAAGAGTAAACTTGGGGCAGTTTTTGAACTAGCATCATTTTTGGAGCTACTCCGCTTATGGCAAATAAAAGCAGTGTGTTTGATATGATCGGCCCAATCATGATCGGTCCTTCCTCATCACACACCGCTGGAGTGGTCAGAATCGCTCGAGCGGCTATACGGGTGCTCGGAGGCATTCCTGATGAGGCGCAAATCACCTTCTACAATTCCTTTGCTAGAACTTACGAAGGCCATGGAAGTGACCGCGCAATTTTGGGAGGACTGATGGATTTCAAAACCGACGATGCGCGCATCAAAGACGCACTGGAGTTGGCCAAGGAAAAACCGGTAAAATACACCTTCAAATCCATTGGTAATTCTTCGGTACACCATCCCAACACGATCAAACTTTTGCTAAAAAAAGGAGATCGACAGGTAGAGATTTTTGGAGAGAGCTTGGGAGGTGGAGTCATCAACATTTCAGAAATAGATGGATTTGTAGCCAACTTTTCTGCACAAAATCACACGCTCATCATCAAAGCTGAGGATGTATCGGGTGCCATCGCTTTTATTTCGAGCATCATTGCTCAGGAAAAAGTAAATATTGCTACTATGTCCGTTTCCAGGAAAGGAAAGCATGACATGGCCTGCCATGTTATCGAAATGGACTCTGGCATAAAAGAGATTACGCGTCAGTACCTTCTTTCTTTACCTTGGATAAAAGAATTAATCTATATTCCAGACATTGACCTTTAACGAATTCATAAACCAACAGCTACCACACATGAAAAAACTTTTTATCCTGCTTCTTTTCGGAATGATTACCTGGCAACAGGCACAAGCCCAGACAGAAGTTCCCACAGGGCCTTTGGACTTAGCTACCTGCGTGTCCATTGCGATTGAAAATAACCTGACCTTGAAGCGGTCAGAACTCAACCAGCTCGTTTCCGAAGCCAATCTATTGGAAAGCCAAGGAAGAAGACTACCAAGTTTAACTACTGGAGCAAGTTCAGGCTTCCGTTGGGGTAGATCAATCAACCCGGTGACCAACTTGTTTGAAACGAGAAGAATTGGAAACATTAACCTTTTTGGAAATACAGGAGCACCTATTTTCCAAGGAATGCGCATTACCAATAGCATTGGACAGGCAAAGTCTGACTTGAAATCAGGTCAATACACCTTGGAAGCTACGCGTAACGACATTACGTTGAATGTAATCAACCTATTCATCGATGTGGTTTTCAACCGAGAGCAGGTAAAAATTTCAGAGAACCAACTCAATTCCACCAAAGAACAGTTGGGACGCACCCAGCAGTTGGTAGATGCCGGTTCGCTCCCCTATTCAGATTTGTTGGACCTGCAATCTCAAAATGCAACCAACCAATTGAATGTCATCAATGCTAAAAATGGACTTCGACTTTCGAAACTCGCTTTGGCTCAAGCACTCCAAATTCCTTTCAATGAGGACTTTGACGTAATCGAACCTGTGTATGAGGTTTCTAAAGAAGCGCTAGCAACAGGTACCCCAGCTGAAATTTTCGAGGTTTCGGTAACCCTTATGCCTCAGATTAAGGCCGCTGAAGCAACTGCAAAAAGTGCTGAATATGGCGTAAAAATTGCAAAAGGCGGGTTTTTACCCACCTTAGATGCAGGCTTATCCGCCTTTTCCAACTATGTAGATCAGGCGTTTGTTCGTGGGACTACTGAAATCATTCCTTTCAAAACCCAAGTGGACAATAACTTTTCTCAGTCTGGCACACTCAATTTCAGCATTCCCTTATTCACACGCTTTAGCAACAAATCAAATCTGCAGCGCGCTCGCGTACAGCAACAATTGGCGGAGGTATCGGTTACTGAGGCAAAGAACAGATTGAGACAAGACATTGAAACTGCTTACAACTCAGCCTTCTCCTCCGAGCTTTCCTACCAAGCTTCTCTAGTTCGGGTGAAGAGCTTGGAAGAAACCTTTCGAATTGCACAACAACGCTTTAATTTAGGGGCCATCAATTCGGTGGATTTTCAAGTTGCACAAAACAACTTGTTCAATGCTCAGGCAGACCTATTGAATGCGAAGTACACCTACATTTTCAGAGTTAAAGTCCTTGATTTTTATCTTGGTAACCCCATTAATCTAAACTAAACCATGGCTACTAAAAAGTCTAACAAATTGCTTTATTACCTACTCGGAGCAGTAGGTGTAATTATCATTTTTGCCATTATCGGAAAATCTGCTGGCTGGATTGGTGGAGCTAAGGAAACCGAGGTGGAATTTGCTACGGCCAAGCGTGTGGCTATCGTCGAAAAAGTGAGCAGCTCAGGCGAGATTCAACCTGAAGTGGAAGTGAAACTTTCCCCCGATGTAGCAGGTGAAATCATAGAGTTGAATGTGCAAGAAGGAGATTCAGTTGAGATGGGAAGATTGCTTGTTAAGATTCGCCCTGACAACTTTATTTCTGCTTTGGATCGTACTCGTGCCAACCTGAATCAGCAAATGGCCAATCTGGCACAGACCCGTGCCAATTTGCAGCGCGCAGAAGCACAGTTTACCCGCTCTGAACTGGAATACAAGCGTCAGCGCACGCTGCACCAACAAAAAGCAATCTCTGATTCGGACTTCGAGCAAGCTCAGGCAAACTATACCACTGCTCAAAAAGACCTAGAAGCAGCCAAGCAAAGCGTAGTAGCGTCTGAATTTATCATTAAAAGTTCGCAGGCTTCTGTGAACGAAGCCTCTGAAAACCTTCGCCTCACCAATGTGAATTCTCCAGTCTCTGGTATTGTATCTAGCTTGAAAGTAGAACAAGGAGAGCGAGTGGTAGGTACCCAGCAAATGGCTGGCACCGAGATGATGACCATAGCAGATCTTTCCAAGATGGAAGTTCGTGTCGATGTGAACGAAAATGACATTGTACGCCTTTCCCTAGGAGACACCACCATCATTGATGTAGATGCATACTCCTCCACAGGAAAGAAATTTCAAGGAGTCGTAACCAGTATTGCAAATACTGCGAATACTAAAGCATCTCCAGATGCGGTAACTGAGTTTAAGGTTAAAATCAGAATCTTGAATGAGTCGTATCAGGACTTGGTGAAGGCAGGTAACAAGTATCCATTCCGTCCGGGCATGACTGCATCTGTAGAGATCTTGACCAACTCCAAAAACAATGCACTTGCGATTCCTCTTTCTTCGGTAACTACTCGTGAGGACAAGAAGGATAGTTTGGCAGGAGCGCCGGTAAAAGCCAAAGAAATTGTATTTGTTAGTGAGAATGGCGTAGCCAAAATTCGTGAGGTGAAAACTGGGATTTCAGACTATGAAAACATTGAGATTTTATCTGGCTTGAAAGAAGGGGACGAAGTGATCTCTGGACCTTACTTTGTAGTAAGCAAGCAGCTAAAAGAAGGCGACAAAGTGAAGAAAATGAGTGCTGCGAAGCCTGAAGAGGCAAAAAAAGAAGAAGAATAAAACATAACTAACAAAAATAGCCCCATCAAATTTCGTTTTGGTGGGGCTATTTTTTTTGTGAAAAATGCCATTTTAGGATGATTTCTTATCCTACTTACGAGCCAAGGTCAGTTCCCATCTCCAACTGTCTTTCATGCAATCTTCCAAGGAGAATTTGGGATACCAACCCAATACCTGATTGATCTTGGTTGTGTCGGCCCAAGTTTTGACCACATCCCCAGCCCTTCTCGGGCCAATTTGATAGGCCAATTGAAGTCCATTTACTTTTTCAAAGGCATGAATCACCTCTAGGACGGTATTGCCTCTACCTCTACCCACATTAAATACCTCATAAAAATCAAGCGGCTTCTCAAAAAGAAATGCCAAGGCTTTTACGTGTGCATCTGCCAAATCAACTACATGGATGTAATCTCGGATGCAGCTGCCATCTGGGGTATCGTAATCGTTGCCAAAAACAGTGAGCTTCTCTCTAATTCCCGCTGCAGTCTGCGTGATAAATGGTACCAAATTCTGTGGGGTACCCATTGGCAATTCCCCAATCTTTGCACTTGGGTGTGCGCCCACGGGATTGAAGTAGCGTAGCGCCACCACACGGATGCCCGGCTTGCTCTTCACATAATCCACCAAAATATCTTCCCCAATCTTTTTGGTATTGCCGTAGGGACTTTCTGCATCTTTACGAGGGGTAGCTTCGGTCACTGGCAAGACATCTGGCTGCCCATATACCGTACAAGAGGAAGAGAATACGATGTTTTGAATCCCCTTGTCTTGCATAAACTCAAGCAATACAAGCAAGGAGCCGAGGTTATTTTTGTAGTACGACAAAGGCTGCTGAGTGCTTTCACCCACTGCCTTAAATGCCGCAAAATGGATGACACCGGCTAGCTGATGGTCTTGGGCGATTTGATTCAAAATCTCCCGCTGGTTGCAATCTCCCTTGTAAAAGGCAAACCGCTTCCCAGCAATCTCTTCCAGCCGATCCAAAACGGTCTCATGGGAATTTGAAAAATCATCTAAAATGATTGGCTCAAGGCCTGCATTCCAAAGTTCTACGGCTGTATGGGAACCGATATATCCCGTCCCACCGGTGATCAATATTTTTTTCATTTCAAAAAAGTTGAGTAGACAAAACTAGGAATTTAATCCGAAATGGGACAAATGAATCCTAAATGCTACCGACTACATGCATTTAGCGAACCAATAAAACGGAACCTCGGAAAGTCACTTGAACCGTGTTGCCTTCCATCAGGTAGCTGTAAGTGGTTGCATAGGAATAAGTCCCTGTTGGGGCAATATCGCCTGCTAATGTTCCGTCCCAACCCTCGGCACCTGAATACACAAGCTGTCCCCAACGGTTGTAAATGATCATGGAAAAATCAACCACACAATTGGATACCCCTGTAAACTTGCCAGGAGCTTCTGTAGGATTAAATGCATTTGGCATTCGGATTTTTGGTGCCTCTTCTACGACTATGCCTGTTCCAAAAGAAACACAACCAGCAGCGTCGGTTACTTGTACTTCGTAGGTTCCTTCGGCCAGACCAGTGGCCAAGTCGGTGGTTTGCGCGCTTGGTGTCCAAACGTAATTGAAGGGCCCCGCTGGTCCCGAGGGAACGACTAGTAGCTCTCCATTGGCCTCACCGGGGCATGCCGTCTTCGCCAAAGTGACGTCTACCACCAAAGGTGGTGGAGAGGTAATTTCAAATAAAACAGGGATTTTACAGCCATTCGCATCCGTCACTTCCCATGCATACTTGTCTTTTTTCAGCGTATCCAGTTCAAATACATCAGAAAATACCTGCGTGCCTCCAAATTCTAAACTGTAAGGTGCTACTCCTCCAATCACCTTCAAACTCACCTTTCCATCTTTTTTCCCAAAGCAGGTGGTAGCGGTGGCAGTAAGACCTGAAAGCTGCAATAATGGAGGTTCTTTTACTTCAATGCCCGTGATGGTTTGTTCACAGCCGAGACCATCGGTAACCTTCACTGAGTACAATCCTGCTTTTAGATTTGATGCAAGAACGGTTTTTAAGGTAGCATCGTGGCTCCAGGTAAAGGTGTATGGTGGAGTTCCTCCATCGGCTAACACTTCAATTTTTCCAGTAGCTTGACCAAAGCAAGGCACAGGACTTACTGTCAAAACGGCCATCTTAAGCTCTTTCGCTACTTTCACTTGAATATCTGGAGCTGTTCCAGCACAGGAATTATCGACCAAACTGTAAGCGGTGTACCCAATTGTCCCCGTAACATCCGCCTTATCCCAAACAACAGTGATCTTTTCCGAATTTTGACCGCTTACTAAGGTACCTCCCTTCACAATCCATTCATACCTCCTACCAGGTACAGGATCTGGTGCAGAATAGGTAAAGTTAACCGAAGGATCATAGCACACCTCTTTTTCGCCTAACGCTTCAGTGACGACAATTCGAAGATTGACTACGACAGGAAGTTCAACCGCAGCACCTGGACAACCATTGGCAGAGAATGGCAGGACTCGCACCTTGGCATTTGTGTTTGAAGGGCCCCAACGAACTAGAACTGAGTCGGAATAAGACTGAAGAATGGTTCCTCCCTCTACCTCAAAGGTCATTTTCGAGATATTTTGCTTGTTTTTTACCCGATACATCACCTCTTCTACCAGCGGACAAACTGATTGTGACCCGATCAAATCCACTTTGGTCTCCAATACCTCCACTTCAAAGGTCGTTTCTTCTTGTTCATCACAGGAATTAGGACTCAAAGAAGCGACAATTATGACTTCGTACTTACCTGCTTTGGTATAGGTATGCTTGACATTTTTACCCACTTTAGTAGGTGTACCGTCTCCAAAATTCCAAACAAAATAGGTGAAGTCAGGATTTTCAGGGTTCACGGTCCATGAACCCTCCTGATTGAGGCAGGCCACATTATCTCCCTCAACTTCAAAGGCATAATCTGGATCAGTTTCAAAATTTAGATTGACAAGCGCCGAACCAGCGGCATAACCATAGGATTCAATATTGCCAAATCCATAAACATAGGCCGTAAAACCAGAGGGATTGGAGAGGTTGTGAACTCCTTGCGTAATTTCTATTCGAGCAACCTTGTAGGCTGGATCTCCAGGAAGCATTTGAAAGCTCGATCCAACATTTACCCCATCCAAGCGTGTTTTATTCTCTTCGCCTGCCTTGACTACAATGTTTACGTAATGATTGACGATAGAGGGTAAAGCGTAGGCATTAAAGGTTAAATCCGTAAGTAATTGCTCCGTAGGGCTATAGGTAATCATAAATGGATCACCATTTATTGCAAATGGATCCGTAGGGTTGTTACAAGATTGACTTTTTGAAAACACAGTAACAGAAGCAGGATTTGAGGTATCTATTTTGCCTGAAACATTGGCCCCGAACTCCAAGGACATCCATTCGCCACGATTCAATACCTTGGTTTGAAGAACTCCATTGACACGGACCTCCGTATTGTCTTCAGAAGCCAATACTTTAACCAATTCACCAGAAGATCGGCCCAATAGCGCAGTATGAACAAAGGAACTCCCCCAAGTATTGACCGGATAGGCTTGCTGATACAAGTGATCATTGGCGTTCCCAGGTGGACAAGCCCCTACCGAAGTCCACTTATTCCCTCCATAAACAGCGATTTTTTTACAATCATCGGCTTTGTCTCCGACTACACGAACTCGAGAGCCTGTCAAATCTCCACGGGCTTTAATTTGATAGCTCTGCCCTCGATTTAAGGAAATTTCAAAAGGAGTCCCTTTGAACTGTCCAGAAATCGAGTTTTGAGTAAGGTTAATTTCGATGCGCGTATTGTCTTCAGCAGCCACCACCAATAAGGTACTCTCGTTGTTGATGTTTAGGTTAGCAGCTGGGTTAACTTCAAAATGTGAAGTGATGTAATGGTCCTTGCCTAAGGCTGTGAGTGGTAGCACCACCGTTCCATCAGCACTGCGATAGCGTTCATTGACAGCATGTACCGCGATTTTTCCAGATGCGGTAATGTGTATGCCTAGATTTTCAATCAGCCCAGAACTGCGATGAAGCAGATCCAAATCGAAAGACGATGTTCTGAAAATAAACTGTTGCCCTGTAGAAAGTGAAAAGGGAGTGGTTTTTCCTAAATATTCAATAACACCTGTGGTGTTTTCGGTCGCAGTTATGAGTATAACAGCATAATCAGGAGTCCCTCCAGGAGTTCCTGGAGTAGGAAAACTTCGGTTATTTTCCATAAAACCTAACCAAAACTCCTTGCCAATGGTAGATAGCTGCGCATAGCCTTGCAAAGAGGAGGCCAAAACTACCAAGAAAAGAAGCAGGGCACGGTAAAACACTCGCATGGAGTTGAATTAAAATAACGAGGTGAATATAAAAGTAATTTATGTAACAATTAAGCTAAAGGTGAAGGGATAAATT
>Ga0208788_1000949_pt1 | contig 14222 bp, 13 predicted proteins | sample Wag4_2014_7_11_3_FD_187363 | JGI IMG/M metagenome (GOLD analysis project Ga0208788, IMG submission 187363) | Fresh water mixed with fracking chemicals microbial communities from Ohio, USA - Utica-2 Time Series FC 2014_7_11 (SPAdes) (version 2) ... | reverse complement strand
GAACCGACAGAATTGGCCAATGACGTGGCTTGGCGCCATAGACAGTGACGTCCCAGTCATGTTTCCCACCATCAGATCTTTACCCTCATCGCGGGCGCGCTGGGCGATGGCTAGCGCCTCGGTCAGTCCACCACACTTATCGAGCTTGATATTGATGACGTCAAAGCGGGCAGCGGCTTCCTCATATTCGGACAAATCCAGGCAGCTCTCGTCAGCGCCGAGAGGAATGGGCGAGTGGTATCCCTCAAGCTCAGCGTCGGCGCCCCGGGCCAGTGGCTGTTCGATCATCGCGACGCCAAGATTCGACAGCTCTGGCGTGTAGGTCAGGAGCTCGGCCATCGACCATCCCTGATTGACATCAATCACGAGGGTTGCCTCTGGCCGAGCCTTCCGAATAGCGGATAACCGCTCAAGGGGTTGGTGGCCATCGAGCTTCACCTTGAGCTGGGGGTAATTGGCAAAGGTGCTGGCTTTTGCGGCCATCTCCTCCGGCGTTCCCATTCCAATTGTGGCCACGGTGACAAGAGACTGTGGGGTGATTTCGAGCACTTGCCAAATTGTTTGGCCTGTCGCCTTGCACTCCAGGTCCCAATAGGCACAGTCCAGAGCGTTCCTTGCTCCACCGCGCGGGAGTAGCGACTGGACATCGAGGCGCGTTGCTCCGGACTCGACGGCATCGCGCACGCTCTCGAGCTCTAGCGAGAGTGTTGCCGGGTTTTCACCGAGGTAATACATGCCGACACCCTCGCCTCGGCCCGTGGCGCCATTGTTCTCCAGGGTCACCCACACGGCGTCCAGGTGGGTAAAGGTGTAACCGGTGATGACAAATGGTGCGACGAGCGGTCGCCGCACTGTCTTTACGGTCATTTTCACGGGCTAGTCCTCTGTCAAGAAGTCCACGAGAGGGCCAACACCCAGAGCAATCGGGTCGATGGCGGGTAGACCGTAGTCAGAAGATAACTGCGCTAAATACTCGGCCCGCTCGAGTTCGCTGAGCATCGACGTGTTCACACTGATTCCTACGCACCGAATACTCGGATTGACTTGCGCTCCGATATCGAGTGTCCTTTGGATTACCGCCTCGATGGAGGGCAGCTCGAAGCTAGGCCACCCCTTGATGTGGGTCCGACCCGCCTCGGTGCACACCACAAAAGCATCGGGCTGCGACCCAACCAACAGACCAACGCTGACAGCTGAAAAGCCCGGGTGAAACACACTGCCTTGTCCTTCAATGACATCCCAGTGGTCTGCGTCGTTTGAGGGCGACACCATTTCGGCAGCGCCGGATACAAAATCAGCAACGACGGCATCAATCGGGATTCCTGAGCCTGAGATCATGATGCCGGTCTGTCCCGTCGCCCGAAAATCAGCGTTGAGACCTCGAGCCTTCATCTCTCGCTCGAGGGCAAGCGCGGTGTATTTCTTCCCCAACGCGCAGTCTGTTCCGACAGTAAGCAGGCGCTTGCCGGAGCGCTTCGCACCTGTTCCCACGGGAATGTGAGGCGGTGGCACCCTCACGTCAATGAGCTTGCTTCCTGAGCGGGTGGCGGCCTCCACCAGCCGATCAATCGAGGACAAACGGGTGTGAACGCCGGCCGCCAGATCAAGTCCAGCATCGAGGGCGTCGACTAATAGCTGAATCCAGGCCTCGGGAATTGCCCCCCCCACGACCGCCGTGCCAATCACAAGAGTCTGTGCCCCATTCGCCGCCGCCTCAGTGACGTCGTAGTCGGGCAGGCCGAGGTCAAGCGTGTCTGTAGTTAGTCGGAGCTGGCCCATGCAGAGCTCGGGTCGCCAGTGCGCTAATCCTGCTGCAGTTTTTGCGTAGGTGGGACACTTCTCAGAGCCTAGAAAGAGGAGATAGGGGGCGGCGAGCGACACGACCAACTAGTCCTCCCATCATTAGCCGCGGCCTACCCATGAGCCTGCGACCAGTGCCAAAAGACTATGTCATCGGCCAGTCCAGCCCTTTCACCGTTGTCTCAGTCACGCCCGGTTTCATTGGTTTTCTTGGTGTCTTTCACGTGAGCTTCCGAACCAACGCTCCCTAACCCACACTGAAGAGGAAACTGAACTCGATGTGGATCCTGATGGCACCTGTGAAATCTGGATGGCGAGGCCTTCAGCGCATTGCCCGGCGCCTTAGCGACCGCCGGGACCGAATCATCCTTTCCGCGAATCTTGGCTGCACCTAGTCTCATTGACTTGCGATTTAGGGCTATCTTGCGGCGCGACAACGCGTCGCAGTCCGTGAGAACGATAACGAGGTCCCAGCACCTAAGGACAGCGTCCAAGCGCTCATTGACAAGTTCTTGAAGTCGTCGGAATACGACGTTCTCTGGTTGTAGGCATCAACAAGCGCGGGCAAAAAGTCCCAAAGTTCAAGAGTCGAAGCATGTTAATGCGGTGAGTTGTCGATGGCGTCCGCTGTCTACATTGCGAAACCTCCCGCCTGAGTCGCTCTACTTTGGGCATATCGGGAAAGTGTTCGGTGTTTCTCCTGACAGCTTCGCAAAGGGCCCTGTGATTAGGTACGACAAAAAGAGTCCTTTCCCGATATTCATGGCCTCCAGGTTAAGTCTCGCAGGACAGGGCCGAATGGGAACAGCTACTTCTTACGAATAAGCACTGCGCCGCGAATGAAGTTGACAGACCTGACATCTCGGGCCATGTTGACGAACCACTCGGGGCCCAATCCCGCAAACCTCTCGAGCTCAGCCCCCCTCAGTTGGAGAGCTTGGGCGAGTTTCAGCATCAAATCGGCGAATGGAAAGGCGTCTTCTCGGGAAAACCCCGCCTCATACGAAGATTGAAGATCCTCAATTATGTAGAGGCCCCCGGACCTAAGCCAAGGCCAGAACCTTTGCAAAGCGGCTCGTTGCTGATCCCACATGTGGGACCCATCATCAAGGACAACCGAAGGTGCAACGAATCGCTTCTTTAGGCGCTCGACCGTGAGGTTCTCAGTGGCGTCACCCACAATCAGCTCCAGGTTTTTCGGAGAAACCTTGAGTTTGGGGGGCTTGACGTCTAGCCCGACGATCGACGCGTTCGGGAACCATTCAGCCCACATAAGTGCAGAAGCTCCCCGAAAAACGCCAATCTCGATGAAGGTGAAAGCGTCCTCCCGCCCGACGGGGAGGAACTCTTCGTACGACCCCAAGTAACCGTGGTAATTCGATGCCTTGTCCGTCTTGTATTTGAGCCCAAGTGAATCAAGATTTTCCACCATCAAAACTCTCCTCTGAGACAATTCGTCCGCGAACAACTCGAGTGCCATACGGCACCCGTGGGCCCCGTCGGGCTCGAACCGACGACCCACGGATTAAAAGTCCGTTGCTCTACCAACTGAGCTAGAGGCCCTCCCCTTATTGTAAGGGTGGTTCAAACTCAAGAACCGTTGTCCCGAGGACGACTCCGGGTGTATTAGAGTTTGTTGTCGACCAAAACTTATCGAAAAGGATGACCCGTGAAACTTTCATCAGCCGCCACGGCCATCATGGCCCTCTCTCTCGTTCTGGCCGGTTGTGCCGTCGTTGAAGAAGTTGAAGAAGTTGAAGTAGTCGAAGAGGTTCCCGAGGCCGTTGAGGTTGAGGTTCCGCGTCACCCACTGACCGGGTTTGAGCTTGGCGGGGAGACCGTCTCTGGCCCCAGCATCGCCATCAAGATTGACAACACGGATGCCGGCCGTCCCCAGGTAGGTATTTCTTCGGCTGACATTGTGTTTGAGGAACTCGTGGAGGGTGGTGTAACCCGCTACTTGGCAATCTTCCACACTGACGTGCCGGTCGAGGTGGGACCCGTGCGTTCAGGTCGCCCTCAAGACGCTGAGCTTGTCCCCTCGTTTGGCGGGGTATTTGTATTCTCTGGGGTCGGCAACAGCAACGTGCGCGAGATTATTCGCGGATCGGGCCTCCAGCTTGTGGAACACGACACCTCCGGTGGCACACCGGATGGTGACTTCTTCTTCCGCAGTGATCGTAAGCCAGCGCCGCTGAACCTTCACATCGAAGCAGCAAGCTTGCTGGAGAACTATCAGGACCTTGCGGCGCCGGTGCAGCAATTCCTCTTCACGACTGCTCCGGAGGAAGCGTCAGCCTTTGTAGATGGGGTTCCCGCTGAAGAGATTCGTGTGGTCTTTAGCAATCGCATCGAGTCCAACTGGGAGTGGGATGCCGCGACCGGCACCTACCTCAAGTTTCTTCTGAATGGCTCTCCTGATCTGGACGCCAACGGAACTCAGATTTCTGCTACCAACCTCCTGATTTTTGCCCCCAACTATTTCGATGTCGAGGGTTTGCCCTCGGCCAAAGTTGGCCAGTCCCGCGAGGACGCAATCATTGCCACCGGCGGAAAGCTGATTTACGGCCTCTTTGATACGACGGAGTTCGGCGCACCCATCAAGCTGGTCTATGGAGATGATCAGTCGGTTTTCTTGTCGCCTGGCAAGACATTCATTCTGCTACCTCCGGGTGTTGGTTCGCTTGCCTCTGGCGTCACCCCGGGTAGCATGACCTACGTCTCCAACGGTGAGGAAATCACAACGGGTTTCTAGGACCTCTGCGCCTCAATCTGCGAGAGTTTGCGCTCGCGCATGGCGAGGAATAGCGGGAACGTGAAGGCAAAGGCCGTCACTCCTGAAACAACGATGTAGAGCCACACCCTTTTCATGCCAAGCCTTTTGGCCTCCATAATCATGAGGGCTGATCCGGCAATGGCAACTATCAAAATGTCCAGCGAGAGCACCCAGTCCACGGCGCTGCCAAACCAAGCATCCAGATAGTTCTGGCCCTGGACGCTGGCGATGCCATTGAAGATCATGGCGGTCACTAGGCCAACGATGGCGAGGATGAGGAAAAAGACGAAGCGGGCTTGCCGATTGGGTTTCGTTGTCATGGCAACATGCTAAGCCTCACTCCCCTGTGAGAGGGTGACGGTTAAGTCCCCTAGCGTAGACAGTGATGAATCAGAACTTTCACCGACCGGTTCGAATGACCACCGAACGCCTTGAAGCATCCCTCTCGGGTGACCCCGCAGACTTTGTCATCGACCCCGCGGAAGCCTCCGCCATCGCTCACCACACGGCCCGAGCACTCCTAGCCAGGGGACGAGATTCCGACAGCGACGAGTTGGTGCAACGCCTTGTCGCATTTGCTGATGAACACGGCCTCGACACTCTTGCCGAGCTGTGGGCCCGCTCCTCACCGACCAGTCTCCCTGGCGCCCTGTGGCGGCTCTATCTGGTGCGTGCGATTGTGCACCACAACCCAGAGGATGCCAGTGAGTTGTTCCGGCGAGGAATCGACGACCTCACCACCATTGATCAGGTGGTCGCCGGAGCCCCCAATCCCCTGAGCGCTGAGGGGTTCTCGGTGCTCCTTGATGACATCCTCCGCGGTGTCTTTGTTGGAGAGCTCTCCGAGGCGCTCAGCCGGGCTGCCGCGGTTGCCAGGGCGGTCTCCGCTGGGGCTATCTCGCTGGCCTGGCTGTCTGAAGAGCACGCTCACTATTTGACAGGTCGATCGCTCAATTGGAGCGTCATCGCAGGCGAGCTCTCGCAGGCTGCCTCGATGGGACGCTCTGGAAAACTGGACTGAAAGAGCCGCCAGCTCAGAGGGCTAGAATTTTACTGCCGAACCGCAGTAACCCCGGGCTCCATCATTAGCCGCCTAGAGCGGCCTCGCGCCGAGAGGCGTTCTGCGGTTCGGCTCTTCTTAGGGCGCTGCGGGTGGTTCGTGGGTTTCCACGGCAACAATCTGGGGAGTCGGTGTGTCGAGCGAGAAGTGAATCACGCTGAAGCTGCCAACAGTCAGGCTCGCAGCCCGGTGGAGGCTCTTGCTGGAGACCCCGTTGCCAATTTCTGCCGCAGCAGACACCAACTGGGGCAGAACGGGGCCGTGTGAACAGATGACGGTGCCTTGGCGTTTAGACACCCTTTTCTGCACGGCTGAGAAGGGTTTAGCTCCCCTGGACTGATAGGCATCCTGGCTGATTCCCGCCGAGGTCTTCAGTTGGAGCTGACTTTTCTCCAGCAGTGGTTCGACGGTGGCGATGCAGCGAGCAGCGGTACTGCTGATTACCCGCTCTGGGCCAAAAGCGAGAATGCCACCGGCGACCATTCGTGCCTGGGTCAAACCTTTGTGAAGGAGCGGCCTGCTGTGGTCTGGGCCATCCCAGTTTTCAGCGGGCATCGCTTTGGCATGGCGCAGAAGAATCAGCGGAAACGTTTTGGCTCGGCCACTCTCATAGAGAGAGTTGAAGTTTTCCAGGATGTCGGCATCGTGCTCGTAGGTGAGCTTCTTCATTGCTTTCTTGAGGGGCATCCATTCCAGGGCAAAAATCTCGTCGTTGGATTCAAACGGTGATCGTTCCGCTTCACCGGGATCTACTTCGGCCGCCCAGTAGTGGACCTCTTTAGGTTTTTTGCTGGGAAGAAGGTAGTCAACACGACCCAGATAAGCGCCAAGAGTGATGTGGAGGCCGGTTTCTTCCAGGATTTCCCGTTGGGCGGTTTCTGGCACTGTCTCACCCGGGTCACATTTGCCCTTGGGGAGGGAAACATCTTTGTGCTGGGTTCTATAAACCAGGAGAACCCGCACTTCGTTATCGACGACCTTCCAACAGACTGCTCCGCCGGCGACCACCGTCTCCGGGGTTGAGCTCATCGGGGGGCGGCTCCGCGTTTTCTCGTCATGATTTCGGTCATCGTCTCATTCTGGACATCCAAGAGAGGATTACCGTCCTTTGTTGTGGAGTGTCGAACCCATTGGCCAGAGGGCTCCAGCGACCAGGACTGCACGTCATCGCTCATTCCCCGGGTGAGCTGCCTATCGATTTGCTCGATGTGAGCGGGATCAGTGATTTGCAGCAGCGCTTCGATGCGGCGATCCAGATTGCGGTGCATCATGTCGGCACTACCGATATAGACGGTCGGTTCACCGGCGTTGTCGAACCAGAACACCCGAGAGTGTTCCAGGTATCGACCGAGAACGCTCTTGACCGTGATGTTCTCGCTGAGTCCCGGTTCTCCAGGAATCAGCGCACAAATTCCCCTCACCCAAATCTCGACTGGAACACCCGCAATTCCAGCCCGATAGAGCGCGTCGATGATGATTTCATCGACCAGTGAGTTGAGCTTCAACCGGATCCTGGCCGGCTTGCCGGCCAGGTGGTTCTTGATTTCTGCGGAGATGTGACGCAGGAGACCCTCGCGGAGGTAGCGGGGGGCGACCAACATGCGCTTGTACTTTTTCTCAATCGCGTAGCCCGAGAGTTCATTGAAAAGTCGGGTGAGTTCTTTCCCGACCTGCTTATCCGCGCTGAAATAGCCGTAGTCCTCATAAATGCGACTGGTCTTGGGGTTGTAGTTTCCGGTTCCCACGTGGGAGTAGTGGCCAAGAGTTCCATCGTCTTCTTGCCGAATGACCAGAGCGAGCTTGCAGTGGGTTTTGAGGCCCACCAGTCCATAGACGACGTGCACGCCAGCCTTCTCGAGCTTCCTCGCCCACGAGATGTTGGCCTGTTCATCAAAGCGGGCCTTGATTTCCACCAGCGCCAACACAGACTTCCCTGATTCGGCGGCCCGGATGAGGGCTTCGATGATGGGGCTGTCACCGCTTGTTCGATAGAGAGTCTGCTTGATGGCGAGCACCTTGGGATCGAGAGCTGCCTGCTCAAGAAAGGCCTGCACGCTGGTAGCAAACGATTCATAAGGATGGTGGACAAGAACATCACCGGCCCTAATCGAGCGGAAAATGCCCGGCTCTTCGGTGGGCTCTGAGGGCAGGAGTTGCCGCGCCGTTACCGGCAGGTGCGGTGGGTATTTGAGCTCGGGTCGATCGAGACCCGCGATGTCGAATAGCCCGGTGAGCCCCAGCGGTGCGGGAAGCCTAAAGACCTCGTGACTGGTGATGCCAAGCTCGGTAATCAGCAGCTCGAGTGTGACCGGGTCCATATCGTCCGTAATTTCCAGTCGAATCGGAGGGCCAAACCGTCTGCGGAGTAGCTCACGCTCGAGTGCCTGAATCAGGTTCTCCGATTCGTCTTCGTCGACTTCGACGTCCTCGTTGCGGGTGACCCGGAATTCGTGGTGCTCGAGGACCTCCATGCCGGGGAAGAGCTCCCCGACGTGCTGGGAAATAAGGTCTTCAATGGCGATGAATCTCAGGCGGCCCGACCCATCATCTGGCAACGGAGCGAACCGCGAGAGGATGGGTGGAACCTTGAGCCTTGCGAAATCCACGCTGTCGGTTTTGGGGTTTCTAATCCGCACCGACAGGTTGAGGGAGAGGCCCGAGATATAGGGAAAGGGATGGGCTGGGTCTACAGCGAGTGGCATCAACACCGGGAAAATTTGCTCGGTAAAGAACTCGTCGAGGCCTTCCCGGTCACTCTCTGCAAGATCGGCCCAGGTCTCAATGTGGATGTTCTCATCATCGAGGGCTGGTTTCACAAGCTCCCGGAACGCTGATGCGTGTCGTTGCTGGAGCGCCTCTGCCGTGGCAAAAATATCATCGAGTACCGCCTGAGGAGAGCGACCCGTGTTTGTCGGCACAGCAATGCCCGTGACAATGCGTCTCTTGAGGCCGGCAACACGGACCATGAAGAATTCGTCGAGATTGCTCGCAAAAATTGCCAAAAAGTTAACCCGCTCGAGCAGCGGAATCTTTGGGTCCTCGGCGAGCTCAAGGACGCGCTGATTAAAGGCCAACCAACTGATCTCTCGATCGAGGAACCGTTCAACCGGTAGATCCTCGCTCGGTGGGGCTTCCCCCTCATCGAAATCGTCGGCAAAGTCGCCGCCCACACCGGTGGCAACGTCATAGCCGGGCCGCAACTCGTTCACGCCAGTCATTGTGTCACCCTGGGGCGCCTGGGCACTAGGAAAAAGGTGAACAGGAGGTTACGCGCCAGAAGTGGACGTGGTTGCATCCGAGGCTGACTGCTCCTTTTCCTTGACCTCGTCTGACGCCTCAGCAACGGTGAACCGGTAACCGACGTTGCGCACAGTACCAATGAGGGACTCCATGTCACCGAGCTTGGCCCGCAGGCGTCTCACGTGAACGTCAACTGTTCTCGTGCCACCGAAGTAGTCGTATCCCCACACTTCACTGAGCAGTTGCTCTCTAGTGAAGACGCGTTGTGGATGGCCCGCGAGGAATCGCAGGAGTTCAAACTCCTTGTAGGTGAGGTCAAGGGCTTTGCCGTTGACCTTCGCCTGGTAGCTCGCCTCATCAATGGTGACGCCGGAGGCAGAAATCATCTGGTCTTCAGGTCCTGGCTGGCTTTTGGTGGTGACTAGGCGCACTCTGGCATCGACCTCGCCCGGACCGGCGGAGGTGAGCACAATGTCGTCAAAGCCCCATTCGGAGTTGAGCGCTGGCATTGCTGCCTCGGTCACCACAATAATCAGGGCCGCCGAAATACCCGTGGTCGTGAGGATGCGACACAGCGCCTTGGCTTGAACGAGGTCACCCCTGGCATCCACCATCACCACGTCTGAGTGCGGCGCATTCACGAGAGCCGCTGGCTCGGCAGGAATTGTGCGAACGCGGTGGTTCAGAAGGCTCAGAGAGGGCAGAACCTGCGCGGCGTCATCGGGGCTCAATACAAGAATGCTTGCCACTGTGGCACCACCCCCGGTTCATTTGTTTCCAGACTCCAGTGTAACCGCGCTCTAGCATGGTGGTGTGGCCAAGTTACTGATCAACGTCGTCCCCGTCTGGGTTGTCACCGCTATCGGTGTGGGCTTAGTGGGTTTTCTGGTGAGCGAAGACAATCGTGTGGCCAGCATGGTTGCAGTGCTGGCTGGGTCGCTCCTCATGGCCTTCATCCTGCAGGTTGTTGCCTATCAATCCGAGGGACTTGTGCGCAGGCTGTCGTGGGCAATAACCGGGAGTGCTCTGTTAACTGCGCTTGCCGCCTTGGTATTTCAGGTGCTCTCCGTCGTAGACTGAAGCCATGCTTCTGGCGATTGAAATCTTTTTCCTCGGACTCCTCGTGCTCGCAGCTCTTGGAATTGCCTGGGTGTCGGGAATTGTTGTGCTGAACCTCTTCCGGGGTCAGCGCTAATCACTGACCAAGCGCTCGGGGTGATCACCACATGACGGGCGAACACTTCGGCGACATTCTTGGCGAGATGAGAGCGCTCGCCAGGGGTGGGGCATACGTTGACGCGTCTGACCGCCACATTGTTCAAGTCTCGGGCTCTGACCGCTTGGTCTGGCTGAACAGTCTCATTACACAGCTCGTCCTGGACTTGGCACCGGGTGTCACGAGGGAAAGCCTGATTCTTGACCCCCACGGTCACATCGAGCATGCGTTCCTGATCCAGGATGACGGAGAATGTTCGTGGCTCTTGAGCGCTCCTGGTCGGGCAGCGGTTTTGGCTTCCTGGCTTGAATCGATGAAGTTTCGTATGCAGGTGACGATCACCCATGAGCCAGGAACCTGGTTTATTGCAGCGTCGGCGAATACTCAGCCACTCGGAGCCGAAGCACCTCGCGTTCGCCTTGTTGACCCCTGGCCCGTCGCGCAAGAAGGGTCCGTCGGTTACGCACCAGAACCGCACCCGGGCGCCGGTTTTGCCATGTCCTACAGCGTCTATTCGAAGGACAGCCCGCCTGGCCTGCAGGGCGTTAGCCGGGCTGGAAGCCTTGCCCTTACGGGTCTTGAGATTGCCGCCGGGAGACCATCAATCCATGAGGTCGACGAGAAGACGCTGCCGCACGAGTGCGACTGGTTGAGGACTGCTGTGCACCTCAACAAGGGCTGCTACCGAGGGCAAGAGACGGTGGCAAAAGTCCACAATCTGGGTCACCCACCGAGGCGCTTGGTCCTTCTGCACCTCGATGGCTCGGAATCGTTGATTCCGATTGCTGGAGATCGGGTCATGGCGGGTGAGCGAGACATTGGGTCCATCACCCGCGCGGCGTGGCACTACGAACTTGGCCCGATTGCTCTCGCCCTGATTAAGCGCTCGATTGATCCCACAACCGAATTGGAGGTTGTTACTGGCAACACACGCATACCTGCAAACCAGGAAGTGCTTGTGCCAGTTGATGCCGGTGCCACCAGAGCCGTGCCGAGGCTACCTCGGTTGGGCAGCCGGGGCTAATCGGTAGGCTTGGGCTATGGCTCACACGCTCATTCTTCTTCGCCACGGTCAATCCGAGTGGAACGAACAAAACCTGTTCACCGGCTGGGTGGATGTTCGACTCACAGAGCAAGGACACGAGGAGGCCAAGACGGCCGGTGAGCTGCTGGTCCGTCACAAACTTCTTCCTGATGTCGTCCACACGTCGTTGCTCTCACGTGCTATCCAGACGGCCCACGGTGCTTTGGACGCTGCAGATCGACTGTGGATTCCGGTGAAGCGCTCATGGCGCCTCAACGAGCGCCACTATGGGGCCCTTCAGGGCAAGGACAAAGCTGCGACGCTCGAGGAATACGGCGAGGAGCAATTCCAACTCTGGCGCCGAAGCTTTGATGTTCCCCCGCCTCCCATCGACCCCAAAAACCCCTACGCCCAACAGGGCGACCCCCGCTATGCAGATATTGAGGAGTTTGTGCCGAAAACTGAGTCGTTGAAGCTGGTGATTAATCGGATGCTTCCCTACTGGAAGTCAGACATCGCCTCGGATGTTGCGGTGGGCAAGGTAACCCTGGTGGTTGCCCACGGCAACAGCCTGCGGGGACTGGTGAAGCACCTGGAGGGCATTAGTGACGACGACATCGCCGAGTTGAACATTCCCACGGGAATCCCGCTGGTCTATCAGCTCGATAAAAACTTGAAGCCCACTAAACCCGGCGTATATCTCGATCCAGCGGCAGCGGCGGCTGGAGCCGCAGCAGTGGCTAAACAGGGAGCAAAGCAGGCCTAGTGCTTGGGTGGGTTCCACTCGCCAGTAGCGAGATACATCATCTTCTTGGCAATTGAGACCGCGTGGTCTGCGAAGCGTTCAAGGTAACGAGATGCGAGGGTGGCATCCACCGTCGTCTCCGTGCCCTGACTCCATGAGTCGCTGAGTACCGTCTCGAATACCGAGAGGTGCAGAGCATCGACTTTGTCGTCTTCGTCGCGAATCTTCTCTGCGATCTCGACATCTTCGGTCTTCAGGAGAACGACCAGCAGCTTCGCAAGCTCGATGTCGAGCACGCCCATCTCCTTGAAGATGGGACGAATGGTCTTGGGAACAACTTTTTCGGGGAAGCGGTAGCGGGCGAGCTGGGCAAGGTGCTCTGCCATGTCACCCATGCGCTCGAGAGAGGCGCTGATGCGCAGCGCGCTGACGACGATGCGCAAGTCTTTGGCCACTGGCGCCTGCCTCGCCATGATTGCGATAGCAAGCTCGTCGAGCGCGACAACAGCGTCATCGATCTTGTTGTCGCGGACGATGACCGATTCCGCAAGGGTCACATCTGATTTGTTGAAGGCTTCGACAGCGTCGGTGATGGCATCAACGACTAGTTGTGCAATCTCAACGAGGCGGTCTTGCACTTCGTGGAGTTCTTGTTGGAAAAGCTCGCGCATGGTGCTCCTCAATCGAGCGGTATTCGGGTGTTCACAACTTCTCGTAGTTGGGTTAACAAACAGTGAGATTTCGCTTAACACTCTCTTCGTGTGGCCAAGTTTAGCGCTGGGGACGCTTCTGTGGTCGGAGCGCGCACCGTAGGCTTGGGGCATGGAGCCTTTCTGGTCGCCCGCCTGGATGCTGCTTCTTGGCATGGCGCTGGGGGTCGGCATCGCTGCGCTGGTCTGGGCGGGCGCTGGGTGGCATCGGCGCGCGGAGCAGGTTCTTGAGCCCCCGGTTCCAGACGGCGTGGACACTGCCCTTGAGGTCATTGGTGCCACGGGCGTGGTGCTGGACGCTGACAATCGAGTATTGAGGGCCTCGAAGTCTGCTGTGGCACTCGGGATCGTGGATAACCGAGACATCGTCTACCAACCCATTCTTGACCTGGTGAAACAGGCCCGCCGTGAAGGGGCTCCCGCAGCGCGGGAGTTTGAACTTGCCGGAACTGGGCGGGACGCTCCGCCAGTCCACCTGCTGGTCAGGGTCGCCCCGTTGGGCCTGCGGCTTATGTTGGTGGTGGCCGATGACCGGTCTGAAATGTATCGCCTCGACGCTGTTCGTCGCGATTTTGTGGCCAATATTTCCCATGAGCTCAAAACACCAATTGGTGCAGTGTCTCTGTTGGCTGAGGCGCTTCAGTATTCAGCGGATGACCCTGAACAAGTTCGCGCCTTTGCCGAGACACTCGAGCGCGAAGGTCACCGACTTGCCGAGATGACCAACGACATCATTGAGCTCACAAGACTTCAATCGGTGGGAACCATTCAGAACCCCGACGTGGTGTCAATCGACTCGGTGGTGGAGCAGGCGATTGCCTCCAACTCTGTCTTGTCCAAGAAGTCAGGAATCACCGTCGCGGTGTCCGCGAGCACCGGCGCTTACGTTCTGGGCGACGCCACGTCACTGGTGACGGCGCTGCATAACCTGGTGCGTAATGCGATTACCTATTCGCGAGGGCCGTCTCGCGTGGGGGTCGGGGCTGTGCTTAAGAGCGGAATCGTGGAAATCTCCGTGACCGACCAAGGCCAAGGAATTGCGAATAATGACCTCGAGAGAATCTTTGAGCGCTTTTACCGGAGCGATCCAGCCAGGTCCCGAGAGACCGGTGGAACTGGTCTTGGACTTGCGATTGTGAAGCACGTGGTCAACAACCACCAGGGAGACGTTCGAGTCTGGTCGCAGCTGGGCAAAGGGTCAACCTTCACAATTCGACTGCGCGAGGCTCCCGCCGACGTCGTGACACACCATCTCAGCCAGACTGGTCCCACTAGTGAACTGAAGCCCAAGAAACTTCCTCGCCCGGCCGAGTATGTTGCAACCGAAGAGATACCGATGCTTCGCGTGGATGACGATGAGACATCACTGAGAGGCAGCGCATGACGAAAATCCTGCTAGTCGAAGACGAGAAATCACTGAGTGAGCCACTCTCCTACCTGTTGCGGAGAGAGGGTTATGAGGTCCAGGTCGTGGATAACGGCCTTGCCGCGGTCAGCGCGGTTGAGGCAACGCCGCCAGACCTGATGCTTCTTGATTTGATGTTGCCTGGTTTGCCAGGCACCGAGGTCTGTCGCGAAGTTCGGCAGCGCTCATCGCTACCGATCATTATGTTGACCGCCAAAGATTCCGAAGTGGACATTGTGGTGGGCT
>Ga0208788_1000944_pt1 | contig 14263 bp, 16 predicted proteins | sample Wag4_2014_7_11_3_FD_187363 | JGI IMG/M metagenome (GOLD analysis project Ga0208788, IMG submission 187363) | Fresh water mixed with fracking chemicals microbial communities from Ohio, USA - Utica-2 Time Series FC 2014_7_11 (SPAdes) (version 2) ... | reverse complement strand
GTTCTCTTGGTGGGCGATGTACAAATCGGGTATTCATGCAACTGTCGCAGGGGTAGCGCTGGCACTCTTGATCCCGAATAAGCCTCGAGCCGATGAAGAGATTTCAACCGCTGAGCGCTGCGAAGCGAAAGTTCATCCGATAAGCGTTCTTTTGGTAATCCCACTCTTCGCCTTTGTTTCTGCGGGTGTGGATATTCGAGGATCGGGTCTCATCGAGGGAATCACAAGCCCCATTTCCTCAGGAATTATCTTCGCTCTAGTTATCGGAAAGTTCCTGGGAATCTTGGGTGCAACCTATCTCTTTACAAGATTTACTCGCGCATCGCTTAACGAAAACTTGAAATGGAGTGATGTGAGCGCGATTGGCCTTCTAGCGGGTATCGGTTTTACAGTCTCACTTCTGATCGTTGAACTCAGCTATGAAGAGAGTCAGGCGCTAGCTGATGCAAAAGTCGGAGTTCTTACGGCTAGCTTAATTGCATCATTTTTTGCGATATTACTTCTTCGTGTCAGAACCTCACGAATTAACTGAATGGATTTTGACAGAGGACTCTCTGTCTCTTCTAAGCATTGACAAGCACGATTCTAAAATCCTACATCTACTCTGGCGAGATGAAGCAGCCCAATTTTCTTATTATCGGAGCACAGAAGGCTGGCACCACTAGCCTTCGAGAGTTTCTTGGTTCGCTTCCCTCTAAGATCTTCATGCTCAAGAGCGAGCAACACTTTTGGAATCGGGAAGGTCAGTACAACGACGGCTACGGACTTAGTAAGTACCAAGATCTCTTCGCGGGTTCACTTGAATCACAACTCAGGGGTGAGAAGTCACCGAATTACTTGGCAAGTTTTGAGGCACCTACCCGAATTTCTCGCCATATCCCTGAAATGAAGCTCATAGCGATACTTCGCAATCCTGCCCATCGGGCATATTCAGCCTATTGGCATGGTCGTCGCGTCGGGGCTCTTGATCAAGATTTTTCTTTTAGTCAATCTATTCAGACGCATAAAGAGAATCATGGAAAACCTTATGGTGATTTACTAACACCTGGACTTTACTCGCAACACTTAAAACGCTACCTCGAGTTTTTTCCGGTGGACCAGTTGCTCATCCTTGATTTTCAAAAGTTACTGTCATCGCCCGAAAACGAACTCACAAAGGCTCTCGCATTCCTAGGATTTGAAAACGAGGAGATTGGGAAGCTAGAGGGTTTGCAGTTTCCGAGGAGGAACACCGCTAGGGTAAGTATGTTTCCAAAACTGAGTTCAAAGGTTCATAAGAGCAGGCTTCTCTCCTACGAACAGAAATCGAAAATCGTTAAGAAGTTTCTCCGTCATGATGAGATTCCAGCTATGTCGGAGAAAGATAAGACTTTTCTTGCAGAGTTTTACGCCCATGAGGCAGAGAGGGTCGAAGAACTCACAGGAATCCGATTCAATTGGAGCGATTAAGTGATTTTGACTAATCGGCAAAGTAGTATTGACACATGTTCAATCAAGTTTTTGTATTGAGCCCAGGGCGTTCTGGCTCCAAGACATTCGTTGAGGCCTGCAAACATTTAACAAACTATTCATCCGCACATGAATCACTTAGTTCAAAGCTGGGAAATGAACGTTTTGCTTACCCAGATAGACACATTGAGGCCGATAACCGGCTGACCTGGTTCACCGGAGAATTAGCAGCGAGATTCACGGAGAACGTTCTATACATTCACTTGATTCGAGATTTCGATGCAACGGTTGATAGCTTCCATCACAGACTACGCAATAGCGCATATAGATCCTCAATCATGAGCGCCTTTGGCCATGGGATCCTGATGAAGCCTGGTGATTGGCCGCAAGAACAAGAGCGCGATCTTGCTAAGTTCTATGTCGAAACCGTTCATTCGAATATCAAATACTTTCTCACTAATCGGCTCCATCATGTAGTTCATCTTGAAGACGGTGGAGAGAGCTTTGATAAATTTCTCGAGATGATTGGCGCCGAAGGGGATTTAGACCAAGCACGAGCAACATGGCTGAAAGTTCATAACGCACGTACTTAATTGTGGATGGTGAAACTCCAAACAGAATCTAGCGCTAGCAGATGCAGCCTGGTATCAATGCAAAGATTGATTCAGATCGATTTCAGAAGTTATTCAGTTATCTTTTCGATTGTTGGGACAGGTATCTCGCAGGGAGCACCATCGCAGCAGTTGGTCTTCATGTGGCAATGAGGGCAGAGCCATCTTGTTGAAACTGGATCATAAGGAGCGCCACAGAAATCGCATGGCATCTGGTTATTTGCGTTCACACCCTGAATATAAATCAAGTGGAAGGCATTTAATGGGATAAACTCTTCACTGCGTTACGTGGACGATTTCCATACGCCTCTTCACTGCGTTACGTGGACGATACTGGGATCGAACCAGTGACCCCCACAATGTCAATGTGGTGCTCTACCGCTGAGCCAATCGTCCTAGGTATTTGAAAGTATAACTGATGGAACTAGTACTGGTCTAACGAGCGTAATCATCCTGAATGCGCTCGATATCGTCTTCGCCAAAGTATGTTCCACGCTGTACTTCCACGAAGATCATGATTTCACTGCCCGAATTTCCGATTCGATGTGCTTGGCCGATAGCAACTTCAACTGATGAGCCCGCTTCAACCTTAAATTCTTTATCGCCCAACACAACATCGGCGGTTCCAGAAACTATGTACCAATGCTCTTCACGTTTTTGGTGACGTTGCAATGAGAGGCGATGACCTGGTTCGACCCAGATGGTCTTAACCTTGTAAGTCTCTGTGTCAGCAAGAACCTGATAACGACCCCATGGGCGTTCTGGGCCTTCGAGATACTGTGACGACATAGCTTTAGGTTATCCGTTTCGTTATGCACAATCTATGGAGGTGGAAACGGGATTTGAACCCGTGTAGAGGGATTTGCAGTCCCTTGCCTCGCCTCTCGGCCATTCCACCATAGATAGAGCCATCTCGAAAAAATAGTCGCTTCTACGAATATCTCAAATGAGATTGACTCAAGATCCGAGCGGACGACGGGGTTCGAACCCGCGACCTGAACCTTGGCAAGGTTCCGCGCTACCAGCTGCGCTACGTCCGCATTTTGTGCAGGCGCAAATCTAGCGCAGGTCGAGCATAAGTGCCAAAGCGTGCGTAGCCTTAGCCCATGTTCGGTCGCGACTATCAATTTTGGATGAAAGGGGTTCATGCCTCTGGATTAGCCGAAGTGAGTAGCGATCCAGAGGTCCTTAATGATGGACGTTTTTGGGCTGTTGTTGCGAGCTTTGAAGGTGAATATCGGTTCGCACGTTTTCGCAAAGTTCGCACAGAACCTTTCCCAGAAAGCAATTGGCAAAGGCTGGAGCGCCCTTGGATCTCGACTCAAGAAGAGATTGATTACATCGCTTACATCCATGCTATTCGTGAAGCAATATCAGCGGGCACCGTTTACCAAGTCAATGCCTGTCGCGAACTGCAACATTATCTGGGGGATAAGCCGCAATCTCTTCGTGGTCTCTTCTCCGAAATATTGCGTGCCAACCCTGCCCCTTTTGCAAGTTATCTCAACATCCCCGGGTTGGAGATTGCATCTGCTTCGCCTGAGAGATTTCTATCGCGTAACGGAGCAAAACTTTTAACCTCACCCATCAAGGGCACTATTCGCTGGAACGAAGAAGAGTTTGGCGAGAAAGATAAAGCCGAAAACTTAATGATTGTCGATCTGATGCGCAATGATTTATCACAGATATCAAAGCCAGGAACTGTTGAAGTTTCGTCACTTTTCCGGCGAGAAAAACATCCAGGCCTGACGCACTTAGTCTCTGATATTTCATCCGAAGTTTTCGAGGGAACTTCGTGGGGAGAAATCTTGGCGGCGCTACTTCCGCCTGGTTCGGTCTCTGGTGCGCCAAAATCTTCGGCGTTGAAGATCATTAGTGAGAATGAAAACAATAAACGAGGGCCTTACTGCGGGGCGCTCGGATATATCCACGGCGAAAATGCTGAGCTATCAGTTGCGATAAGAACATTCTGGACTACCGGCGACAAATACTTGCGTTACGGAACTGGAGCCGGAATAACCTGGGGAAGTGATGCACGCTCCGAATGGGAAGAGACGCAGTTAAAGGCGCGACACCTGATCTCAATAGCGGGAGGAGAACTACTGTGAAGCGAATACCTTTCCCCGCAGGCTCTGGCTTATTTGAAACAATGCGTACTGAGGACGGCAAAGTCGCAGAGTTATCTCGACATATGCGCCGCGCCGCCTCTTCTGCTAAAGAGCTCTCGATTCCTTTTCCTGATGAAGATTCCCTGCGCAATGCAATCGCAGAGATTCTTTCTCGAGAGAGATTGTCGATAGGAAGATTACGCATCTGTTTTTCTACGGATGGAATTGATCTTTCTCATTCCGAATATTCTGATGAGAGCAACCCTGCCAGAATTACATTTCATTCCACTTCATCGAAATTAGTCGGAACTCAGCACAAGACGTTCCCCTATGACTCTCACTTCGCGATTCTCGATGAGGCTCATCTTTACGGTTTTGATGATGCGATCACATTCAATCAGAGCAATGAAGTCGCAGAGACTGCGATTGCAAATATTTCGCTGCTCATTGAAGGAAAATGGATAACTCCTCCAATTTCGGCAGGAGTTCTTCCCGGCGTAATGAGAGCGATTGCTATCGAGAGGTCCGATGTATTAGTTGCTCCAATACATATCAGCGATATAAGTCGCTGTGAGGCCGCCCTTCTTCTGAACAGTATGAAGATTGCGAGGCCAGTAAGTCATATCGGTGATTACCAGCTTCCCGCTATGGCGCAGGCGGTAGAGAAAGCCTCTCAAATCAGAGAAAAGGTCGAATACTTTTCGGTAAGCTAGATTCATGTCCGAAATATCTATCAAGGTCGATGGGGTTGCCCAGAAAGTTTCATCCGAGACTCGCCCTACCCAGATTTTCGCGGAAGATAAATCGATAGTCGTTTGCCGAATCAATGGAGAACTCAAAGATCTATGGACCGAGATTTTTGATGGGGATTCCATAGAAGCTGTTTCGATTTCTTCACCAGATGGTTTAGCGGTGCTACGGCACTCAACAGCGCACGTTATGGCGCAAGCGGTTCAGCAAACATTTCCCGAGACAAAGCTCGGTATTGGACCACCTATCACCGATGGCTTCTACTACGACTTCGATCCTAAGGCCCCATTTAACCCAGAAGATCTTGAGAAGATCGAAAGCGCAATGCGCAAGATTGTTAAAGAGGGTCAGCGCTTTCGCAGAAGAGTAACAACAGAGAAAGATGCTCTTCAAGAACTTGCACACGAACCTTACAAATGTGAACTCATCGGAATCAAAGGCCCGGCAGCCAATGAAGCGAGCGTTGAGGTTGGCGGTTCAGAGTTAACTATCTATGACAATCTCGGGCGAGATGGTCAGCCAGTTTGGTCAGATCTTTGCCGAGGTCCTCATCTTCCATCGACAAAACATATTCCGGCTTTTAAATTGATGCGTAGCGCTGGGGCATATTGGCGCGGATCAGAGAAGAACCCCATGTTGCAACGAATTTACGGAACCGCTTGGCCATCACAAGATGAGCTCAACGCATATCTAGAGTTATTGGCTGAAGCCGAAAAACGCGATCACCGACGTTTAGGTCAAGAACTCGATCTCTTCTCATTCCCCGAAGAGATCGGCTCAGGGCTTGCCGTATTTCATCCCAAAGGTGGAATCGTTCGTCGCGCAATGGAAGATTACTCACGTAAACGTCATGAAGATGAAGGTTACGAATTTGTTTACTCACCACATCTGACGAAAGCGGCGCTCTTTCAAAAGTCTGGCCACCTTGATTGGTATTCAGAAGGCATGTACCCGCCGATGATTATGGATGAAGAGCTCCATGCCGACGGCACAATTAAAAAGCCTGGTCAGCAGTACTACATGAAGCCGATGAATTGCCCTTTCCACAATCTTATTTTTGCCTCCCGTGGGCGCTCTTATCGCGAGTTGCCATTAAGGCTCTTCGAATTCGGAACCGTCTACCGCTACGAAAAATCAGGTGTTCTCCACGGAATCACTCGTGCTCGTGGCTTCACTCAGGATGACGCTCATATTTATTGCACAAAGGAGCAAATGCCCAATGAACTCGATTCGTTGCTTACTTTTGTTCTCAACTTGCTCCGCGATTACGGATTAACTGATTTCTATCTTGAGCTATCAACTCGTAATCCAGAAAAATCAGTGGGCGAAGATAGTGATTGGCAAGAAGCGACAGAAGCGTTAAGAAAAGCAGCCCTTGCTCAGAATCTTGAACTCGTTCTCGATGAAGGCGGCGCAGCTTTCTATGGTCCAAAGATTTCGGTTCAAGCCAAGGATGCGATTGGACGTACCTGGCAGATGTCGACCATTCAAGTTGATTTCCAATTGCCACAGAGATTCGAACTCGAGTACGCAGCATCAGATGGAACCCACCAACGTCCGGTGATGATCCACCGTGCGCTCTTTGGTTCGATTGAAAGATTCTTTGGCGTGCTCACAGAACATTACTCTGGCGCTTTCCCACCGTGGCTCGCGCCAGTTCAGGCGATGGCTATTCCTGTAGCGGACACCTATAACGATTACCTCTTTGACGTTGTTGCTCAACTGAAAAAGGCAGGAATCAGGGCAGATATTGACTCATCAGATGATCGCATGCAGAAGAAAGTTCGCAACGCACAACTGCAGAAGATTCCTTTTATGCTCATTGCCGGTGAGGAAGATATGCAGGCGGGTGCGGTCTCAATTCGTTATCGCAATGGTGAACAGAAGAACGGCCTACCAATTGCAGAAGTAATCGCGGAGATCTCAAAGGTAGTAGCTGAAAGATCACAGGTGTAATGAGCGATCAAGAGCTCACCGGCGGAGCGGGCATGCCCGATAGTTGGCAGCGTTTATGGGCGCCGCATCGTCTGGATTATCTGCGTGGGGAGAATCGTCCTTTAGGCGAAAATGATGTGCAGTGCCCCTTCTGCCGAATTCCAACACTTTCTGATGAAGAAGGCTTGATTGTTTACAGAGGTACCCATGCTTACGTTGTCATGAATCTCTATCCCTACAATCCAGGTCATATATTGATTTGTGCCTTCCGGCATGTCGCTGATTTAACTGATCTCACTGAGGCAGAAAGACATGAGATATCCGACCTGTCGGCTCATGCTATGAAAACAATTCGAAAAGTAAGTGCGCCTGAAGGATTCAATCTAGGAATGAATCAGGGAGCCATATCCGGTGCAGGTGTTGCAGCACATATTCATCAACATATCGTTCCGCGCTGGTCGGGCGATGTGAACTTTATGCCGATTATCGGCAGAACGAAAGTGATGCCTCAACTGCTTACTACAACGAGAGACGAGTTAGCGGCCGCCTGGTAATTCGGCCAGATATTGATTGACGATATCTAACCCAAGTCCGTTAGCTGGGTTTACGGGAATGGCAGGAAATAAAATTCCTGCAGAGAAAGCTCCTTGCTCCATCTCTATCATTTGTTCTAAATACTCTTCTCTAAAATCTGCAACCAACTCTTGGAGTTCAAGATCAGCGGTAGCTCGCGTTGTTGGCACGGTTGAATAATCGACAGTTTCAAGTGTATCGAGGGAGATTGTTCCTATGGGCGTTCCATTCTCGCCATGCAAAACAAGGTAAGGAGTAACTAAGGAATCAAATACTCGGTTAGCGACTAAGACTGCATCGTCAAAATCGAGCTCCATTCCTTCCAAGACAGTAACCAGAACCAAACGCGGCATTTGAACTTCATCCAGTTCGCGCCAATGAGAAATGGTTTCATTATCAATTCCTGCTGCAGGGTTAACAAGGAAAATCGCCACATCAGCGCTCTGGTTGACGCTCTTCTCGTGATGCGCATTTAATAGTCGTGCAAAGAGCTCTGGCGTAGCGCTGGCATGGCCATATATTGAGGCGTGAATTACTCGCTCGGCGCTAGTTGAAGGCATAGAGGAAGAATACGATGTACCCATGGTAAGCACTTCATTTAAACCGGTTGTGGCTCGTTTTATCGAGCCAATCGCCAGGTTTCTCCATAGATTCGGAATCACTCCGGATATGGTGACGCTCTTTGGTGCGATAGGGGCCACAAGTTCTGCTCTCTATTTACTTATCTCGGGTCAATTCTTTTGGGCTTCTATCGCTGTGACGGTTTTTGCACTCAGCGATCTCTTTGATGGTGCCATAGCGCGCATTTCGGATAAGGGTGCTACCGCGTGGGGAGCATTCCTGGATTCAACATGTGATCGAGTGACAGATGCTGCGATTCTTATGGGTCTAGCTCTCTATCTCATTCAAGAAGAAGATTCGCTGGTACCTCTAGTTCTCGGAAGCATTCTCTTTGGCTCACTGATTCCGTACATCAGAGCAAAGGCTGAGAGTTATGGCATTTCATGCAGTGTTGGAGTCGCCGAACGCACCGAACGTCTCATAATTATTCTGGTGGCTATTGGTTTTCATGGGCTAGGAGTTCCCTATATTTTGAGTGTGGGAATTTGGCTTCTTTTTATGTTGAGTGTAATTACAGTAATCCAACGCATATTTGTAATTCGTAAGGGGCTGCTCACTAGATGAAAGAATCCCTTTCGTATCTTGCCTATCTAGCTGGGTGGAAGTTGATTGGCATTCTTCCCGAAAGAAGCGCATATGCGCTCTTTCGCTACTTAGCCAGACGGATGTACCGTGCAAATGGAAAAAGTGTCAGACGTTTGCGCACTAATCTCTCCATTGTTAGGCCGGTTCTGACTTCTTTAGATTTAGAGCTACTTGTAATGCGTGGATTAGAAAGTTACATGCGTTACTGGTGTGACACTTTTCGAATTCATAAATGGAGTCCAGAGAGAATTGAAGCAACCGTAACAACGACAAATGATCACCTGCTACGAGAACCTATGGCGCAAGGTCGCGGTGTTGTTATCGCCCTGCCACATTCTGGAAATTGGGATCATGCCGGTGCCTATTTTTGCCAGCAAGGAATCCCACTTGTAACCGTGGCAGAGGTGCTCAAACCTGAACGACTATTTCAGAAGTTTCTTCAGTACAGAACATCGATGGGTTTTGAAGTCCTCGCTCTAGATTCACGTGCCTTTGCAACGCTGAACAAGAGGGCGAGAGAGAAGCGACTGATAGCGCTAGTAGCTGACCGCGATCTTTCAGAATCTGGGATTCCTGTATCTTTTTTCAATCGTGCAACCCGCATGCCCGCTGGTCCAGCTTTGCTATCCATAAAGACTGAATTGCCTCTCGTAGTCGCTCATATCGCCTATCAAAATGAAGGTATTCATATTCACTTCACAGAGATCGATCCTTGGCAATTGGGTAGTGAGGAAGAGAGAATTTCTCGAACCGTTCAAGCGATTGCCTCAGAATTTGAAAAGAGAATTTCGGCTCATCCTGAAGACTGGCACATGCTGCAAAAGATTTGGCTTGAAGAAGGGCTTTACCAGTGACATCGCAACTCTTTAAAGAGAAGAAACGTATTGGGCTCGTTTGTCCATATGGATGGGATACGCCCGGGGGAGTTCAAGCACATATTGCAGATTTAGCCGAGTACCTCATTTCGCAGGGGCATTATGTTTCTGTGTTGGCTCCAACCTTGGGTGAGGAGAATTTACCGGACTACCTTGTGAGTGCAGGAAAACCGATTTCAATTCCCTACAACGGTGCTGTTGCTCGAATTCTCTTTGGTCCTATCGCCTTTGCGCGTGTGCGCCAGTGGATCTCGCAGGGTGACTTCGATGTTCTTCATCTACATGAACCAGCCATCCCATCGATTGCGCTTTTGGCATGTGTGGCGGCAGAGGGACCAATGGTCGGAACTTTCCACGCCTCAGCCAAGCGACAGAAAGCCATCTTTGCAATTGGTCCCATTCTCGAACCGGTCATCGAAAAACTTACTGCGCGAATAGCGGTGAGCGAAGCAGCTCGATCAACCCTGACCGAACATCTTGAGACAGATGCGGTGGTTGTTCCCAATGGAATTTATGCAAAGAGATTGGCAAGTGGAAAGGAAAATCCTTTGTGGACCGGAAACACTCTCGGATTCATTGGACGCTTCGAAGAACCACGCAAGGGTTTAGCCCTCATCATTGAGGCTCTGCCAAAGATTATTCGCGAGTTTGCTGACATCAGAGTCCTTGTTGCAGGACCAGGAGATTCGAGCGCTTTTCGTGAAACGATTCCTCAGGAGCTTCGCAACCGATTTGAATTCCTGGGTCGTATCTCTGAATCCCAGAAGGCTGATTTCCTTCATTCAATTTCACTTTATATTGCGCCTAATAATGGCGGCGAATCATTTGGAATCATCCTTGCTGAAGCGCTAGCAGGTGGCGCTGCTGTGGTGGCAAGCGATATCCCAGCATTTGATTCCTTGCTAGGTGGCGGCGAATATGGAACGCTCTTTGAATCCGAGAATGCAGATTCACTCGCTACTAAAGTTGTCGGATTGCTCAAAGATTCCGACGAACGAAATGCAATCAGAATTCGGGGGAGTGCTCACGCCCAAAACTTCGACTGGGATCAAGTTGCAGAACGGATCTATGATGTCTATGAAATGTCTATGGTTGGCCTCGGTAAGGTAACCCTTGCATCAGATAATCGCTCTTGGAATAGGTTCCTTGGAAAATGAAGTCATCAATATTTTTAGTAATTCTTGCCGTCCTTATCTTCGCTTGGTATCTATCCTTCCTCGCAACGCGTCTCGATCGCTTGCACCATCGAGTCGAGACAAGTTGGGCGAACCTCGATGCTCTTTTACAGAGGCGAGCAGCGATTGCGGTCGAGATCGCGCGTTCTGAAATTTCCGATCCAGCTTCTTCCCTTCTACTCACTTTTGCCGCGCACCAAGCCCGAGAGGCGAGTATCAAAGATCGCTCTCAGGCTGAAAGCAGTCTCTCTGGTGCGCTCGGTATATTGCTAGAAATCTCTGAGAGCGTGGATGAGGTGATTGCAAAGGAACTCCTAGACGAACTCCGTACTTTGAATGAGAAAATAACCGTTGCTATTGCTCTTCACGTTGAATCAGTTACACGCACGCAATTGATTCGTTCCAAACCCGTCATTCGAATCTTTCGATTGGCGGGCAGGGCACCTCTTCCGGTAATCCATGAGTTTGAAGCTGCGATTGATGGTCAAGCTAATTAAGAAGATAGTCGGTGCGATCTCTTTAGTCGTGGTCGCTTCGGCGGTGTTCAGTTTCTTCAGCGATGGGAAAATCGATCTACCACCTAAGAAGGAAACGCCCGTACTCAATTCACTCACAGGTCTTGTTGGAAGAGACGGGCCACTACTTGTTGTAAAAATTGACGATACTCGCCTTGCCCATCCCCAAATTGGATTGAAATCAGCGGATATTGTTTACATCGAGCAAGTTGAAGGCGGGTTAACTCGTTTAGCTGCAGTTTATTCTTCCACTATTCCTGAAGTAGTTGGACCGGTCAGATCAGCAAGAATTAGTGATATCGAACTCTTTGCCCAGTATGGGAAAGTCGGATTTTCATTTAGTGGGGCTCAGAGAAAGTTTCTACCCGAGATTGCTTCTGCAAACTTAGCTGATATCGGAGCGATGCGTTATGGTCCGAATTTCTACAGTAATGATCCAAATCGAATCGCCCCTTACGCGATGATGGTTCAAGCGAAGAATTTAATGTCAGAAGCCCTGCAACGAAATCCTGATATTGCACTTTCTAAGCCAATGGGTTGGACCTTCTCTGAAGAGTCTCCACCAAATCAAAAGTTCGATTCAGTTGAGATTACATGGCCAGCAAGTCGATATCGGGCTAATTGGTCATCAACCGAAAAGAGATGGCTTTTGTATTTCGGTGATGAAGCTAATCTCGACGCAAGCGGCTATCACTTGGGCCCCAAGAACATCATTATTCAATTGGTAGCTATCTCTGATTCAATGTACAAGGATCGAGTCGGGGGAGTGACCCCATTTTCTGCAACGGTTGGAGAAGGTCGTTGTTTTCTCTTGAGAGACGGTGGTTCGATACCGTGTCTTTGGAGCCGCCCAACTGCTGAGTCTGGAACCACCTTTACCGACCCCCAAGGTGCACCTATCTCCTTTGCTCCTGGGCAGAGTTGGTTCGCCCTCACCGATAGGGAGCCTCTGTTTACAGGCTTGAAATTGCAAGATGCACCACAATCAACGAGCAAGTAGACTCATCTTCTGCCAGAAAGAACTATCTGCGCCGAAGAATCTGAGGGAGCAATCATGAGTGAAGCAACAGGCACTGCGCGCGTTAAGCGTGGAATGGCTGAGATGCTCAAAGGTGGCGTCATCATGGATGTCGTAAACGTTGAGCAAGCAAAGATTGCTGAAGATTCGGGTGCTTGTGCGGTGATGGCCCTTGAGCGCGTTCCAGCAGATATCCGTGCGCAAGGTGGTGTCGCACGAATGTCAGATCCTGACATGATTCAGAAAATCCAAGCTGCTGTCTCTATTCCCGTGATGGCTAAGGTTCGTATCGGACACTTTGTAGAGGCGCAAATTCTGGAAAGTCTTGCGGTTGATTACATCGATGAGTCTGAAGTTCTTACACCGACCGATTACGAGAATCACATTGAAAAGTGGAACTTTAAGGTTCCATTTGTATGTGGAGCAACAAATTTGGGCGAGGCTCTTCGCCGAATTAATGAAGGCGCAGCGATGATTCGCTCTAAGGGAGAAGCCGGAACTGGCGATGTATCCAACGCAATGACACATATGCGAAAGATTGGAGGCGAGATTCGTCGCCTCACATCGATGCGCGAAGATGAACTTTATGTTGCAGCGAAAGAGATGCAAGCGCCATTCGCTCTTGTTCAAGAAGTAGCCGCCACCGGAAAGTTACCTGTTGTTCTCTTTACAGCTGGTGGTATCGCAACGCCTGCTGATGCGGCGTTGATGATGCAGATGGGTGCAGACGGTGTATTTATCGGTTCTGGAATCTTTAAATCAGGCGACCCTGCACAACGTGCCGCTGCTTGCGTAAAAGCGACAACATTCTTTAATGATGCGAAAGTTCTAGCTGATGTATCACGCGGTTTGGGCGATGCTATGGTCGGAATCAATGTTGCGGACATTCCCGCACCTCATCGCTTAGCCGAGCGCGGCTGGTAACCAGCCTCTTTAATTCAAATGAAAATAGGAGTCCTTGCCCTGCAGGGAGATTTTCGTGAGCATCAAGAGATCGCAAGATCACTGGGGCATGATGCGCCTTCTATTCGAAGAGTCGAAGAACTAGCCGGACTCGATGGACTGATAATCCCCGGTGGCGAATCAACAACGATCGCGCTCCTTGCCCGAAACTTCGAACTTATCGAACCAATACGAAGGGCGATCTCCTCAGGTTTACCAACATATGGCTCTTGTGCCGGAATGATTTTATTAGCCGATAACATCGTCGATGGCACTGCAAATCAAGAGACTTTTGGCGGGATAGATATGGTGGTTCGTCGCAACGCTTTCGGGCGCCAAGTTGACTCTTTTGAAGGTGAAATCGACTTTAACGGTTCGAATGTTCATGCAGTTTTTATACGCGCTCCTTGGGTCGAGTCCGTGGGAAAAGATGTTCAGGTTTTAGCAGAATTCCAAGGACATCCGGTAGCAGTGCGTCAAGGAAATCTCTTGGCCACAAGTTTTCATCCTGAGCTCACGAGTAACCCATTGGTCCATAGCTACTTTTTTGATGAGATTTGCAGTTAGGCGTTAAAGTTAGGCCATCGTTTCTTTCTATCTCTGAGGTGAATCATGTCAGGCCATTCCAAATGGGCAACTACTAAACATAAAAAAGCTATCATCGATAGTCGTCGTGCCAAGAACTTCGCAAAGCTCATCAAGGCGATTGAAGTGGCTTCGCGCAATGGTGGACCTGATGTGGATGGAAACCCAACGCTCTTTGATGCCATCGCAAAGGCGAAGAAGAACTCAATGCCTGCCGATAACATCGAACGGGCGGTCAAGCGCGGCGCAGGTCTCGAATCAGGCGGTGCTGATTGGCAGACCATCATGTATGAGGGCTACGGTCCCAATGGCGTTGCAATAATGATTGAGTGTCTATCTGATAACCGCAATCGTGCAGCTTCTGAAGTTCGAGTCGCTGTTACTCGAAATGGCGGAACAATGGCTGATCCAGGTTCAGTCTCATATCTCTTTAATCGCAAGGGAGTAATCATTGTGAGTAAAGATAAGGGAGCGACAGAAGATTCAATTCTTGAAGCAGCTCTCGATGCAGGGGTGGAAGC
>Ga0208788_1000943_pt1 | contig 14275 bp, 11 predicted proteins | sample Wag4_2014_7_11_3_FD_187363 | JGI IMG/M metagenome (GOLD analysis project Ga0208788, IMG submission 187363) | Fresh water mixed with fracking chemicals microbial communities from Ohio, USA - Utica-2 Time Series FC 2014_7_11 (SPAdes) (version 2) ... | reverse complement strand
ATTACAGACCGCATAAACTTGCCGTGCTGCTTCACTACGGTGTCTTGTTCAATGGCAACCCGATTGGGCATTTGGTTTTCGTGTTCTTCTTCAAAAGCCAGCTTGTAATCCATAAATGCATCTTGCAATTGAGGATTGTGAATGACTTCTCGGCCAAATTCTTCGACATCAAACACCGGGTTTGAACTAAGATAACGGGCTGTTTGGTCTAAAAAAGCCAGTTGTTCTGTCCGTTCGACTTTGTTTTCGGTTGAAAGCACATCTTCTGAAAATCCTTTAATCAATTCCATGACCTGTCGAGTGGCTTGCTGGGGGTTGGAATTTGGATTTAAACTTAAAAAGCCTTGCAGCCAATATTTAATTTCCGCGTTTTTGTCGGCCACAATCGCTTTAAATTTCCCCTCTGCATTCGGAATAAATAGGGCCCCTTTGTCGGGGCGCTTGCCTGAAAGCCCCTTCATCCATTGCAGCTGCCAGTCTTCGCCTTTGTCGTTAAGCGCAAGGATGGACTCTTCGGTTTCGGCTTTAAACACCCCAATTCCTGGCTGCCCTTCCGTTATGTTGTCAAAAAAGGCTAAAATAAAAACCCCTTTTCGGGTGGTGTATCCCGGAGCTATGTCGGCTAGGCGTTGGGCGAGTTTTTTACCGTATTCATGAAGGGCATCGGGTTCTTCTAAGATGGCTTGCAAAAGGTCCTGCAAGGCGCTCGCGCTTTCGCTGTCGTCAGGGTGGTACCAAGTTGCTTGGGGAAGGTCGCCCAGCAGGTATTTCAGAAACTCGGGCGTTTCAATGTCTTGCTGCGGATAAGTCAGGCTGGGCGCAGAAACAGTTGGGGCTTGAATGTCGCCTTGGGGTATGCGGTGAATAGAAAGTGCACGCAAGCGCGCCAATTGGTACCAGCTCATAGCTAAATTTTAAGGTAAAGGTAGCGCATGAGGGGGATTTTTAAGGCCAAATCATTCCGTACATGCTTCTTTTTTGGGGCGGCTTTTCGGGCTTTCGGCCTTAGTCCGCGGCCGTAAGCTACGGCCCCAGCGGCTTTACGGTGGCTCCCAAGGTCGCCTCCGCAGCGCGCGGGCCCGAAGCTTCCGCCCTTGCGGGCTAAGGCTGTCAATCCCGGCCGCAAGGCCCCCTAAACCCGTTATCGAATCAAGTTGATGTTTCCGTGGTAGGTGAAGAACTTGTTTTCAAGGGAGCGCACCACAATTTTGTACACATAAACGCCTACGGGAACGGGCTTTCCATTCAATCGTCCATCCCAACCGGCATTTATTTTTCCATACGAAGACCAAATGGAGTTCCCCCAACGGTCAAAAATGTCGTAGTCAATTTCAACAATACCGTCACCGGCAATTTTAAACAGTTCATTCAAACCGTTTTCATTGGGGGTAAACGAATTGGGAATGTAGACAGAAAATGGAGGGCGGATTTTTACTTGGCCCAGCGCTATGTCAGTACAGCCTTTGTCTGTAATGGCGGTTATTTGAACTGTAAATAGGCCAGTATCGCGGTATTGGTAAACAAATTCTTCGGAGGAGGATACGCTTCCGTCTCCCAAATCCCAAACCACAGCAGCATGGCCGCTGCTGGCATTGGTGAAGGTAACCAGCGGTTTATCTAAGGAAGTAACGGCGGGATTAATCAACATGCCGGCCACAGGAAGGGGCCAAACTCGGATGTATCCTGAGGCTGAGGCAGAATCGATGCAACCTTGGTTGGAGGTGGCAATAAGTCCCACAGAGTAGGTGCCGGGATTCGGATACGTATGCGAAAAGCTGGCAGCACTGCTGCTGTTTCCATCTCCCAAAAACCATTGGTACGCATTTATTTGCCCGCTGCTTATGGTGCTGGTGCTTTGAAATTGCACATTCAAAGGTTGGCAGCCTTCCCGGGGAAGGCCCGTAAACGAAACGACAGGAAGTGGATGAACAACCACGGTAACAGAATCGGAAACACTTGGGACCGTACAGCCATCGGAGGCGGTAACGATATAGGTGGTAGTTTGGTTCGGTGTTGCAGTGTGAGGTCCAGGTCCAGACGGCAAACCATTGTTCCAAGTCAAAACCCCGTTTCCGTTGCCGCCTTGAAATTGGGCAGCAACTGTGGTAGAATAACCAAAGCAAACGGCAGCATCGGGGCTGCCCACCACTTGTAGGGCAGGGCTAACCACTACGCTTGCGTTTGCGGGCAGGGCTACGCATCCGTTGCTGTCGACCACCTGAACGGTTAAACTCAAATTGCCTGTGGCCGAAAGTGGAATGGAAATGCCGGTTGCTCCGGTATGCCAAACCTGATTGTAAGGAGGGGTGCCGCCCGCAATTTGAACCGTCGCTGTTGAAGTTTGCCCAAAGCAGAGATTGCTGGGTGCCTGGATGCTAGCAATGGGGACAGGGTAAATGGATAGGGTATCAAAAACAGTATCCTTGCACCCAAACACATTGGTAACCAGCAATTCAATGGGGTAATTGCCCGGTTGAGCATAGGTGTGGTTTGGATTCTGTTGGCTCCCCGTTCCGCCGTCTCCAAAATTCCAGTTCCATTGGGTAGGGAAAAAAGTAGAGGACCCTGAAAACTGTGCCGGCTGAGCGTTCAAACAAAGGGGGTTGAGCGACATGCTGCCCAGGGGTTTCGGCCGAATCACAATTTCGATGGAATCGTAGTTCGTTACGTTGTTGCAGGTAGCTTGGAGGCGAATGATAAAACGTCCGTGTTGGTTGAAATAATAGACCAAACTGTCGGAACCCGGCAGGGAATCAACCACCACACCATCGCTGTCGCTGATGGACCAATCTTGGCTGCAAATAAGCCCGAGGGCGGTGTTGTTCCACAGCATAATGGAATCGCCTTGGCAAATTACGGTATCTGAAACAGCAAATTGTGGAACGTTGTTGCAATTAAAACAAATGATGTCGCTGTTGGGAACAATAGCAATGGGGGCGGGATTGGGAGATGCGGTTAGAATTGAAATGGGGTTGTACTGTGGTTGTTGGTTTCCGCTAGACAAATTGGGCGTCAGCATAGTGGGTGTGGGCGTATTGCTGTAAGGGCAATTGGCCAATCCGCCTAAGCTGTCGACTTTAATGAAAAGGGGGTCAAAATACAACGCTCCAAAGCCTTGGGTCGAGGCTGAAACCAAAAAGCCTCCATCTTGGGTTTCTTGAATGCCCCAGCCTTTATCCAAACTTGGGCTGCCATAGGTTTTGCTCCACAGTCGGTTTCCTAGGGTATCGTACACATTGAAAAGCACATCGGCTCCGCCATTTCCCCAAGTGGTGGTATAGCCGCTTTGAAGGATTAAGTTGTTTGAGGTGTAATTGACGAAATGAGAACGGTCTTCTCCAGCCCCTTGAAGGCCTTTTGTCCACTGAATTGTTCCATTATTTCCATTTAGGTTCAAAAGCATAAGGTCATACCCTTGGCCGAGGCTGGTTGTGGAAGCGGAGATCAAAAGGTTGCCCGAAGGGGTTACCTTTCCGGCCAAATCCCAATCGGCCCCATCGTTTCCTGAAAGGCCGTAGCTACGGGTCCAAATCGGATTTCCTAGGGAGTTAAGCCGAGCCGCAAAAATATCTTGGCCACCATAAGGCCCCATATATTGACCAGCAATGAAGATGTCGCCACCGGGCAAGGCCTCAATATAATTCACCCAAGCATCAGCAAGTCCAACATTTCGTTGCCAAACGGGAGTGCCTGCAGCGTTTGTTTTTACAACAAAACCCGTTCTAGGGCTACCCCAGAATCCCCCCATCAAGAATCCACCGTCGGGTGTTTCGTCGGTGCATAAGCCGAAATCGTCGTTGCCGGTACCAAAGGTGCGTGACCATTGCAATTGACCCAGCGCATTAAGCCGAACCAGCCATGCGTCGTAATTCCCAGCACCCCATGAGCGCGCCAAGCCGGCAATGATGTATCCTCCGTTGCTGGTTTGACGAACAAACTTCCCTCCTTCTTCGTCGGGGCCGCCGTAGCGATAGTACCACTGCGTAGCACCACATTCATCTACTTTCATCACATACAAATCGCACATGCCATGACCCCCTGTTCCGTCGTCTTGCCCGGTGCCAATAAAGCCCTTGTCGTTGGTTTCAGAGAAGGCCAGGCCAAAGTTTAATCCCGGAATTTTTTCAACCCTCAAAAAGGTAGTGATGTTGTTTGGCTGTCCGCTCAGGGTTAAGCCAAACCCAGCCAAAACCCATACCGACCAATAAAATAATGAATTTTTCATGGATTGGAAATCAAAATAGTTTTGATTTCCGCGGCGGGATATCCTACTTTTTGAACAATGGCATACCTTAGAAAAGCGTCTTGTGTCCAGCGGCTTTCAACGGCGTCAAATTTTGCCGTACTATTTATTCGGTCAATAACCAAGTTTTGCACGGTGTCGTTGCTAAAAAATTCTTTGAATTTCAAGCCTAAAAAGGGGCAATGCAGGGCGCCATGGTCGATTTCAATGTGTACATTTTTAAGGCTGCTTTGCTGTGAAAACAGGGCTAAAGAAGAAGACCCGAGGAATCCGAGAAGAAAAAATAAACGTAGAAGCATAAGAACGATTTAAGGCCTAAAGCGGCATCAAATATAGCACAAATCAAGGAGGGGTACAACCTGATTGTGAGTTAATTCAGCGTTAATTCTTACACCTGTTTAGGCAAATGAAACAGAAGTTGGCTGGCATGAAAAACCAAAGACGGTTTGGGGCAAAATTTTATTTGCCTGAAAGCATCAGGTCTTCGATTTCATCGGCCTCGATAGGTATTTTGGCCATCAAATCATCAACCCCGTTGAGGGTGATTAAAACGTCGTTTTCGAGTCGAATCCCGATTCCTTCTTCGGGTATATAAATTCCAGGTTCAACGGTGAATACCATGCCGGCTTGCATGGGTTCATGAAAGTAGCCTACATCGTGCACGTCGATGCCCAAAAAGTGGCTGGTTCCGTGCATAAAGTACTTTTTATATGCGGGATTATCGGGGTTTTGTGCTTTGACTTCGGCAGAAGATATGAGTCCCAATTCAATCAGTGCTTCTTGCATGGCTATCCCTACAGAGGCGTTGTAATTTGAAAAGGTCATTCCGGCTTGCAGGAGTCCGATGGCATGCCGTTGAACGCGGAGAACGGCATCATAAACCTGCCGTTGCCTTTGGGTAAAGCGTCCAGAAACGGGAATAACCCGGGTTAAATCAGAGGCATAATTGGCATAATCGGCACCAATATCCAGCAGCAGCGCCTGGCCCGCTTGGCATTGCCGATTGTTTTCGGTGTAATGCAACACACAGGCGGAGGCACCTGAGGCGATAATGGGAGAATAGGCAAATCCATTGGAACGAAGCCGGATGAATTCGTGGCAAAGTTCGGCTTCAATTTCGTATTCCCAAATGCCGGGCCGAACTGTTTTTAGCAGCCTTCTAAAGCCAGATTCAGTGATGGCGCAGGCCTGCCGCATCAGGTCAATTTCAATGGGGTGTTTTAGGCTGCGTTGCCGGTACAGCAAGGGGGCCAGCCTTCTGTATTGATGCAAGGGGTATTCTTCTTTGCATTTTAGCATGAATCGGTCTTCGCGGGTTTGTACTTCAGCACTGGCGCGAATGTGTTCATTCCGATTTAAATACACGGTTTCCGCTTCGGCCATGCAGGCCCGAAACAGGTTTTTAAATTCTTGGTTCCATTTAACGGTTGAAATTCCGGTGCGTTGTTGGGCTTCCTCTTTGCTGAGTTTGGCTCCTTCCCAAACGGCGATGTGTTCGTTGGTTTCGCGCAGAAACAGAATTTCGCGGTGGGCGGGATTCGCGGCTCCGGGGAATAAAACCAGGGTGGTTTCTTCTTGGTCCACGCCCGTCAAGTAAAACAAATCAGAGTTTTGCTTAAAGCCCATGCTTCCATCGGCGTTGCTGGGCATAATGTCGTTTGAAACCAGTACTGCAATGCTCCCTTCGGGCAGGGAGGCCGCCAGTTTTTTTCGGTTTTCTATAAATAAGGTGGGGTCAATTTTGGTGTATTTCATAGATTCAAAGGTAACCCATTGCCCTGAAATTCACCAACAGGGATTAGGCTTTAAGCCCAGACAAAATGGAATTCCAAAGAGACAGCCTGGCTTCTAGGGCATTTTCGGCGGCCTGCAGGGCTTGCTCCCATTTTTCAGGGTCGTTTTCGCAGAGCAGTTGCACCATTTTGTGCGACAAATGGCTGTGGTGGTCGCCATCGATTTCGATGTGCCGTTCTAAGTAATACAGGTAGAGCGAGAATTTTCCTGCGCTGGCCTCGTTCATTTCGTGTACCATTGAACCAAACATGGTTGGAATGAGGTCTTCGCGTCCCCAGGTAAATACGGCGGCAACTTCATGCGGGCGGTCTGTCCGAATGGTATTGAAGGTGAATTTCAGGAACTCGGCCACTCCTTTAGGAAGATTACCGCTATTCTCGGGCGCTTTTCCTTGCCGCACTTCGTTTAAAAACAATGCCAATTGATCTGTATTGGCGCCTGCCTGCTCCATGGCTTTTAGGTACAATTCAAAATGGCTAATGTACCCGCCGCCGGGCATTTCATCGCTTTCTTCTCCTTTTACAATTTCATTGATTAAATGCCGAACTTCGGGGTCGCCTACGGGCATCCAGGGAATCTGGGTGCAGGTTAATCGGGATTGAAGGTAGGTCAAGAGCGACATAAAATCCCATACTGCATACACATGGCTTTCCATAAAATGCCTAAGGGATTCGGGTCTGTTCAATTCTGAATACAGGGGATGGTTTTTGAGCGCATTTTTAAGCGTTTGCATTTTTGGGCTCGAGGCGGTCAACATTGGATTGGGATTTTGAGTTGCAAAGGTAAGAGGCAGTCGGTTTTTAAATTCAGGTGGCCGTGTTTGGGAGCCAATAGAGGAACAATCGAATTGAATTGCTCTAAACATAAACCGAATTGGAACGGAAAAGTTCAGCATCTTTGAGCTTGCCTTACTAAATGATGTTGTATGGAATTGAAAGAAGCACCTTACCAGAATTTTCCGATTGAAGGTTGGGATCGGGCCGAGATATATCGGTTTTTTAGACCGTATGAGGATCCTTTTTTTCAGGTTACGGCTCCCTTGCGCATAACAGGGGCCCGCAGGCGGTGTGCAGAGCGGGGCGATTCGTTTTTTTTGCATTATCTGTACCACAGTTTGCAGGCAATAAAACAAGAAACAGCCTTTTGCTTGCGCTTTGACCCGACGAGTTCCGAGCAGCTTCGACGCTATGCCTATGCCCATGCAGGTTGTACGATTGCCTTGGAGGGAGGCAACTTTCGTTTTGGGGTTTTTGGATTTGATGCCGACGAGTACACTTTTTTAGAGCAGGGAAAGGCCCAATTGGCGGCACCTGTTGGGCAGGGTTTGTCGCCGAACGATGCCCGCAGCGACATGGTTTTTTACAGTGTTTTGCCTTGGTTATCGTTTACGGGGTTTAAAAATGCACACAACCATATTGCAATGGATCATTTTCCTAGATTGGTAACGGGCAAGCCTTATCAGCAGGGTCAGGACTGGTTTATGCCCTTATCGGTCGAGGTGCACCATGCCTTGGCAGATGGGCGGCATGTTGCGGCTCTTTTTTCGGGATTGGAGGAGCGATTGGGGGATTAATGTGGTTTTTTTGGTTGGTATTGAATGACGAGGAGTCCGTCGCGGATGGGGAAGAGCACGGGCAACAGATCAGGGTTGTTTTTGGCGGCTTGGGTAAATTCAATCAGTCCAAGGGTTTCGATGTCGGCATGAATTTCGGGTTGAGTCACCTTGCCGCTCCACAGCACGTTGTCGGCCACAATCCAGCCTCCTGGCCTAAGTCGAGGTAAAACCAAGTTCAAATAATTCAAGTAGTTTTCTTTATCGGCGTCAATAAACACCAAATCCCAGGTTTCGCTGAGTTGGGGGACGATTTCCAATGCATTTCCCCAGTGCAAATGGATTTGCTGGCTTAAATTGGCCTCATCCACATAGCCTTGCACTCGGTTTTTCAGTTCGTCGTTGATGTCTATGCTGTGCAAATGGGCATCGTTTGGCATAGCCATACCCATGCATAGGGCGGAATATCCGGTGTAGGTTCCAATTTCTAGGATGCGTTTGGGTTGAATCATACGGACCCAGGTTTGCAAAACACTGCCTTGCTGATGTCCGCTGCACATTCTGGGCATAAGGACTTCTTGCCAGGTTTCGCGAGCAATGCGCTGAAGCAAGGGGTGTTCGTTGTATCCGGCCGATTCGGAATACCTTGAAATGTGTTCGGGCAAAAAGTCCATATTTTATGGGATTTCAGGGTAATAATAGCATTCGCTGATGGGAGCAGTTTCGAACAAGGCTTCGGCTTCGGCAGTAATGTGCTGGGGTTTTAAGGCTTGCAGCCTTTCAAAAACAGAGGCTAGGGTTTCTATTTCATCGTGCAGCAGAATGGAACGGGCAACGATTTGGAGCATGTTTCCGGCATTTTCGTTGGAAAGGGCGAGTTGCCCCATGATTTGTTGGGTTGCCTTATGCCATTGCATGTTGCCAAGGGGTTGATAGGCTAGTCGTTTCAGTTCTTTGAAGATTAAGCTGCGGGTTCGTTCCATTTTTGCGGGTTCGGTTGCCCAGATTACAGACCAGTTTCCGCTCATGCGGTAGGGTGTATAGCCAGATTCGAGCACATAGGTAATTCCATATTTTTCGCGGATTCCCATGTTGAGTCGCGATGACATAGCGGGGCCACCCAGAATGGTATTTAAGACGGAAGCCTGCAATCGGTGGTCGGAATACACATCGGGACCTAATCCGCCTAGGATTCCGTAGGCGGAATGATTGGTTCGGGTTTCGCGTTTAAAGAAAGCGGGTTGGGTGTCTGGTTTTCCGGGCCGGGAGCTTGGAACAAGGGTTCCTGTAGGCAGGGCCTCAAACAGGGAAAACACCCAACGTTCAAGGATTTTCCGTTGAAATCGCCCCACCAAAACAAGCACCATATTGTTGGCGGTGTAGTTTTTTTGGTGCCAGCGGATTAAATCGGTTCGGTTCAATCGGTTTAGGTTCTCGGAGTCGCCTAAAATAGGGGAGGCAAGGGGGTGTTTTGCGTAGAGTTCCGCATCAAACCACTCCCCCAATTCATCGAGGGCATCGTCTTTGCTGGATTGAATCTCGTCAAGAACAACGTCTTTTTCTTTGAGTATTTCGCGTTCGGGGAAGCTGGGTTTGATGGCCATGTCGGCCAGCAGTTCCAGTGCACGAAAGGTATGTGGTTGTAAAAAGGTAGCGTAATAAAAGGTTTGTTCTTTGGTGGTGTAGGCATTGATGTCGCCGCCTACGTCGTCCATTCGGGTAAGGATGTGGTGGGCTTTGCGTTTTTGGGTTCCCTTAAACAGCATGTGTTCTGTAAAATGGGCAATTCCATTGGGGAAATCGGGAGCTTCGTTTAGGGTTCCGGCGTCGATCATAATGCCGGCCGAGGCAACGGGACTGCGGGTTTCGACCCAGGCTATGCGAAGGCCATTGGGGAGTGAAAACCGGTGAATGGGCCAATCTTGAACACTGCTCATGGGTACGAAGGTACTGCCTAAAACGGGGAAATGAACAGATTTTTTTGAATTGAAGGGCAATTCGCTGTGTGGCCCTAGCGGCAGGGATTGAAGCGGCTAGCCCGTACGGCAGCGGGCAGGGCTGCGCGCGGTGGCAGGAGCGACCTTGGGAGCTACCTGCCGCCCGCTGCAGCCCAGCCCGCTGCCGGCGGACTAGCCCTGAAAGCCCGCGGCCGCCCTGAAAATTAGAAGAAAAAGCCGTTTGGAAATTCCGAAAATCGGGTGCTTTATTGGTGAAAATCGTACCTTTACATTATGTCTGAAATTACCATAATTGGCGCTGGGCTTGTGGGTTCATTGCAAGCGTTGTATGCTGCGCAAGCGGGATTTACAGTAGATGTTTTTGAGCGGCGGCCCGACATTCGGTTGGCAACCCTGTACCAGGGAAGGTCGATAAATTTGGCCTTGTCGGACCGGGGTTGGAAAGCTTTGCAGGAAGTTGGATTGGCAGAGCAAGTGCATGAAATTGCCATTCCCATGTACAAGCGCACCATGCACGACGTGTCGGGGCCGTTGAGGTATCAGCCCTATGGTTCAGATGGGCAGGCGATTTACTCGGTTAGCCGGGGTGCTTTAAACCGCTTGCTGCTGGAAGCGGCCGACCGTACGGGCAAGGTTCGTATGCACTTTGAATGGAGGTGTAGCTCGGTTGATTTTAAACAAAAGGAATTGTATTTTGATGCTGCGAACAGCGGGCAGCGGACGGTGAAATACGGCCGTCTTATTGGCACTGACGGAGCTTTTTCGGCCATTCGGCAGGCCCTGATGATGAACGACCGATTTGATTACCATCAATTTTACATTGAACACGGGTACAAAGAATTGACCATTATGCCTGATGAAAAGGGTGGGTTTAGAATGGAAAAGGAAACCCTGCACATCTGGCCTAGAAAGGATTTTATGCTGATTGCGCTTCCGAATCCAGGGGGCTCGTTTACCTGTACCCTGTTTTTTCAAATGGAAGGCCCCTTGTCGTTTGCTTCGTTGGATTCAGACGAAAAAGTGATGGACTTTTTTAACAGCACCTTTCCAGATATTGTCCCTTTGATGCCCGATTTGGCTCAGCAATGGACGACCAACCCAGCCTCAGCGCTGGTAACGATTCGGTGTAAGCCATGGAATTACAGAGATGAAGTGTTGATATTGGGAGATGCGGCTCATGCCTTGGTTCCCTTTTATGGACAGGGTATGAATGCTGGTTTTGAAGATTGTTCTTTGTTGAATGCAGCATTGAAGAGCCAAGGCGGAGATTTTAGTGGTTTGTTTTCGAGTTATGCCGCAAACCGGCAGCCCGATGGGGTTGCGATTTCGGAGTTGGCCTTGCGGAATTTTATTGAAATGCGCGACAAAACCGCCGATCCGTCGTTTTTACTTCAAAAGAAAATTGAGGCCCGCTTTTCGGCGGCCCATCCTGAAAAATGGCAGCCTTTGTATTCGATGGTTACCTTTTCGCACCGCCCCTATAGCGAGGCCTTGCGGCGCGGCGAACTGCAAGACTCCATTATGAAACAAGTGATGAATCGCCCAGATATTGAACAGGTTTGGGATGCGCCCGAAATCGAATCGGCCATTTTGGCGGCCTGGGAAAGCAGCCCCGAATTGCATTGAGAACAAAGAGGAAACTGGTTGTTTTTACCGGTGCAGGGATTTCGGCCGAAAGCGGAATTCCCACATTTCGGGGAAACGATGGCCTTTGGGAGGGACATCGGGTAGAGGATGTGGCTACACCGGAAGCCTTTGAACGGAACCCCGATTTGGTGCATCAATTTTACAACGAACGCCGAAGGGCTATTGCCTTGGCCCAACCCAATGCGGGGCATTTGGCTTTGGTAGAAGCTGAACTGGATTGGGACGTTCAGGTGGTTACCCAAAACGTGGACAACCTACATGAGCGGGCTGGCAGCAACCGGATTTTGCACTTGCATGGACGAATTGACCAAGCTCGAAGCATAGAACCCCCTACCGTAATTGTTGAGGTGGAAGGAGACCTGAGTGCCGAAAGTTGTTTGGCCGACGGACGTCGGTTGCGGCCTCATATTGTATGGTTTGGGGAATTGGTCCCGGCGATTTCAGAGGCCCAGAAAATGGTGCAGCAGGCCGATGCCTTATTGGTGGTGGGGAGCAGCCTTCAGGTGTATCCAGCGGCGGGATTGCTGTATGAATTGCAGGCGGGTAGGCCCTTGGTGCTGGTGGATCCTGGAAAAGCCGGAATTGCCCGTTCCGGATTGCATCACATCCAAAAGGGCGGTGGTTTGGGAATTCCTGAGGCATTGGAATACCTGAAGAAGTATTTGTAATTCTGCTTTTGGAGGCCAAGGGGAGAATGTGAGCCTAAAAAAATGGAATTTGAATTTAGCCACGAATGCACGAATGTTTTTGGATTCGGGGCGAAACTCAATTCCTAGGGGGAGAATGTGAATCTAAAAAAATGGAATTTGAATTTAGCCACGAATGCACGAATGTTTTTGGATTCGGGGCGAAACTCAATTCCTAGGGGGAGAATGTGAATCTAAAAAAATGGAATTTGAATTTAGCCACGAATGCACGAATGTTTTGGATTCGGGGCGAAACACAAGGGCAAGTGGAGAATGTGAGCCTAAAAAAATGGAATTTGAATTTAGCCACGAATGCACGAATGTGTTGGATTCGGGGCGAAACACAAGGGCAAGTGGAGAATGTGAGCCTAAGAAATGGAATTGAAAATTAGCCACGAATGCACGAATGTTTTTGGATTCGGGGCGAAACACAAGGGCAAGTGGAGAATGTGAGCCTAAAAAAATGGAATTTGAATTTAGCCACGAATGCACGAATGTGTTGGATTCGTGGCTAAACTCTATTCCTAGGCGGGAAATGTGAATCTAAAAAAATGGAATTTGAATTTAGCCACGAATGCACGAATGTTTTTGGATTCGGGGCGAAACACAAGGGCAAGTGGAGAATGTGAGCCTAAGAAATGGAATTGAAAATTAGCCAAGAATGGACAATTGTTCGTGCCAGGTCGCCCCCTTTTACTCCTGTATTTTAATGAAGCGGTAGCGTCCAAGGAACTGTCCCTGCATGTCAGAAACGGTTATGAAGTAGGTGCCGCTGCTTAAATTTGGAAGTTGAATGGTTTGGGGTTGTGCATCGGAAAACCATATTCTTTGTTCAGACAAGCAACGTCCTTGAATTTCATGGATGTTTATGGAATACAAACCCGATGGGCTTGCGTTCAATGCTGCGTTGATGTGGTTTTGGGCAATCGGATTGGGCCAAAAAGAAAGTGCCGGCCTGCCCGTTGTTTCATCTATTGATGTGGCCGAAACCACCTCGCCCAAGCAATGTAGATTTACGGGGGGGGCACCACCGCCCGTATGGATCTGAGCACTCCAACCGTGCGTACCTAACGGTAAGCCGGCTTTCATGCGTACATGCAAGGAAACAGGTTGGCCTAAAACCACTCCGCCTTGTATGGGGATGCTCAAGGTGGGAGAAAAAGATTGGCCGTTGGCAGAAAGCTCAAAGTCGGCCGAAGCCAAAATGGCAACGCTGCCCCCGCTTAAATTGCCTCCACTTAGCTGGTAAATTTGCGCCGCAGAAGGGCCGGCACCCATCACGTAACTAAATCCAAATACACTGTCGGGGCTCAAACTTAAATAGGGAGCTTGTGGCGTGGTAAACGGAAAAGGATTGTTGGCGGCTGTCGAGGTATTGAACACAAAACCGGGTTGGCAGTATTCGTAAGCGCGCAGATAATAGGTTGTTCCAGGTTGAAGCCCGGTAACTTGTACTGAATTGCCAGCACTTCCGGCAAAAATACACTGTTGCCCGCTGCCCGAGTAGGCTGGATTGGGCGTAGGTAGCGTGCCAGATACCGGTGCCACGAAGGAATTCTGGGTGTGGATGTACACCACTCGGCCCCCCCCGTTTCCGCTGGTCCAACTTACCAAAGCCGCAGTGCTGCTTGGATTGGGAGCTTGAAGCAAAGAGGTTTGAAGGGTAGGAGCCATGCAGGTGCCACCGCCCGAGCTGCTGACAAAGGAAATGGGGTTGGTGTTGCTGATTCCCGTGGCGTAAATGATGTCGGGGGCGCAGTATTCGTAGGCCCGAACAAAGTAGGTGGTGCCGGCGGTGAGTCCGCTGATGTTGATGGGGCCAGAGCCGAGGCCGGCGAAAACGCATTGTTGGCCCGAGCCAGAATAAACGGTATTGGCGGCGGGAAGGCTGCCGTTGGCGGGAGCATTAAACGTGTTAACGGTATTGATGTAAAGCACACGTCCGGCGCCGTTGCCGTTGGTCCAGGAAATGGAGGCCGAGCTGCCGGTGAGCGAGCCGGCTTGAAGGTTGAACGTTTGGGTAGATGGGGCGGTGCAAGATGATTGAGGAGCAACAAAAGAAATGGGGTTGGTGTTGCTGATTCCCGTGGCGTAAATGATGTCGGGGCCACAGTATTCATAGGCCCGAACAAAGTAGGTGGTGCCGGCAGTGAGCCCGCTGATGTTGATGGGGCCAGAGCCAGGGCCGGCGAAAACGCATTGTTGGCCCGAGCCAGAATAAACGGTGTTGGCGGCGGGAAGGCTGCCGTTGGCGGGGTTGGCAAAGGAATTCAGTGTGTTGATGTAAAGCACGCGTCCGGCGCCGTTGCCGTTGGTCCAGGAAAGGGAGGCCGAGGTGCCGGTGAGCGATCCGGCTTGAAGGTTGAACGTTTGGGTAGATGGGGCGGTGCAGGGG
>Ga0208788_1000940_pt1 | contig 14280 bp, 11 predicted proteins | sample Wag4_2014_7_11_3_FD_187363 | JGI IMG/M metagenome (GOLD analysis project Ga0208788, IMG submission 187363) | Fresh water mixed with fracking chemicals microbial communities from Ohio, USA - Utica-2 Time Series FC 2014_7_11 (SPAdes) (version 2) ... | reverse complement strand
GACCGAGCTGGCGCAGCCGCGACCAGCGCCACCCACGTTGCCGCAGGGGCAGGCCGTCGCCGTGCCGTCACCCGAGCAGAAGGCCACGCCCGGTTCGGTCGGAACGCACGCGTTGGCGTTCAGCTCGAGCCAGAAGGAGGCCATCGGGATCGCGGTGCCGAACCAGTAGCAGCCGGGGGCCGTCGGGCCACCCTCAATGTAGAAGCTGTTCTGGGTGCCCATGCCCGTGCCGTCTTCGAGGTAGTTCACGGTCGGGTCCCACTTGGTGCCGTCGTAGCCGAGGCACACGTTCGGGTCACCAGCGATCAGCGGGCCCGTGTTGGAGCCAGTGGCCGTTGTGCTCATCGTCCACATGAAGGTGTCGACGCCGCCACCGAAGGTGCCGTCGCCGTCAGCCTGCATGGTGAAGTTGGCGATACCACCGGCGGCGTCGATCGTGACGACCCAGCAGTTCGCCGTGCCCACCGCGGCGGCGGCCGGCAATTGCGTGCCGAGAGCCAGCGTGTAGGTCGCGGTCGGTGTGATGCCGATGGAGGTCGTGCAGCCCGCCTTGGACTCGAAGAACGACAGGGTGTAGTTACCCGTCGTTTGGTCGGTGCAGTAGCCGATTTGCACGCCGTCGATCAGGTACGACGCGGTGCAGCCGGGCTTGTTGTTCAGGTTGTTCGGACCACTCGGGCTGGGCAGACGGCCTTCGTCACCGAAGGTATCGCCGCTGAAGCCACCGAAGTAGATCGAGTTGCAGGTGTTGTTGTAGATGATGTCCGCACCCAGGTTGGCCTGAGTAGCGTGACGCGTCCAAGTACCCGTGTTCAGGTGGTACACACCAGCGTTACGGATCGGACCCGTGACCGGCTGGACACGGTTGGCAGCGTTCTGCTGAGCGAAGGCGGAAGCGCCAACGAGCAGGATGCCGGCAGTCATGAGCGAGTTGCGAAGCATGTTTTTGACTCCTTTTGAGTCGGACTGTGGAGAGTTGCCTAGATCTAGGGAGTGACTCCGAGTCGTTCCCGTTCCACCAACTTGCAAACTCGTTGCAAGTAGGAGTACCGGTTGTGGATTCGGGCCCTGAGCCGTTCGTCGCGCGACCGGCCGGTCTGCGACTCACGACACCTCAGGGCATTCGAACTGTACCACTCGCGTAATCAGTCGGGGAGGGCCCCTCTTGCAGAATCAGGGGGGTAAACGGTATTTTGGTGCGCTTTTTTCCAGCCAAAGCACCCATCAAGAGTGCGTAAAGCCTCTGCGTGAAGAGATTTCCGGCCCTCTGGCGGCTACGAAGGCCGCAATCTGAAGCTGCGCGGCAATCCCAAGTCCGCCACTACGAGCCTACCGCACACCCGGGCCCCCTGCCCGCAGTCCAGCCCGCGTTTAGCCAGCCCAAAGGTGACCGTGAGCGCGGCAACTGGGGTGAGGGCATCCGCAAGGCCCGTGTCGCCATCCAGCCCAGACGGCAGGTCTAGGGCTACGACGGGCCAGGGCGAGGCCCGATCTGCCAGCCACCGCAAAACCGACGCCGCTTGCCCGGTCACCGGCGCGCTCGCGCCGGTCCCCAGCAGGGCGTCCACAATGACGCGCGAGGCTTCCTTGGGCTCGGCTTGCAGCAACTCATCCAACTCCGCTAGGGACCGCACCACACGCACGCCCACACCGAGTGCTGCGCGCTTCATGATTTGCGTATCGGGTGCAAGAGCCTCGTCAGCATGTACGCACAACGCAGTCACCCGCACAGCGCGATCCAAGAGCCTGCGCGCCACGACGAAACCGTCACCGCCGTTGTGACCAGAACCACACAACACAATCACATGGAGCAGCGTATACGGGCTATCTGCAGTCCACCAATCCCACAATGCGTCGGCCGCTGCAGCGCCCGCAGATTCCATCAGCACTAAGCCGGGCAACCCCAGCTCGTCGAAAGCGCGACGGTCGAGCGCGCGCGCCGTTGCGATGTCTACGGAAGGTTCCATGCAGCAAGCATGACGCTACCATCCTGCACCTCGCATGGACGCTCCCCTTTCCGTTGCACGCCCCAAGCGCCTACGCGCGGCGTGGCTCGCCGTAGCCTTGGGCTTGGTGTGCGTCGGAATTGTGTGCGAACTGCTACTCGGTGAACTCGCGACCACACCGACACAAGTGTGGGCAGCACTTTTTGGCAGGGAAAGCGAAGCGCTTACCACCGTGGTGCACTTGCGCTTGTGGCGTGGCTTGGTGGTTGCGGGTGTGGGCGCGTCGCTGGCCGTGGCAGGGGTGTTGGTCCAAGGAATGTTCCGCAATCCTCTAGCTGGGCCGAGTGTGTTGGGCCTCACTTCGGGTGCAGCGCTGATGTCCGTTTTGGTGCTGGTGCTGCTGGGCGGTGGTGCACAGAAACTGGATCTGCTGGGCGCGGATCTGGAGCTGACTTTGTTTGCTGTACCTGTGGCTGCGTTCTGCGGCGCGTTGCTGGTCGCCGCCATCGTGTGGAAGTTGGGCCTCGCCGGTCGCAGGCCTTCGATTCCCACCACACTCTTGCTGGGCATCGCACTCAACATCGTCTGTGCTGGCGCGCAACAGTTCCTGCAAGCCATGGCGCTGCCGGACTGGGAGGTGTCGCGCAGCATCTTGGTGTGGAGCTTTGGCAGCTTTGATGATCGAGGTGCTGTGCATGCAGCCTTGGTGTGGGGCGGCTTGTGTGCAGCTCTCGCCATCACGCCCTTTGTCGCGCGCGAACTCGACTTGCTACGCGGGGGTGCACAAGACGCACGCGCACTGGGTGTGGATGATGCACGCGTGTCGCGTTTGGCGTTGTTGGCGGCCGCAGCAGCCGTGGCAACCTCGACGGCCGTGTGTGGGCAAATCCCGTTTGTAGGTTTGCTGATCCCCCACTTGGCGCGGCAATCCTTCGGCCGGGCCCACGGCCCGCTGACCTTTGCCTCCGCGCTGTATGGTGCGGCCTTCTTGGTCTGGTGCGATGTCTTGACGCGTGCTGCTGGCTGGAGTGGTTCGTTGCCTCCCGGCGTGTTGATGGCCTTGGTGGGTGGACCCGTTTTCTTGTGGCTGCTGTATCGCACGCGCCGCGAGGTGCAGGCGTGGTGATGAGCACAGATGCGCTGCAGGGAGGTGCAGGGCGGCTGGCACCATCGCCCAGCGGGCGACTCCACATCGGCCACGCGCGCACTTTCCTGGTGGCGTGGTGGCGCGCACGCTCCTGTCAAGCAAAGCTGACACTACGCATCGAGGACTTAGACGCTGGCCGCTGCAGTCAAGAGCACATCGATGGTGTGCTGGAAGATCTCGAATGGCTGGGACTCGATTGGGACGGCAGTTGGAGGCTGCAAAGCAGCGGTCTAGCGGAGATGCGCACCCAAGCCCTCGATCTAGCTGAGCGTGGCTTGGCCTATGCCTGCACTTGCACGCGCAAAGAGATCGCAGCGGCACAAAGCGCCCCACATGGAGAGGAAGGCCCACGCTATCCGGGCACCTGCCGCGGCCTGTACAAAGATCTTGACAGTGCGCGCCAAGCCAGCGGACGCGAACCTGCCTTGCGCCTGTGCGTGCCCGAGGGCGAACTCCACTTTGACGACCAACTGCAGGGCGCGCGCTGCGTGAATGTCCAGCAAACCAGCGGGGACTTCCCCCTTCTGACGCGCGGAGGAGAACCGAGCTACCAACTGGCGGTGGTCGTGGACGATGCACGCGATGGCGTGGAGGAAGTCGTGCGGGGTGGCGACTTGCTCGATGTCACTGCCCGTCAGATGCTGCTGCAGCGGCTACTGGGGTACCCCACTCCGCGCTACGCGCATGTCCCCCTGATCGTAGATGTGCACGGCATGCGGCTCGCCAAGCGCAGTGCGGGGCTGACACTGGCTGAGCTGCGCGCCCGTGGCGTGCGTCCCACCCAAGTCGTACGCGCCGTGGCCCGGATCAGCGGGCTACCCGATGCCGATGAGGGATGGCCGAGCGACTATTGCGCAGCCTTCGACCTGCAGCGGATTCCTGCGGGGCCGTGGTGGTACTACGCGGATGCATCATCCTTCCAAAGGCCCCAAGCTGGGGCCCTACCGACCGAGGATTGACTCAAGCGAGCGCTAGTGAACGGCCGAAGCACGCTCTGTGGCTTGACATGCCGCCCTGCGAGGGTACTCTTGTCCGCCCCAACGATCCCCGATAGCTCAATGGTAGAGCATGCGACTGTTAATCGCAGGGTTGTAGGTTCGAGCCCTACTCGGGGAGCCATCCAAGTGAGGCCGCGCGCGTCGCGGCCTCACTGCTTTTGCATGGCTTACTGGAGATGGGATTGGTGTGGCACAAGTGCGTATAGACCAGCTGTCGATCCCCGCCCATGTTCAGAGGCATGCAGAAGAACACTGGAACACTGGATCGCACGCTGCGCGTGGTGGTTGGTCTCGCAGTCTTGTCCTTGACGGTCGTTGGGCCGCAAACCATGTGGGGGTTGCTGGGTTTGGTGCCGCTCCTGACGGGTTTGGTGGGCTACTGTCCGCTGTATCCGCTAGTGGGTGTCAACACCTGCTGCGCGACTAAGAAGTCTTGCTGCTGAGAGCCTGCTGCTGACGCGCGGTATTGCGTACCTTGGGGAGCATGAAGCACCTGCTACATGCTCCCCTCCTGTTGGGGCTACTGGTCACCGGCTGCAGCTCTACGCAACCGGGCCCGATCTCGCTCTTCAATGGCCGCAACTTGGACGGCTGGCATAGCGATGTGCCCGAGGCCGACGGCAATGCGGCGGTGGCACCGTCCTTTGGGGTGCGCGACGGGTTGCTCGTCAGCCACGGAACTCCCGGCGGGCATTTGATCACGGACCAGAGTTACTCCAACTACACGCTCAAGGTCGAGTATCGCTTCGCCGGCGAGGCCGGCAACTGCGGTGTGCTGGTGCATGCCTCGACTCCGCGGCACTTGTACGGGATGTTCCCACAGTCCATCGAGTGCCAACTGCACAGTGGCAATGCAGGCGATTTCTGGTGCATCGGCGAAGACATCACGGTGCCCGAGATGGAGACGCGTCGCGGCCCGCGCGAGAACTGGGGCGTCGATGGCGACAAGGCGCGCCGCATCAAGAATCTGACCGATGGCTCCGAGAAGCCGGTCGGTGAGTGGAACACGATGCAGATCGTGTGCCGTGAGCGTGAAATTGAAGTGCGCGTCAATGGCGAGCTCGTGAATCATGGGACGCAGTGCACTGCCTCAAGTGGGCAAATCGCCTTGCAAGCCGAAGGCGTGCCGGTGGAGTTCCGTAAAGTCGTTTTGACACCGCTGTGACGCCAGCCTAGCCTTCCGTCATGAGCAACCTAGCGCAGCGGCTTTCGTTCCTAGACCGCTACCTCACGGCCTGGATTTGCGGTGCAATCGCCCTTGGTGTGGTCCTAGGGCGAGTTGTGCCGCAAATCCCCGTGGTGCTGGGGCGCATGAGCATCGGCGACACGATCGTGCCCATCGCCGTGGGGTTGATCGTGATGATGTACCCACCACTCGCCAAGGTGCGTTACGAGGAACTCGGACGGCTGTTGAGTCAGCCGCGGCTAGTGTGGCTGTCTGCGCTGCAAAACTGGGTGCTGGGCCCGGCCTTGATGTTTGGCTTGGCGGTAGTGTTCTTGCCAGACCAGCCTGAGTACATGGTGGGACTGATCATTGTGGGCTTGGCGCGCTGCATTGCGATGGTGTTGGTGTGGAATGAACTGGCGGCTGGCGACCGCGAGGCGTGTGCAGGCTTGGTGGCGGCCAACTCGCTGTTTCAAATCGTGTGCTTCGCGCCCTTGGCTTGGCTGTATGTGGAGTGGTTGCCGCTGCAACTTGGACTACCGGGATCATCCATCGACATCAGCATGAGTGAGATCGCGGGCACCACCGCGGTGTACTTGGGCATCCCTTTTTTGGCGGGCTTCCTAACACGCTTCGTCTTGCTACGGCTCAAGGGTCGTCAGTGGTACGAGACGAGCTTCACGCCACGCATCTCACCGCTCACCCTAGTAGCTTTGCTTCTGACCATCGTTGTCATGTTTACCTTACAGGGCGAGCGCATCCTGAGCGCACCGGTCGATGTGCTGCGCATTGCCCTCCCCTTGTGTCTGTACTTCGCGCTGATGTACGGCATCTCGATGTGGAGCGCGAAAGCCTCGGGCGCCAGCTATGCACAGTCCGCCACGCTGTCCCTCACGGCCGCATCGAACAACTTCGAGCTCGCCATCGCGGTGGCTGTGGCGAGTTTCGGGATTGGAAGCGGACAAGCCTTTGCCGCAGTGGTTGGCCCCCTCGTCGAAGTCCCCGTGCTCTTGCTCTTGGTCCGCGTTGCACTTGCCTCTCGAAAGCACTGGCCCGTTACGAAAGCCTGAGGAGCTCCATGCATCGCCTCCTGTTCCTTTGCGTCGCCAACTCGGCCCGCAGCCAAATGGCGGAGGGCCTTGCTCGCTTGGTGTATGGATCGCGCGCAGAGGTCCAAAGTGCCGGTAGCCGCCCGTCACGGGTACACCCCCTCGCCATCGCGGCCATGCAGGAGCTCGGCGTTGATCTGCGCACTCACCATTCCAAGTCAGTGCTGGATATCGACCCCGCATCCGTAGATGTGGTCATCACTCTGTGCGCAGAAGAAGTGTGTCCCACATGGTTGGGGCACGCACAACGCTTGCACTGGCCGATCGCGGATCCTGTGAGTAGTGCGGACCTAGCGCCAGAGCACGCGCTACAGCGGTTCCGTGAAGCGCGCGACCTGATTCGTCGTCGCTTGGAGAACTGGGATTTGGGTAAGCTCGATTCATGATCTCGCCGCTCCTTTGCGTCCCTTGTGCGGGCCTCCTCGCGCTCGCCACTTGGATCGCGTACCCATCGATGTCCCAGCAACCTTCCACGCCGACGAACCCCGCCACCATGCCTGTGGCGCGCACCGATCAAGGCATTGTGGCGCGCCAGGCCGAGGTCGTGGCTCGCGCCAAGGAATCCGCCCCCACATCGGTGGTGTTCCTTGGTGACTCGATCACGCAAGGCTTTGAGGGCGCGGGCAAGGCGGCCTGGGATGCACACATCGCACCTTGGGGAGCGCTCAACTTAGGTGTGAGCGGTGATCGCACCGAGCATGTGCTATGGCGCTTGCAAGAAGCGCCTCTCACGCGCTTGAAGCCGCGTTGTGTGGTGCTGCTGATCGGCACGAACAACCTTGGTCACGGCACGAGCACGGCAGAGCAAACGCTGGATGGCCTTTGGGCCGTGATTCGTACGATTCGTGCTCAGGCACCACAAGCTCGTCTCTACGTGCATGAGATCTTTCCGCGTGGCGAACGCTTCCATGCCATGCGAGGCGAGATCGCACAAATCAATCAAGTGCTGCGGGCGCACCAAGGTGCCGACTACACCTGCCTCAGCACTGGTGATCTATGGGTGCGCAAGGATGGCACGATCTCCGCCGACATCATGCCGGACTTCTTGCACCTCAGCCCCAAGGGCTACGAGCAGTGGGCGCAGGACCTCAAGGCCAAAGTGACGCTTACGGACGGGCGCTAGCGCGTCGCAGCACTTGCACGACGAACCCGTCCATGCCATGCACATGCGGGAGCAAACGCAACGCAGCACTGTCAAGATTGCTTGACAGTCCATGCAAAGCGCTCGGCAACCACTCGCGTTGAGTCAACGCGACTAACCCATCTTCAGCTACCAAGCGCGCAACTACGCCTTCGTTCTCCGCAACCAAGGGCGTGCAGGTGGCGTAGATGAGCAGCCCATCGGGCTTCAACCAACGCAGAGCTTCGCGTGCGATCGCGTACTGTTGTGCCGGCAGGCGCTCCAACATGGCTTGATCCACGCGGCGAGCAACATCGGGCTTGCGCCGCATGGCTCCCAAGCCGCTGCACGGCGCATCGACCAACACGCGCGCCGCACGCCCTTCGATCGCGCGCAAGACCGGATCGAGGACCGCAGGGCTGGACGCGTCCGTCGAACGCGGCGCTTCCTGCACCAACAGATTGAAGGCTTGAGCGCGTGCAGCACGCTTGCGCAATTCGGTCAAGCGGCGCAGGCCAATGTCGAGCGCGACCACGCGACCACGCGTGCCCAGTTGCGCACACAACGCCAAGGTCTTGCCACCACTGCCCGCGCACGCATCCACAACCGGTGCGGAACGCGTCGGAGCGACCACCTGCGCCACCAGTTGGCTGGCTTCATCTTGCACTTCGTAGAGTCCTTCTTCCCACGCCTTCGACATGGGCAAGGGCCCCGTGCCGAGCACGCGCAGACCGACGGCGCTCCAAGTGCACGGCTCCGTGGCGATGCCCTCGGTCTCCAAACGTGCGCGCAGCTCGTCGCGTGAGATGCGCGCTTGATTGACGCGCAGGCACAACGGTGCGGCCTTCCAACTGGCGTTCAGGAACTCCAGCGTGCCTGCTCCTAACGTACCCTCCAAAGCGGCGGCCACCTCATCCTTGACCGAGCCGCGCTGACCGAGGCGCGCCGCAGGGCTGCCGTACTCCAGAATACGCGTCTCGCGCTGACGCAACTCCTGAACGTCCACACCAGCCCGAGCCAATTCAGAGTCGGCAGCGGGCTCGCCTTCCAACGCGCGAATGGCCGCTAGCATCAACTCTGGCGTACGAATGCTGCTGGCAATGCGCGCCAATCGCGCCTCGCCCGCCAGCAACCGGCGCAGATCGCGCACCAACACACCGCGTGGGGCACCACGCATACCTGCCGCATCGCAGGCCTGCGCCAAAGACGCCCCCTGCACGATCGCCTCCCAAGCGGTGGAGAGTCCATGCTGCCTCATTGCGGGCGCTCCAACTGCATCACCACTTCCATGTGGGGAGTATGCGGGAACATGTCGAGCAGATCGATGCGCAGGCAGTTCCAACCTGCACGCACGAGAGCGCCTGCATCGCGGGCCAGAGTAGCCGGATCACAGGACACATGACGGATGTGCGTAGGTCGCAAGCGTACGAGCTGCTTGACCACCGCCTCGCCCAAGCCTGCACGCGGCGGATCCACGACGACTGCTTCGGGGATGCGCGCCTGACGCGACAACCACACCTGCACATCGCTGTGCGTGAAGCGCGCCCCTTCGAAGCCCAATCGCAGCGCGTTGATGCGCGCAGTGCGCACAGCCACGGCATCTAGCTCGACCCCATGGACCAAGCGTCCACGAGCCGCCATGGGCAGAGCGAACAGCCCCGAGCCAGAGTACAGGTCGAGCACTTCCTCCCCATCCAAGCCACTGGTAGCGCGGTCAACTAAACTGGACAACAGCTGGGCGTTGCCTTGTTGGAAGCCGCGCAACGGGAACTCCAGCGGCAAGCCTTGCACCATGCGCCGCACGCGGCGATCGGCATCGCGCACATCGAGTGGTGCATCTGCGCGATCCTGCGCACTGAAACTCGCTCCAGCCAAGGCGCCGGTGGCCGACTCGTCCAAACAAGCGCTGGCGGAGCGCGCCTCCCGCGGCAACGCGACCGTTCCGTTCTTCAAGCCCAGCAACAACGCACGCAAGCGCGGAGCGAGAATCGGACAGTCCTCCACTTCCACCAGGTCATTGGTGCCGCGTGCGCGATACCCAAGCACCGCCCCTGCGCGCCATGCTCCCGCGAGCCACTCAGCTTTCGAGCGCCAGCCTAAGTCGTCTCCCGCCACCAGCTGGATCTCAGGCCAGTCACTATGACGGCCTAAGCGGCGCAGGAGATCCGCCAGCAGCTCGCGCTTGGCAGCACGCTGTGCGCCCACATCCCAGCCCATCCATGGACAGCCACCACAGGTTTGGCTGTGCGCACAAGGGCTCTCCACACGCGTAGGAGCAGGTTCCACTACCTCTACATCGGCGGCGCGTGCCCAAGCATCTTTGCCGCGCACCAAACGCGCGCTCACGCGGTCGCCGGGAAAGGTTCGCGGCACGAACACGACGAGCCCGTCGACATGGGCCACACCATCGCCACCAGGTGCGACGCGCTCAATCTGCAACTCTACGCGCGTCTCCATAAGGGGCCAGAGTCTAGAGTACGCTGCGAGGGCCGACCACCACGCAGGTGATCGGCCCTCGCTTGCGTTTCAGAGCAACTCGTTGGACGCCCCTATCAGGGCTGCCAGGTCAACCACCAACCGTTGGTGAGGTTGAAGGTCTCCGGCTGGCAGTACGCGGCAGCGTTGCGGTACCACAGTTGGTAGCTGCGGCTGGTACCAGCCGTCGCACCACCGCGCAGCGACACCGACACATCGCCAACCGCCGGGTAGCTAGAACCACCGGCGACATTGTTCTTGGTGCCAAGGCGCACCACCGTGCCGCCCGCGCAGCGCAGGCCGTCGCCGAAGGTCGTCCCGAGGCCACCATTGGCCTGAGTCGTGCCCTGGAAGTACAGGGCCGAGCTATTCGGCATTTGCGTACCCGTGAGCACCAGCGTGTCGTTGGTGATGCTCGCCGTGCCGGTCGCCTGCAAGCGACCACCCGAACCTAGCGAGTTGTTGCAACCACTCTGCGAGCCAGCGGTGGCATTGTTGCCACACGGGCAAGCCGTCGCGCTGCCGTCGCCGTAGCAGAAGCCGAGGCTGTTGATGACACCGCCGGGGATCTCCACCGGCACCGTCACCGAACCCGTACCACCACGCCACAGACCAATCGCCGCATTGCCCATCACAGGCGCCACATTGGCCACGAAACGGAAGTTGTAGGTCGAGCCCCAGCGCAAGGCGTTCGCGTTGGCGTTGATGGCCTCAGGCGCCGTCGCCCACGTGATTGTGCCACCACTTTGCGTGCTGTTCCAATCGGTGCCATCACGGTTGATGTTGGTCTCACCATCACCGTTGCGGTAATCCACATCGTGGAAACCCACCGAAGACAGCGTCGCCGTGCCAATCGGCACCGTGAAGGAGCCACCGCTCTTGTGGCTGTTCATGTTGTAGACGGCGTACTCGTAGTGCCACTGGCCGCCCCCGAGGTTGGTGACCTTGTAGCCGACCTTGTACAAGCCTTCGCCCGTGACTTCGGCATTGACCACCACTGCACCCGGTTCGAGAGCCGGCCACGCTTCGATCGCGGCCAATTGACGCTGGGTGGCACCGGTCAAGCTGAAGTTCGCGCCATCGAGCGTAGTCAACTCGCGGTAGCTCACGTTGTTGTTCTGGTTGCCTGCGGCAGAGTCATCCGGCGTGACATACTGCGCTTCGCCGAAGTAGCGCGTACCAGCAGGTTGGCCTGTGGTATCAGCCGACAAGAACTGCAAGCGACGCGCGACACTGCCCGACCAAGTCGGGTTGGCGGGCGGATAGGTGAACGCACCCGTGTCCGCGTTCACTTGCCAACGCGGGCCCAAGCCCGACTGCGAACCATTGAGGCCCGAACCGTAAGGGTCGGAGCAACCCACACCCAGCAGAGTACCCGTACCCGGGTTGTTGCACGGGCAGCATACATTGCCGGCCAAGGCGGTGAAGCCGTGCTTCAACCAGCTCATGCCGATTTGCTCCATCCGGCCGGCACCGTTCACCACCTTGTAGCGGTAGAGGTTGCCGCCGATCACGGGGTGCTGGTTGGTGGACGCGATCCACAACAGGGTTTGGTTGCCGATGTTGCAGGAGGTCGTGCCCAAACTGATGGCATCCACACCGGACACCGGCACATAGTTGGACACATCGGGGATCTCACCGACGATCACATCCGGACCCGTTGTTTGCGTCGGGCATCCGCCGGTACCACCGCCACCGCCCGTATTCGCAGCAATGGTAAAGGTGCCAGCACCACCGGCTCCGCCGTTGTAGGAACCAATCCGGATCAGGTACTGCGTGCCGGCGGTTGCCGTGAAGGTGGCCGTGCTTTGCAGACCGCACGAGTCGTCGTTGCAAGTCAACGACGCGCCCGATGCGCCGGGGCAAGTGGCTCCTGCGTACACAGCGATCACCGTGTCGAACGAGGCCCCACCGCAGGTAGACACATCAAAGGCTCCAGCAGCCGGTGCAGTCCAAACCCAGAAGAGGTCGCGACCTAGGCCGGCGCAAACCACACCAGCACCAGTCGTGTTGGTGGCGGCCGAGTTGTTGAATGCAAACGGCCCGTTGCCCGTGATCGGAGTGGGTGTCGTGCAGGTGTCCGTGCCTTGCGCTGACGCGAAGGCTGACAACACTGAGAGTGCGAGTGCGCTGCGAATAAGGCTCATGGTCCCTTTTCCGTGGTCCTTTTCCGTGGGGAGTGAACTGCACGCGCAGACGCGTGCCCCTCAAAGCGTAGCACCAATGCCTCTATTTGGGCAGTCCGGCAACGCATCTGGTCGTCAGGGGGACCAGACCAACCACCAACCGTTGGTGAGGTTGAAGGTGGAAGCACTACAGAAGGCCGCGGCATTGCGGTACCAAACTTGGTACGCGCGGCTACCGGGGGCGGTGACGAGACCGCGTACGGACACGGCTACTTCAGATCCTGTGGGGTAACTCGAACTGCCCGCCACATTGAGCTTGGTGCCCAAGCGCACGACAGTACCTGCGGCGCAGCGCAGGCCATCGCCGAAGACGACGCCAACGCCACCCGACTGCTGCGCGGTGCCTTGGAAGTACAAGGCGGTGCTGTCGGGCATGTTCGAACCCGTCAACTGCAGCGTGTCCGCGCTGAGCGAAGGCAAGCCATTGGCCAGCAGGCGCGCCCCTTGGCCTAAGGAGTTGAGGCAACCACTCTGGACCCCCACCGGCGCCAGATTGCCGCACGGGCAGGCTGTGCCGCTGCCGTCGCCCAAGCAGTACGCAGCCCCCGTAGCGCCGGCACTCGGCAACTGGATCGTTGCCGCCACACTTGCGGCACCGCCACTCTTCCACAAGCCGATGCTGGCCGAGCCCTGCGTAGGACCTACTGGTGCATCAAAGCGGAAGTTGTACGTGCTCCCCCAACGCAAGGCATTGGCCGATGCGCTCTGCGCTTGCGTCAGGCAGGCCCACGACACTGCACCGGCGGTTACTGTCGGTGTCCAATCTTGTCCAGAATAATTGACACTACTCGGGCCATCGCCATTCGAGTAGTGCACATCATGGAAGCCCACATTGGAGATGCTGACACCCGCCGGCACCGGCACCGTGTACACACCGGCTGCTCGGTCGCTGTTCAGGTTCTGCACGGCGTACTCGTAGCGCCACAGCCCGTTCGCCAGTTGGGTCGCACGGCTTCCCACGAGGTACAAGCCATCCGCTTGCGCCTGCGATAAGGTGACGCCGGTATCAAACTGCGCCCACGCGGACAGAGCGGACTGCTGGCGTTGCGTCGTGCCGAGCAGCGTGAACACGCGGTTGGTGCTGGTGCCGCCTGCGGCCAACTCGCGCCAGCTGGCGTTGTTGTTGTGATTGCCGGCTGCAGCATCATCCGGAGTGACGTATTGGGTCTCGCTTACATAGCGCGTCGTAGCCGATGTATCGATGTCCTGCAGTGTGAACTGCAAACGCCGCGCGACCGGCCCACTCCACGGCGGATTCGCCGGCGGATAGGTGAACACGCCCGTGGTCGCATTCACTTGCCAACGCGGACCCAAACCTGACTGGCTGCCGTTGCGTTCGGCGGTATACGGATCAGAACACGACACGCCCAAGTGCGTGCCGTCGGTAGCCACACAAGCAGGACAGCACAGCGTGTCACTCAAGGCATAGAAGCCGTGCTTGAGCCAGCTCATGCCAATGTGCTCGAAGCGCGACGCGCCATCGACCAGCATGTAGCGGTACAAGTTGCCACCAATGACTGGGTGACGATTGGTGGAGGCAAACCAATCCAGCCAGGTGTCGCCGATGTTGCACGAAGTCGTCCCCAAGCTGATGGCATCGGAGCCCAAGAGCGGCGTGTAGTTGGCGATATCGCCAATGTCGCCGACGATCACATCGGGACCATTGGTGGAGGTACAACCTGGCGGGCCTCCCGCTGAGATCGAGAAGCTGCCTGTACCGCCCAGACTGCCGGGATAGCTGCCGATCCGCAGCATGTAGACGCTGCCAGCCTGTGCAGGGAACACCAGTGTGGTTTGGTAGCCGCAACTGTCGTCCACACACCACGAGGCCGGGCCACTCGGGCAGCCGGCACCGCTGTAGACGGCCAAAACGCTATCGAACCCCACCAGGAAGCAGGTCGTCACGGTCACCAAGCCGCTGCTCGGTGCAGTCCACTGCCAGAAGTGATCCTGCTGCATGCCGACGCAATCGCTGCCGTTCGTGCTCGTCGTAGCAGCCGAAGTATCGAGCGCAAAGCTGCCAAACCCTGCGATGGCCATGGCCGCACTGCAGTCATCGCTGCCTTGCGCCCATGCGGACGGCGCCCCCAAGAGTACGAGTGTTGCCAGCATGGACGAGCGCAGGGTGCGGGAG
>Ga0208788_1000937_pt1 | contig 14295 bp, 16 predicted proteins | sample Wag4_2014_7_11_3_FD_187363 | JGI IMG/M metagenome (GOLD analysis project Ga0208788, IMG submission 187363) | Fresh water mixed with fracking chemicals microbial communities from Ohio, USA - Utica-2 Time Series FC 2014_7_11 (SPAdes) (version 2) ... | reverse complement strand
ACGTTACCCAGGATGAACCTCATCGCTGGCGCAACGTTGAAGAGCTCGTCTATAAAGATGAAGATGGCGATGCCACATTTAAAGATGTAACCCGCCGCGTCTTATTTGGTGAAGAACATCAAGAAGGTATGGAAGTTCGCTACTTCGAAGTAGATGCCGGCGGCCACACCACTCTCGAAAAGCACGAGCACACCCACCTAGTGATTCCGATTAAAGGTAAGGGCTCTTGTTTAGTTGGCGATGAAGTTCTGCCGCTAGCAATTCATGACTTGGTCTATGTTCCAGCTTGGGCATGGCACCAATTCCGCGCCGCCGAAAACGAAGTACTTGGTTTCTTATGTATGGTCAAGGTAAAACGCGATCGCCCAACTCTGCCAACTTCTGAAGAGCTAGCGCAGATGAAGAGCAACCCAGAAGTTGCCACCTTCATCCGGCACTAAACCTTTTACTTGCTGATTACTTAGCGAGCGGTCCTAACAAGTAACCCGCTAAGCGCGCTTCCGGCTTACTTTGATTGCGGTGCATCGCATTAAATCCTGATGTTCCATCTGTCCCACATAGAGAGGTAATTGCTCCAGATCCACCAGGATGAGAACCGATCCATTTCGTTAGATCGTAAACATTTCCACTAATGACAGTCCAGCAACTAGAAGATGTTCCATTTGCTCTGACTCGCTCCATTGTGTATCCGGATGCAACCGGCTCTGCTGATTTCGTTGGGTCTGCTGATTTTGTAGCCATTGGCGTTGCCATTGCAGGTGCAGCTGGCGCTGCAGTAGCCGCAGTAGTTGCTGAAGCGCTTGGCGCTTTCTTTACCGCCACTCCTTTATTCCAAACCAACTTGCCACTTTTTTTAACACAAGTGAATTTGCGACCGGATACTGTCGAAGACTGTCCCGCCTTCTTGCATGATGCTCCAGCCTTAGCCGCGGCAGAGGCGGGCGGGGCAATTACTAGAGCCAAAGCAACGGCTGCGCCAGTGGCGATCGCATAAATTTTCATAGCGAAAGGGTAAACCAGCGCGCTCGACTTTGCGCGCTAGAACCAAAATCCACAAGGTTTTTTCAGGTCGCACTTCTCCTTCCGTACGCCTAACCTTTAAGGTATCCAAACGGATAACAGAGTTTCTTGGAGAGGAAACGCTCATGGAAGAGAAGTCGCTCATTAAGCAGTGGAACCAACTACGTCTTCAAATCATTCAGGCACAAGTTGCCCCGGCTCTAGTTCTTATTGCAATTGTCGCCCTTGCTGCAATCGGTTCCTTTGAAACCGCATCAGATGGCGCTAAGTACTTAGCCCTTGGCGTTGCCGCCGTTACCGGAATTCTTGCAACTATCAGCCAATACGCAGCAGTGCGCGAAGGCGAAGCGTTGATCATTGATCTTCGCAAAGTTGAGAAGCCATCTGCAATGACTGAAAAGATCGCAGATTCACGCGGCCTTGTTTCACTGTCAGCAATTGCGATCATCGCATTTGATATCGCAATCTTCGCTCTCGTTGTCTGGGCAGTTCTAGGCGCCTAATGAAGATCGGTCTTGTCTTAATTGCCATCAATGCGATAGCGGTCATTGCTCTGGCAACGCGTTTTGATCGGCCGCGCAAAAACCCGAAGCGCCTTACCGGCCGCGGCGGAGATTTCGAGTAGTTCTACTTACGGCGATGTGCGCTCTTCGATAAGAAGATCGCAAATACCAAAGCAACAACTATTAGGGCATTTAACCCCATCTCGTAAATCGCGCGCTCAAATGCCACATCGCTCTTACCTGTCTGCAAGGTAAGTGATGCGCCCACCGTCAAGATATGTCGCACGGCAGCGATAACACCAATAATCAAAAACTTATCGAGCTGATAAACGCCATCGGTAAAGCGCGAGATAACGGTGCGCAAGATTTCTAGAATGATGACGATAAACAAGATGTCATTTACGCCTTGGATCATTCCATTTGGAAAGAAGGGCGCAGTCTCAATTAAGCGTTTGATGCTATAGAAAAATGCACCAATACCGATACCCAGCAAGGCGAGTGCAAGAACTGCGTGAAAGATATCTTCCATCATGTCCACGTACTTCAGTGGAAGGATGGATTTCTCTCCATAGACTTTATCTTCAGATTCAATCTCTTTTTTTGCCATAGAAAACGGTACACCCGCGTTCTTTACCTCGCCCGTCGAACCGCTCGCCACGCCCCAGTTGCCCATAACGCCCACGCTACAAGCAGCGGCTGAAAGAACAAACGCACTAACCGCGCCCGGTCGGTATCTAAACCAAAGGCATCTATTCCATTTACGTACTGTGAAATGTTTCCCGGAAAGATCGCCACAAAGAACGCAGCCACAACCCAACCCACTTGCACTTGGTACTTAACTAAAAAGACCAACGCCAGACCCAAAACAATTTCCACCACACCTGATGCCAACACCACAAAGTCTGCGCTAAACGGAACCCAGTTAGGCACCTGTGCCTGAAATTCCAAACGGCTAGAAGTTAAATGTGTAAACCCCGCATACCCCAGAGCAATACCTAGGGCTACCCGTGCGAAACCTTTGACGAATCTCATTGCCCGCGCAGAACCTCGCCAGGTACTTCTCTCGCACCAACCCCGAGCGTTATCGCCGATTTGGTACGCGCAGTGATCGTGAAACTATAGATCCCAGGTTCTGCGACTTCGCTAATGCGCGATAAATACAAATACATAGTGCGGCTATAAGTTTCCAAGAACTCGGTGCGCTCAGTGAATTTCATTGTTGTCTTCTTGCCCGACGGCGAAGTTATAACCAGTAGCGGTAATTTAGAATTCTTCAGTTTATTCTCTGGTTTTTTATCAATGATTAGGTATTGCACATCTAACTGATCGCCCTCTTGAAGCTGAGCGCGAAAAGCCTTTTTCTGTCCAGCCTTAGTAAATGATGCACGCACCGCAAACGAGACTGTGCCATCTACTAACAGCGGTCCAGCCATTGGTGTTGTATCGCTATTTAATAAATCCACCGGTTGATGCGCAGACGCTGGCGTAATTCCCAGCAAACTCAAAGCCAAGATGGCGGCAGTTAACGTTTTCATCTGACTCCCTAACTTTGCCTTAATCGTAAACCAATTCGAGTTGCTCGGCACTAGATAAAAACTTAGGGTTTACTGTGGTCAAAAGAACCTTACTGATAACTGCGCTCTTACTCGGTGCCATGTCACCTGTTAACGCTGCTGATTTTGAAGGCGGTTCGCTCTCCTTAACCTTTACTTCTAAATCAATCTCCAAGGCAGTTACCGGTGGTGGCAATACGCGCGGACCAGCACTCGCGCTGTTGAAAGATGACACTATTTTGCTCGGTGGCGGTCGCAACGGTGGCGAGCTCTTAACCTGGAATAAAGCAAAAACATCTTTGATTTCATTAGGTAAATTCATTCCCGCCAACCGCCGCGAAATTGATTCGCGCTTTGCAATAAATGACATCGCAGTGCTTTCAGAAAGGCCAATGTCGGCAAAACTTCTGATCTCTTATCCCCGATTAAGCAAAGCACGAAATTGTGTTGAGATCGCCATTGATGAGATTTCCTACGACCGCGCTAAAGAACGTGCCAAGTTTGTCTCTAACTGGTTTGTCACCAAACCTTGCGTACCAATCTCTGCCGTTCAACATACCGCCGGCCGCTTTGCAGTAATTGATAAGAACACTGTCTATGTAACTATCGGAGACCTAGGATTTAGTGAAATAGATAACCGCGCCAAACGCGGTGACTTGGGTTCTATCTTTAAGTTAACCGCTAAAGGTGCAACTAAGGTTTCACAGGGCCATCGCAATCCACAGGGCATTGTTATCTTTGACGGGAAAACGCTAATGGCTGCAGAACACGGCCCGCGCGGCGGCGATGAGATTAATATTATTGAATCAGGTGGAGATTACGGATGGCCCTTTGTCTCCTACGGTCAGCCTTACGGTGGCGGAGATTATGTTCGCCCTGAAAAAACTGGCAGCCACGAGGGCTACATCGAACCAATTAAATATTGGGTGCCATCGATTGCACCTACAGAACTTGTGCAACTTCCCGAAGAAGGTTGGGGCAGTTGGGGTCGTTCCCTAGTTCTTGGCACGCTGCGCGAAGAAGTTCTCGTCTTCATAAAGATCAACGATAAATTATCGGCAACTGAAGATCTGCAAGTAGATATGGGCGATCGCATCCGTGATCTAGAAATCTTAAGTAGCGGCGCACTTCTTGCCACCACAGATTCAGGTAAATTGATTACGGTTACCAACGAATGATCAAAGTTAAAGTCACGCTGCTCTTAGCCACACTCCTTGCCACAACTTTATTTACTAGCTCTGCCCACGCTCGCGACTTAGCAATCTGGGATCAACTTCAGGGCACCAACCCAAAAGGCTATGTATTGCTAATACGCCATGCGCTAGCCCCAGGTACTGGTGATCCCGAAAATTTCAATGTCAACGACTGTTCTACCCAACGCAACCTAAGCGATGAAGGTCGCCAAGATGCTCGCGAGATCGGCAGTTGGCTCAAACGCCGCGATGTAAAGATCTTCCGCGTTGAATCCAGCCGATGGTGTCGCGCCAAAGAGACTGCGCAACTACTCGACATCGGCAAAGTACGTCCAAATAAAAACTTCGATTCGCTCTTTCTAAAGTCTGACCCCGCCTACAAATCACAAACTGCCGCAATCAAAAAACGCATCTTCGATCACCGAAACAAACGCGGCCTGCTTGTCTTAGTTGGACATGCCGTCAATATCCAATCACTCACTGGCACATTTGTTGAATCCGGTGAGGGCGTATTAGTGCGCGCAACTTCGCAAAGTGAACTCAAGATCTTTGGATTTTCACCTGCACCTTAAATTGGCATACCTAGATTTTTTCTACCTTAACCACATCTCCAAAAGTTCCTGACTCAACGATAGATATTTTGTAACCATTAGAAATTGTGCTTTCCCCCTGCTTTAATGGGTACGAAGCCATAAAGAATGGGTTGCTGTTTACTGTTCGCCCAATCGGCAAAGATAACTTCATTCCATAACCATGCCGAGTCTCGGTTATATCCAATTCGTAAACCAAAGCCCCTTGGCTCTGTATTGGTAGTTTGTAATAAAGACCTGCAGGTCTAAGCGTTTCAACTACTATCGCTTTCGTGGCAGAGACTCGAATAACGATTGCTTTGCTCTCGTCAGTTTGGACAGTAGATGGCGCAATCCAATGAGTGCTTGAACCACCTTTCGTTACACATTGAACTTGTGAATCCTTCATAAATCCAAGTCGCCATTTTTCCCAAGTGGATAAATCTCCACCCCAAGGCGTCATCATCGTGAGCCAACCCATGCCGTACTCGGTATCGATGTTCTGCAGCTTATCTCCGTAGTGATCATCAAATCCGACACCAGCATGAAAGAGCTCATGTATCCACCAAAATGGATGACCTAGCTCAGACAAAAATTCTCTACTTGGATTAGCAGCCAGGTGCGCCTGTTGCGTTGTACCCAGAGCGACAAATCCCTCGGCAGTGTCTAAGGAGCCAATTGCAGCTTGTGCGAGAACGCTCGCATCCGAGCCAGCAGGGGGTACAGCGATGACGATATTAACGCCCTTGAAATCTATAACTGGATCAACGGCCGCAACAAGATCGCGATTGAAACGAATATGGTTTGGAGCATCGTGACGCGCTGTGTGAAGGAGCTGATAATCACCGATCTTGTTATTCATTCTTATGTACTGATCCGGAATCCTTACATCTACCGATGAAGGAAAATCGGCTGAATATTCAAACCAATCTTTGAGCAACTTCATATAGATGCCATAGTCTTGAGCCGGTGAATTTTTGGGTTGTGCGCTATCTGTTGAATAAATAGGTATAAGTTGAATAACCGCATTCGGTGAAGGGAATTTACGAATTGATTCATACTGATTGCGCCACGGCTCTGCTGTTGTGTATCCCAAATTTGCCTGAACTCCAGCTGGGGTAACCATTTTGCAAGGTTCGGTGTCACTAAATAAATTTTTTGCATCGTAAGTGCCAATTGGTCGATTCTTGCCTAAATTATATTTATTAATGCGCATTTGACCGGCGCACCATTGAAAATCAATGAAATATTTCTGGATCTCAGCTAATGCAACATCAAGTTCGCGATCCTCTTGGCATGGGCCGGTAAAATCCGTGTAATAGCCCTGATCTGTTGAAAAAGTTTTCGAGAAATCAATTTTTGCAGCTACGGATTGAGTGGTCGTTGTCGGTACAGGCTCTGGTTTAACAGGAGTATCAGACTTTGTTTGTGCCGGCTTTGAGAGAACTAAACCTTTATTCCAAACAAGTGTCTTACCTTTTTTAATGCAAGTATATTTCTTTCCCGAAGCAAATTTAGTTTGTCCAGATGTCTTACAAGCAGCGCCAGGCTTTACTGCGGCATAAGAGTTACTCGCCACTAATATCAATGGCAAAATCACTGTAACTAATTTCGCTAAGCGCTTCATATACAAACCCTAGAGGCTTCGCCCGACATTTAGGAATACCCAAGCAAAAACCGCCTTAAATTGGCAGACCCAACTGTTTCCGAAAGTTAAGTGAATCCCAAGCATCAAAGCCAGAAACGACCATGCCATTTTCAATCTGATCAATGCTCACGCCATCGACTGCTACCTTCTTATTGGATGGCGGAATACCTTCTAATTCACCGGTCTGAGTTCCAGTTAAATGCCATTTAGTTACAACTTGATTGCCTTCGACAATTACATCGTCAATGCGAAAATGGATATCAGGAAAAGCGCTCTGCCATTCGCGCCATTTCGCTCTAAAACTTTCGCGCCCGGTTCCGAACTGCGGATCATTTCCTACTGTGTTTTCAGAGATGAATCGGTCGATTGCACTTTCATCGCCCTGGTTCCAGATCTGTTCAAAGAAATCTTTGGCTATCTGGCGAATAACTTCATTGGGGTTGCTCGGGTTATCCCCACCCCCTGCGACCGAGTGATTTCTTGCCTGATCCATGGGGTGAGTATGGCCGCTATCGCCGGTATTCCAAATGGCCTAAGGCTGCCGTTACCAATTTGTTATGGCCACCTCCTTGCGCCTGATTGAGCGTAGTGGTGAGGTGTAGGTACTGAAGGCGCAGGTCCCCTCCTGCGACTTTCATAAAACTACTAGAACTCGGGGCCCTGCCCCGACCAAGGAGAAACATAAATGAAGAAGATCGGTCTACGGAAACTAAGTGCGGCAGCGGTAGTTGCGCTTGCAGCATCAGTTCTCTCTGTTGCGCCAGCTCAGGCTGACACAACAATCAAGATCATCACACCTAACTACACAGATGCGATGCCTGCATACTATGCAGATCTAAATGCTCGCTTCATGGCTGCAAACCCAACAATCAAGGTCGAGCACACCAATCTTTCTTGGGATGACATTCTTGTTAAGGGTCGTACTTTGGTGGCAACAGATTCAACACCAGATATCTTGAACCTCAACACATTCTCAGACTATGCAGCTGCAGGTCTCCTATACAAGGCAACAGATATCTTTGATGCCAAGACTATGGCTGACTTTGTTCCAGCATTTATCGACAACTCAAAGTACAACGGAACTGCATATGCTGTTCCAGATCTAGCTTCAGCACGTATGTTCTTCTACAACAAGCAAATTCTTTACACATCAGGCGTTAACAAGGTTCCAACAACATGGGCTGAAGTAACTGCTGCTGCAAAGAAGATCAAGAAGAAGTACCCACGTGTATACCCAATTGGTCTTCCTCTCGGATCTGAAGAAGCTCAGGCTGAATTCGCAATCTGGACCGGTGGAAACAACGGTCGTTACTTTGACGATAAGGCAAAGAAGTGGGTTATCAACTCAAAGGAAAACGTTGAGACAATGAAGTACCTAACTTCATTGGTTAAGGCTGGTCTAACACAGCCAAGCCCAGCTTCAACAAACCGCACTGATGCCTTCAAGCTATTTAGCCAAGGCCGCATTGCAATGATCAACGCTTCAGTCTTCTTCCCTTCAACTTTGAAGGATTACAAGAGCAAGGTTGACTACGGCGTCGCTCCATTCCCACACTCACCAAAGGGTAAGTCAATCACTCTAGGCGTGCAGGATTACTTCATGGCATTTAAGAAGCCAGGAAACGAAGCAGCTGTAAAGGCATGGATGAACTTCTTGTTCCAGCCAAACAACTATGCAGGATTCCTAAAGGCTGCTGGTGGATTTATTCCAGCAACTAAGTCAGCTTCATCAGCTGTGGACTCTTCATTGCTTCCATTCATCGAGCAACTTCCAAATGCAATCTTCTACCCAGGAGATCTCGCAGCATGGCCTAAGGTCTCAGGATCAATCCAAACTCAGATTGGTACTGGCGTTATCAAGGATGCCAAAGGCGTTCTAGATAAGATCCAAAAGGTCGCTGTTGATGCCGGTGTTAAGTAATAACCCGCAATAAATAGCAATAACTAGCAATAGGTAAATGAGGTAGGGCCTTGGTAGGTTAATAGCCACCAAGGCCCTATTTCATAAATTTAAATATTAGTTAAGGAGCAATTGAGTTGACCGCGACAAGTATTGCTGCGAAGAAAGTTAAGAATCGACGCCCGGCAAACTCTACGATAAGCGCCCTTCCGTGGATTGGTCCATCACTGCTATTAATCCTTCTAGTTGTGGTCTGGCCAGCAATTGAATTAATACGAATTTCGCTAACTAAAATTACCTCGGCAGGTGTCCTAGAAGGCTTCTTCGGCCTCGGAAACTACCGACTTCTATTTGAAAATCCAGATCTAAAGACCATCGCGGTAAGAACTCTGATCTGGGTATTTGCAGTTGTTTCGATAACAGTTGCGCTCTCTCTTCCGCTTGCTCAATTAATCAATCAGAATTTCCCAGGTCGCAAGTTTGTGCGCTGGGCGATGATCGTCCCTTGGGCAGCATCAGTTGTTATGACTTCGATTATCTGGAAATGGATCCTCGAACTTACATCCGGTGAATTGAACTTAACTCTGCAACAACTTGGACTACAAGATGGCCAACCAGTTGATTGGCTGCGCGATCCCCGTTATTCATTCTTCGTGCTTGTCTGGGTTGCCGTATTCGTTTCAATTCCTTTCACGACTTTCGTAATCTTGGCCGGTCTGCAATCAATTCCAAATGACATCATCGAAGCTGCACAGGTAGATGGCGCAGGCCCTTGGCAGGTTTACCGCTCCATCAAATTCCCACTGCTTCGTAATGCGCTCTTGATCGCAACGATTATCAACTTGATCAACGTCTTTAACTCCTTCCCCATAATCTGGGCGCTCACGCGTGGAGGGCCGGGCTACGACACCGACACCATGATCACCTTTGCCTACAAGATGGCTTTCGTTGAATACAACATGGGACCTTCAACAGCACTGGGTGTAATCAACTTCGCCTTCATCATGTTGATCGTTCTGATCTACTTACGTGTAACTAAAGCGACTCGAGACCAAGCATGATGACTACAGATACGAAGACTACGGATATCAAGACCATGGATAAAAAAGTGAAGAAAGATAAAGTGAAATTCATCTGGACTCCAAAGAAGGCGGCTACCGCATTTAGCGCCTACATGATCGGGCTCTTCTTTATCTATCCATATATAAATATGCTCTTGACTTCGCTCAAGCCAAATGAAGAGCTCTACGCATTCCCGATGAAGCGCCTGCCACAATCTTGGCAGTTCGATAACTACTTAGAAGTTTGGTCAGTTGCTCCAATCGGAAACTTCCTTCGCGCCAGCGTTATCGTCTCGATCTGCGCCACACTTTTGGTGCTAATCGTTTCTGTTCCTGCTGCGTACTATGTCGCACGAAATCGCTTTAGAGGCCGCAGTGCGTTCTTGCTCTTGGTTCTTGCAACCCAGATGTTCTCGCCAACTGCGCTGATCATCGGAATTTTCCGCGAAGTTAAATTCTTCGGTCTGCTTGATACCTGGGCAGCGCTCATTATCGTCAACGCAGGATTTAACTTAGCCTTTGCCGTCTGGTTGCTCTCTGGCTTCTTCGCCAGCGTTCCAGTTGAAATTGAAGAAGCTGCAATGGTTGATGGCTGCACTCGCTTTGCATCCCTTCGCCGCGTAGTTCTGCCAGTAACTCTGCCAGGACTTGTTACCGCGGTGATCTTTACCTTTGTATCTACCTGGAACGAATTCACCGTCGCACTTACGGTAATTAGTTCACCTACCCGTCAACCAATTTCTACCGGTATTACGACCTTCATCGGTCAATACGACGTGGCTTGGGAATATCTCTTCACAACAACTGCGATTGCGATCATTCCGGTGGTAATCCTCTTCATCAGCATCGAGAAGTACCTAGTTGGCGGACTAACTGCAGGAAGCGTCAAGTAGTTCAAGAATGCGCGCCAATGCATTCACGCTCCCCTATACCTTCTTCAGACAAGACGCTCACGAGGTACTTTCCGAGTTAAAGGCTGCCGGTTTTACTGGAATCAACCTGGCGCTTAACTATCACGCATCCCGTGATTTCCTGCTGCGCCAAGGCCCACAACTGGAATACCTATCTGATGGTTTTCACTACTACCTTCCCGATCACAGTAAGTATTCCAGCGATGCGATTCGCCCAAGAGATAGCGATCACCTGCCAGAAAACCAGATGCTCGAAGGCGTAATCGCTGCAGCTAATAAATTAGGTCTTGAAGTAAACGCCTGGGCAGTCTTTATGCATAACTCAGGGATCGGATTTGTCGAACCAGGTGCAGTCGTTAAAAACGCGCTCGGCAATAAGTTCTTATCTGAATTATGTCCATCAAATCCCCGCGTAGCGCAATACACCTATGGCTTAGTCGCTGATCTAAGTTCACGCGGCATCAAATCAATTGCCATGGAATCTATGCACTGGCATGGGGCGCGCCATGGCGAACATCACGAGCGGTTCTTCATGGAGCTAAGCCCCATCACCGAATTCTTATTCTCGCTCTGTTTCTGCACTTCTTGCATCGCAAACTTTGATCGCGCAGGCGGTAGCGGTGCTGCGCTAAAGGAAAAAGTTGCCAAAGCGCTAGAACCATTCTTAACCGATAAAGATTCTTGGTTAGGTAAGCCGGTTACCAAGGCCGCTCTTGCCGAGATCGTGGGCGATGAAATATTGGAGTACCTAAAGACGCGAGAGGCAACACTTGCCGGCGTCTACGCCGAGATCTTTAGAATTGCAACGGCGGCAGGCGTTGAAGTTTCCTACGTCGATCAATCAACTTTGCTAGATATGGAATCTACGACTCCACTGGATCTAAGTTGGTTAGTCGGAGTAAATCCTGACCTTATTGCTAAATCTGTAACTGCATTCGAACCTTTGGTTTATCGAAAGAGCGCTACAGAAGTTGCCGCAGTTTATAAACATTACGCAGATCGCCTTGGTATGCGCCTAAAACCAATATTGCGTCCAACTTTTCCAGATAACACCGATGAGAAGACTCTGCGTGAAAAGGTTGGCGCCCTTGCCGCGCTAGGCACAAACGATATTGATTTCTACCTGCTCGATACTTGGCGCCCCAGAGATTTAACCTGGGTCGCAAGCGCTTTAGCTAATTAACTAGCGCCTCTAACTGCACGACCAGGTAGTTCACCCGTGCGCTTGCCGCTATTTAGCGTCTTGATCCCGCCGATCCAAACATCTTCAAACCCTGCTGCAGGAACGCGTGGCTCTTCATAGGTTGCGCGATCCTTAACCGTTGCGGCATCAAAGAGCGTTAGATCTGCGATGTAACCAGTGCGAATCAAGCCACGATCTTTCAGCGATAAACGCTTTGCCGGACGTCCTGTCATGCGGTTGATCGCACCTTCCATCGTAAGAATCTTCTCTTCGCGCGCATAGACACCTAAGTACCGAGCAAATGTTCCGTAGCCACGTGGGTGCGGACGATTTCCCGTAAGAATTCCATCGGTGCCAACCATATGTTTTGGATGCTGCATGATCGCGCGCACATTTGGTTCATATCCCGAGTGCAGAATGCAAGAGATCTTGAAATCTTCATCCACGATTAGATCTAAGTAAAATTCAACTGGCTCTTTACCTTCAGCCTTTGCCGCCTCAACTAAATAAACCCCAACATACTTTTCATTATGTTTCTGGGTAACACCTGCGATAACGATGCAGGCCCAGTTAACGACTCCGCCCTGATTTCCATCAGAGCCGATGACGTTGAGGTTATTTATAATCTTTAAACGATTCTGTGGATCAACAATGCGCGCCTTCATAGCCGCTTTATCGCCGGCTTGGCACCATGAAGGCAGCAAGGCGTGGAGATATGTAGAACCAGCCAAATAAGGATAAGAATCCAGGGTTACATCAACGCCGCTTAGCTCGGCCTTAGCTAACTTTTCAAAGAGTAGTTCGGTCTTATCGTGGAATACGGGTGCGCTCATATGGCAGTGGGTCAGGTTTAACGCACACTTTGATGCTCGGCTGATCTCGATACATTCATCGATCGCATCTAGAAAACCTGCGCCATAGTTTCGGTGATGAGGTGAATAGAAGCCACCGTACTTTGCTACAACTGCCGCCAACTTAGCGATCTCTTCATTGCTGGCATACATCGCCGGCACATAAGTTAAGCCGCCAGACATTCCGACCGCGCCTTGTTTCATGCCTTCTTCAACAAGTGAGAGCTGGTGCTTTAGTTGATCCGGTGTGGCATCTCCTGGTTCATTGCCACAAGCCAACATTCGCACATTGCCATGCGGGATTAGATAAGCAACATTTACCGCAGCGCCACGGTCGACCAAAGTTAAATAATCTTTTACCGATCTAAACTTCCAATCAATTCCAGCTGGGTCAGCATTCCAACCAAATAACTGATCACGCAGAACCGCCAAGGTTTCATCATCTGATGGCACATAACTCAAACCATCTTGACCGACTACTTCAAGGGTTACTCCTTGAGTTACCTTCGATAAATGCTCGTGATCTGAGATAACTGCCAGGTCTGAGTGCGCATGCATATCGATAAAGCCGGGGCTTAGCGTTAAATCAGTTGCATCAACGATCTTGCCGCGCTCATTGCCCTTGATTACCTTGCCGACTTCGGCGATACGCCCCTCAATGACAACGAGATCGTTCTTAACACCAGCAGAACCAGAGCCATCGATAATTGTGGCCCCGCGAACAGTGAAGGTGTTATCGGCCATCTTTAATCAGAGCCTTCAACAACTGGATACATCGGCGCAAAGCCGGCCAACAAACCACCATCAACAACGAATTCGGTACCAGTCATCCACGGCGCTTGATCGGATGCCAAATACATAACCGCTGCTGCGATATCTGATGGCTTTCCAACTCGACCAAGTGGATACCAAGATTTTAAATCTTCGAAGACTGCTGGATTTCTATCGATGCGTTCTTGCCAGATCTCAGTAGCAATTGTTCCCGGAACAATGGTGTTGCAACGAATGCCGTGGGCGCCATAGCGCACAGCCACTGTGCGAGTCAGCGCATGCAGAGCAGCCTTTGATGCGGTGTATGAATCACTGCCGATCATCATCTTGGCGTTAACGGTGCCGATATTGATAATCGAACCGCTCTTGCGCGCAATCATCCCTGGCAATATCGCCTTGATGCACAAGAAAGGTGCAGCAGTATTTATAGCAAAGGTTTTATTCCACATTTCTAGCGAACTTTCCAGAAGTTCTGCTGCATCATGGAAGGCCGCATTGTTTACAAAGACTTCAATCTTTCCAAAATCTTTTTCAACCTTGGCTAGCGTTTCGTTAATCTGCCTTTCATCTTGCAGATCAGCAACATAGCCAGTTACATCTCCGCCAGCGCTTTTGAGTTCAGCTACGGTCTTTTCAAGGTTTGCTTGATTGACCTCAAGAATCGCTACCTTCATCTTGGCTGCCGCTGCAGCCGTAGCCATCTCGCGGCCGATACTGCGCCCACCGCCAGTTATGACGATGGTGCGCCCGGCTAACTCTGCTGCAAATTGGTAGGTCATTTTAAAGCGCGACCACAAAATCAATCTCGACCAAGATATTGATCAAATCAGATCCAACTGTTGTGCGAACTGGAAATGGTGCAGTCAGGAATTCGCGGTAGACCTTGTCGTATTCAGCAAAGTCAGCAACGCAGTTCTGCAAGTGGGCAGTTGTCTTAACAACCTGGCTGAAATCTGCGCCGACTTCATCAAGGATCGCCTTTAAGTTAATTAGCGTCTGACGTGTCTGTGGGCCGACCCCGCCTTCAACAATCTTGCCTGTCGCAGGATCTACTGGACCCATTCCGCAGGTGTAGAGAAAACCATTGGCAATCACGCCATGTGAATATGACCCACCTGGTGCTGGTGCGCCT
>Ga0208788_1000935_pt1 | contig 14304 bp, 15 predicted proteins | sample Wag4_2014_7_11_3_FD_187363 | JGI IMG/M metagenome (GOLD analysis project Ga0208788, IMG submission 187363) | Fresh water mixed with fracking chemicals microbial communities from Ohio, USA - Utica-2 Time Series FC 2014_7_11 (SPAdes) (version 2) ... | reverse complement strand
CCATTAATACTGGCTTCTCATTTTTCTCAGCAAATGAGTACCAACCCCAATCAAATCTTGCCTCTTGGGCATAGGTTAAATACTTAGCGTTATTAACATGACCAAATGCATCTAAGTCATCCCAGCGAACAAATGCTTTATGGGTGTATTTCATATCTTCAATCCTTTATCTAGTTAATTTACGGTAGGTAGCACGGTGTGGCCGGGCAGCATCAATACCAAGACGAGAGATCTTATTTTCTTCATAACTTTCAAAGTTTCCTTCAAACCAAAACCATTTAGATTCACCCTCATAAGCCAAAATATGGGTAGCAACTCGATCTAGAAACCACCTATCGTGAGAGATCACAACTGCACACCCTGGAAACTCTAAAAGCGCGTTCTCTAATGAACCAAGTGTTTCCACATCTAAATCATTAGTTGGCTCATCTAGTAGTAATAAATTTCCGCCTTGTTTTAAAGTAAGAGCTAGATTTAATCTATTTCGCTCTCCTCCTGATAACACTCCTGCTGGTTTTTGTTGATCAGGTCCTTTAAAACCAAAGGCAGAGACATATGCTCTGCTTGGCATCTCTACATTTCCGACCTTTATAAAATCAAGGCCATCAGAGACTACCTCCCACAATGATTTCTTTGGATCAATACCGCTTCGTGATTGATCAACATATGAAATCTTTACAGTCTCACCAACCTTAACCTCACCTGAATCTGGTTTTTCCATTCCTAAAATAGTTTTAAACAAGGTAGTTTTTCCAGCACCATTTGGCCCAATGATTCCCACAATGCCATTTCGAGGCAGTGTAAATGAGAGATCATCAATCAAGATGCGATCATCAAAGCCTTTAACTAAATGTTTGGATTCAACTACTACATCTCCAAGCCGTGGTCCTGGTGGAATTTGAATCTCTTCAAAATCTAACTTACGAGTTTTATCCGCCTCTGCTGCCATCTCTTCATATCTAGCAAGACGTGCTTTGGACTTTACCTGTCTGCCCTTAGCATTCATCCTTACCCACTCAAGCTCCTCTTTTAATCGCTTGGCTCTCTTAACATCTTTTTGTCCTTCAACCTTCATACGTGCTTCTTTTGTCTCTAAATATGTTGTGTAATTTCCTTCATATGGATACGCACGTCCACGATCTAACTCTAAAATCCATTGCGCAACATTGTCTAAGAAGTATCTATCGTGGGTAATTGCAACCACTGTTCCTTCATACTTACTTAAATGTTGCTCTAGCCAAAGCACAGATTCAGCATCTAGATGGTTAGTTGGCTCATCTAGTAGTAGTAGATCTGGTTTTTGTAATAGCAATTTACAAAGTGCAACTCTTCTGCGCTCTCCTCCGGATAACACCTTCACATCTGCTTCAGGTGGTGGACAGCGGAGCGCGTCCATTGCCTGCTCTAACTGTGAATCTAAATCCCAAGCATTTAAGTGATCTAACTTTTCTTGCAGATTTCCCATCTCAGCTAATAATTTGTCGTAATCAGCATCTGGGTTTGCCATCTCATCACTTATGGCATTAAATCTATTTAACAATGCAATTGTCTCTGCCACACCCTCTTGCACATTCTCTAATACATTTTTATCCTCATTAAGCGGTGGCTCCTGCAATAAAATTCCAACTGAGTAACCAGGTGATAAATACGCCTCACCATTTGATGGCTGCTGCAGCCCTGCCATAATTTGTAGCACCGTAGATTTACCCGCACCATTGGGACCTAATACGCCGATCTTGGCGCCAGGCAAAAACATCAAAGTCACATCATCAAGAATTACTTTGTCGCCATGCGCTTTTCGCGCCTTTTTCATCGTGTAAATAAACTCAGCCATAGGGTCAAACCTTACCTGTTGTGATCGGTAGACTTAGCCCGTTCAAATAATGCGCCTGTAGCTCAGTCGGATAGAGCAACTGCCTTCTAAGCAGTAGGTCGCAGGTTCGATTCCTGCCAGGCGCGCTTTTGAAGGTAAATACCAAATCCTTTTACGAGTAAGAGATTAATCTAACCAGGGATAGATTGAGTAATTAAGTTATTTTTAATGGTCACTGTTACCCGATCTAACCGATAATCCTTAGTCACAGCAAACTGTTGATCATCTTCGGCACCAACTCTAAATTGCCAATTCAATTTGGTTGCACACGATGTTGCCACGCTCTTACTCATTCCCACCAATGTAGCAGCCTCACCAAGAGTGATATCACCTGCTGATCTATTGATCGGGCAGGTAGCAGCGGGTAGTACCTCACCTAGAATCTCCTTTTGACCGATTGCCACAGTTATTTTTGCAACGCCCTTTGATCTAATATTTATCTTATAAATTCCACTCTCTGCGGTATCAGAAAATCTGCCAAGGTATAGGTAATTGGTTCCTGTGTATCTCTCAAAAAACTTACTTCGCTCATTTAGCTTAACTACCGTTTTTTTACCAGATGGATAGGTAATTGTGGCGGTGGGTAATTTATTCATGGCATATCTATTTTCAGGAGCCTTATCAATAATTAGATATTCAAAGTTAAGTAGATCAGATGCCTTTAGTACCGCTCTAAAACCTCTGGTTTGATTAGCTTTAGTAAAATTTGCTCTAACTGCAAAAGATACGGTGGCATCTGGCAAAATTGGCCCCTGATCTGCAGTGATATTTTTTGATCCTAAATCAACTGGTTGATGAGCATAAACTGGTTGGATATTGGTAAGGCCTATCACAACAACCATTAAAAGTGTTGACAGTGAAGTAGGCAGCTTTAACTTGGATATCAAATTGAATCGATCCTTATTATGCGTAATTTCATACCTTAATTGTATCGATTCGGTTAATTCTGCCTAGGGTCTGGTTAACGCAAAGAGCAGATGGGTTTATTTAATGTAGGCAACCAAAGTCAGAAACATACGCAACTTGGGGTTGTTTTAATCTGGGGTAGTTGCTGATAAATGAGTGTGAGATAGCACATCTGTCTTTAACAGAAAATCGAGTGTAGGCTGTGAACAAATGGAATCAATAATTTTACTGCTGATTATTCCAGTAATGATTTTTGCCTGGTACTGGTTATTTTTTAGAACCTTTGACCCAGGTGCCCAAGGTATAAGAAGCTCCTCACGTAATCTGGTTTTCCCATTTATTGAGGCTTACTTATATTACAAAGCTGCAGCTTTAAAATCCGCCGCAAATGGATCGGGGGCAGAGGATTACATTAGAAGGGTTCTTGGCCAAGCTGCCCAGGATTTACCCGATAGTGGAGATGCTGTCCTAATTTTTAATAAATTCTTATCCATAATGACTTCTTGGAGTAAAAAGGTAGATAAAAATTTGAAGGATACGAAGAAGCTTTCTTTGGCCTCTAAAAAATTGGAATCAGATATCGATAAATTAGTACCTATGTGCGAAGAACTAGGATGGCGATTTAAAAATAATTGGCGCTAATCCATCATTATTTAATCGAAAAATCACCAATAAATACTAAGTTAAATACAAATGACTTCTATCTAATTACCTACTAATTATCCAACGGTCAAATTGTGAGTCTTTAAACTCAAAAATTTCTACTGGACCTCTTTTATAAATTGCAGTGAAATCTTTGCCACCGCGATAACGCATAGTTCCTAGCAAAACCAAGTAAGGAACAGCAGCGCCTGGCGCTCTTATACCTTTTATAACCTCTCGGCTCCATGGGTTATTTACGGTATACCTTTTAATCAGTAAATCCTTATCAACTGATATCCCACTTTTAAAACCAAAAATTTTCTCCAAGAGGGAAAGTTCAAGAGTTATGCCTGTACTAGACTCGATTACTTTAGCCATAAGTTAAAATGCGATATTCTCAGTAACTAGATCCAAAAAACAGCAATAACAATATTTGAGATGGTAAGTAGAATCATTAAGCCCCAAACCTGGTTTGAAAGTACTGGTTTTTTTCTATTCAAGTACCCGATGGCAAGTATCAAGGCAATAATCGTGGACTTAACTGCAATTTTTATATGATCTAGAACTTCAACTGCTGGATCATTTGAATGCATTACCTGGTTAATGCCAACCATTATGATCCCAGCTAAAAATGCAAGCCAAGTACTATGCAAAACAAGCTTTTGTAATTGCTTTGGTTTATTGGGAATCTGAGCTAATAATCCGCCCAATAATCCAGCTAAACCAATAAAGTGAAGCACTAAGAATAAGTTATAGGTAAATTGCATACCCTGAGTATATATCGTTGTGAACTAAAGATTGATTAAGAGTTAGAAATAAGTCAGCCCCCATATCTTTTGATATGAGGGCTGACTTATGTACTTTATTTACTTACTTGATTTTTGCAATCTGAGATTTAGCTTTGTCATACAAAGGTCCAGTAATCTGAACATATCCCTTTTCTGGGAATTTCTTTGGACATTGCTCTAGTAAGTAGGTGTGCCATTGCGCAACGATCTTCTGCTTTTCAGGATCTTTCTTCGCCGCTTCTGGATAAACCAATCCGTAAGATGCTGTACCGATTGAGTACGCACCTGAGATTGGCTTCTTGTAATCCGCATCCAAGCTACCGTTGGCATTAATTGTTCCGCCACCTAAGAATGCAGAGGTACCAGCTGCTGTAGGTGCAACATACTCACCTGCTGCATTTAATATATTTGCTACCGGAAGTTTGTTATCTGTTGCCCAACTTACCTCACCGTAACCAATTCCACCGCGCTTGCCTTTAACGCCGGAAGCAACCAAGGCTGAGCCTGATTGGCCCTGGAAGTTAAACACTGTGGCTAGATTTATTGGTGTTGAGTTTGCAAAAGTTCCACTAGCAGTCTTTGGCCAAAGCGCTGAGTCTGCACCAGCGTTAGCACCTTGCAGAAACTTTCCAAATTGCTCACTGGTTCCAGATGAATCGGTGCGATAGAAAACAGTTATAGGAAGATTAGGTAAGTCAATATTTACAGTTTTAGATACAACTCTAATTACCGTAGGTTTTCCATTTTTATCAAGAGCTGGAACTGTCCTAGTGACTTTCTTTCCACCTACAGTTACTGTCTCCTTTTTAGTCTTATAAATAGGAGTCTTGATGGTGCGTCTTTCATTTTCTAAAGCAATTTGTGGATCATTCCAGTTAGTGATAAACCCACCAAATATTTGAGCAACTGTCTTAGGGCTTAAGTTAATAGTTCCCTTTAATCCAGGAACATTGTAGAAAATAGCAATTGGAGCTGCATAAACTGGCGCATACTCTAAATGTGCTGGGAAACCTGATGTATAAGCAGAATCTGATGCTGCAAAATCAACTAAATTCTTGGCAAAGTCATTACGACCCTTACCTGAGCCACCTGCGGTGTAATTAATAGTGTGACCAGTATCTTTTGTAAACTCTACTTTGCAAACATCAATTAGTGGTTGAGCAAATGTTGCACCGCTACCATTAATTTGAGCAGCAAATGCTGGCGCTGATGATAGAAATAATCCAGATATGGCAATTACGGTAACTGCCACTTTTGTATTTAACTTCATTTATCCCCCTTGAAGTAATTGGTAGTAGAAAACTACTTACTCAAGGCCAACTTAGGACTGCTATTGAGCAAACAACGTGTGTAAGTTAAGTTAACAATAGGTTACTAATTAACCGAATCTTCCTGAGACATAATCCTCGGTTCGCTTCTCTTTTGGATTGGTAAATATCTCAGAGGTTGATGAGCTCTCAATCAACCTTCCTGGCCCACCATCTGACAAGAAAAACCCGGTGTAGTCAGAGACTCTTGCTGCCTGCTGCATATTATGGGTCACAATTACAATACTAATGGAGGAGGCTAACTCTCTGATTGTTTCTTCAATTCGAAGGGTTGATCCTGGATCAAGTGCTGAACATGGCTCATCCATCAGAAGTACTTGTGGATTTACTGCCAGTGATCTAGCAATACATAAACGTTGCTGTTGGCCACCAGAAAGTGCGCCACCATACTCATTTAGTCGATCTTTAACCTCATCCCATAGCCCTGCTCTTCTCAAGCAGCTTTCTAATAACTCATCTGAGTTATCAATTTTGATCTGCGCAAGTTTTAAACCAGACAAAACATTCTCTTTGATTGTCATAGATGGGAATGGGTTTGGCTTCTGGAAAACCATTCCAACCTTTAATCTAATTTTTGTAACATCAATGCCCGGATCATAAACATCCTTACCATCTAAAATTACCTGACCAGCAAGTGCTGCAGTTGGAATAAATTCATGCATACGATTCAGAATTCTAATAAATGTTGATTTTCCACAACCTGATGGACCAATTAAGGCTGTTACTGTGCCGGAGAAGAAATCCATTGAGATATCTTCAAGAACATGTTTCTTACCGAACCAGGCATGAATTCCTTTAGCCTCTAGTCCAGTTGAACCAACAATTGGCTTACCAACCTTGGCACTTCTTGCCGCTGCTACATCTGATAATGAATGAGTCGCCACTGTGCGATCCTGCGCAGTACTACTTTTGTTAGCACTACCCTGCTTTCCAGTTATCTGACTCATATCTTCCTTTCGATTGTTTGGAGTTTCTGGCAAATTTTCATTACTCATTTTCTTCTACTTCCCTTCGCTGCCCCAAAATAGCGAGCTAGAGTGAAAAATATAAAAACTACAACCATTAGTACAAATATGCCTTGCCAAGCTCTACTTATTGCATTCTCACTTCCAATAAGTAGGTTTTTCCAAACATAGTAAGGAAAGGCTGACATGTTGCCTTGAGTTGGATTTAAATTAATAGCATCAGCTCCACCTATAGTTAAAAGTAATGGCGCAGTCTCACCGACTACTCGGGCAATACCTAGGATTACAGCTGTAATTAATCCACTCTTTGCCGCAGGAATTACCACCATCGCTACAGTGCGCCACTGTGTAGCGCCCAAGGCTAAACCTGCCTCACGAAGTTCACTCGGGATAAGTTTTAATACCTCTTCTGAAGTTCTAGCAACAGTTGGAATCATTAAAACTGTTAGCGCAAAGGCTCCGGCAATACCACTATAGGCATTTCCTAACTGCACCATCCAAACTGCGAAGATAAATAAGCCAGCAACAATTGATGGCACACCACTCATTGCTTGCACAAAAAATCTAACGACACCAGCAAATCGACCTTTAACTTCAACAATATATAAGGCAGTTAAAATTCCGATTGGTGTTGATAATATGGTTGCAAAGGTAACAATATATGCAGTGCCAATTACGGCGTGGATTAATCCGCCTTCGGTTAGTGGAGATTCAGAGGCAGTTTGCGACATGTCCTGGGTAAACATGGCACCCGGTGATAATTGAGTAGCACCTAATCTAATGATTTCAAATAAAATTGAGGTTAAGGCAATTATTACAAATGATGCAGCGATGTAAACCAAAACTGTAGTTGAAGAGTTGACTGCAGCTTTACGATCTTTTCTGATCCAGCTAAGTGAGGTTGCTGTAACGATTGACATAAAAATTAGGGTTAAAGCAAAACCCAACTTACCCTTTAATGGTGAAAATCCAACAATTGCTAATGTGCCAATTACGGTAAAAACCACTCCTACAATGTCAACTAGAAGATCTTTTGGCGTAAGTTTCCAAGGATGCTCTGGCTTTACCATTAAATTACTTTGGCTCATGATTACTCTCTCGCCGTCTTATTGATAATAAAGTTTGCTAAGAAATTAACGGCTAGCGTTACCAGAAAGAGCACAAAGCCAGCTGCCATTAACGCTTGTAGCTCCACCTGATCAGCCTCACCAAACTTATTAACAATCATTGATGCAACTGAACCACCAGCACTTAATAAAATTTCAATTCTTATGTCATAAACTAAGTTCAACACGGTATAGACCGCAACGGTTTCACCAAGTGCACGACCTAATCCCAGCATCGCACCACCAATTACGCCACCTCTGCCATATGGAAAAACCACAGCTTTAATCATTGACCACTTTGTAGCACCTAATGCATACGCTGCTTGAATTCGTTCAAGCGGTGTTTGGGCAAATACCTCTCTGGCAACTGAGGTAACAATTGGAATAATCATAATTGCTAAAACTAATCCAGCAATAAATGGTGATCTAGTAAATACTGGTGCTGGCATATCAAAAAACGGAATAAAGCCGAAGTACTTATGAATTAATTTTGCCCAGTACTCAGCGTGTGGCATTAAAACAAAGTAACCCCAAAGTCCAAAGACAATTGATGGAATCGCAGCCATAACATCAACTACTACCACCATTGGTTTTTTAATCCACTCCGGTGCGTAATATGACAAGAACAATGCCGTGCCAACTGCAACTGGCACACCCATAATCATTGCCAAAATTCCAGTAACAATAGTTCCATACAACATCGCACCAATTCCATATGATGCAGCTTGTCCATCCTCTGGGATTGCATCTACCCAATCAAAACCAGTTAGAAATGCGAGACCAGCATTACGTATTGCTTCAAAACCATTAAAGATTAAAAAGAATCCAATTAAGCCAAGTAAAACAAGTGAGATCATGCCACCTGATGTAACGATTGCTCTGAAAACCTTGTCGGTAAAGCGAGGTTCAGTTGTGATAACTCTTGGTTTAGGTGTGGTTTTGACCTCAGGAGTAATCACAGACATGGCTGCATACTGCTATTTAACCCCGCTCTTTGTGGAGATAGCGGGTAAAACTAAGGTGAACTAAAGGTGAACTATTTTTGCCTCACCACCCCATAGGCTTATCTCATATGAGCCAAGAGCTACCCCACCTGATCTGGGTCGATTGTGAGATGACCGGTCTGGATATAAACAAAGATGCCTTAGTCGAGATTGCAGTCCTAGTCACCGATGCTCAATTAAATGTCTTGGGTGAGGGTGTGGATCTGGTGATCAAATGTGAGCAATCTAAATTAGATTCAATGGTAGATGTTGTAAAAGATATGCATACTAAATCTGGTCTAATCAATGAAATACCTAATGGCACCACTTTAGAAAAAGCAGATGAGGCAGTAATTGCCTACCTAAAAAAATATGCACCAACCGCTGGAAAATCACCACTTGCTGGTAACTCAGTTTATGTAGATCGAGCATTTATCACTCGAGATCTGCCGCAATTAAATGCTTACCTGCATTATCGGACAATTGATGTTTCAACCATTAAAGAGTTAGCTAGAAGATGGCACCCAAAAACATATTTCTCTGCCCCGGCCAAAGTAGGAAATCATCGAGCCCTTGGCGATATCAGAGACTCCATCGCAGAGCTTGATTACTACCGCAGCACAATATTCCTGCCTTAAGTATCAGGGTAGGCAGCAATCAGAGATAAGAGGTATAAATAAGTAGTAGATATTTGCCGTATCATTAGCCAAGAACAAACATGGTGGGCGTAGCTCAGCTGGTAGAGCACCCGGTTGTGGTCCGGGATGTCGCGGGTTCGAGCCCCGTCGCTCACCCCACAAATTTTTTTAAGATAGCACTACCTACTTAAATCAAGGAGAGTTAAATGAAACCGATGATCTTTGATGTAGTAATTGAGATTCCAGCAGGATCTAGAAACAAATATGAGATCGATCATGTAACAGGTCAGATCAGATTAGATCGCATGCTCTTCACATCAACTAGATATCCATATGATTATGGATTTGTTGAAAACACATTGTCACTAGATGGGGATCCACTAGATGCGTTAGTAATGCTAGATGAACCAACCTTTCCAGGATGTGTTGTCTCCTGTCGGGTAATTGGGATGCTTCGTATGAGTGATGAAGCAGGTGGTGATGACAAATTACTCTGCGTTGCAGCAGGTGATGTTAGAAAGGATTACCTAACTAATATCTCAGATCTACCAAGTTTTGAGCTCGAAGAGATAAAACACTTCTTCCAGGTCTATAAATCACTGGAGCCAAATAAGACAGTTCATGGTGGCGATTGGGTTGATCAAAAGGCGGCAGAGGAAGAAATTAATGCCTCCTACGCTCGCTTTAAAAAGCATTAATAAATAGGCCTTACCTATCGTAAGAATTTACCAATGGTAAATCGCTGATAGGGTCGGCCAGTAATAAAAGACCGGGTTGTTAGCTCAGTTGGTAGAGCAGGTGACTCTTAATCACCGGGTCGGGGGTTCGAATCCCTCACAACCCACTTATCTGGACTTGGTGGCAAAATCTCTACTCAGTGTCCCACCTTTATAGGACGACAAATTCCTATGAATTATTTGAAATACGAAAGAATTTTTGTAAATCTCTTCTTAAAAAATCCTAGTTCTGGGTAAATTTTTTCAGGAGCATAGTGAGAATTGGCATCTACAAAAAACCTGCCGACCATATCTTCCATCTTATAGAAACCAAATTTGCGCTTTTGTAACTCTTTTAGAGCAAAGCGCGCCCCGTTACCAAATGCTTCTCTTGCTATTGACTCATGTTTAATCCGTACAGTTTGAAAAGGGAATCCAAATAACACCTCGTGGACACCAATAATTCCACCAGCTCGAACAGAGTGAATACTCTTTTCGTCAAGACTTAATGTGGATGCAATTTTTAAGGCTGTTCCTGAAACCTCCGGCTTTGCCCTAAAATGCTCTTCTAAAATTGAAATGTCAGCATGGGGGGCAATTGTCTGAAGCGTCTTTGCTGCGATCATTAGAAAGTTAATTCCGAGAGTTATGTTTGGCGACCAGAGTACTCGAGTAGTTTGGCCATACTTCTTTAATTTACCCACCCGAGAGTTAGGCAGGTTAGATATAGCTGAAATTATTGTGATTCCAAGTTCGGCTGCTGTATCGCCATAATAATCTATGCCATCCTCTGCGCTGAAATCGATAATTGCATCAACTGGTGAGCTTGCTTGTAGGGAATCAAAATCAACATCACCAATCCAATGTATTAAGCCCTCTTCATCAGACTCAATCCCAAGAAATTCAGGGACCGAGCGGTGTTCAAGGGTATGCGTTTTTCTAACAACCCACACAAGATCAATGGTTTTATCGTGGAGAAGAGTTACAGCTACTGCTCGCCCAGTTTTTCCAAAACCTACCAGCCCAACTCTAATTCTCTTATCTTTTGGAAGAAATTCTAGAGTTTCCATTTTTGTACCATACATGAAAATGTTGGAAGTAGATACACTTATTTCTCCATGCCTGTGATTTTTCTGTGAACACTCAAGCGTAAAATAATTGAGTAGTGCTAACACCGTGCTAACAACCCTGCATGTTTACCCTTATGCCTAAGCGTGTAACTCATAAGTGAAATACGTTAATACACGCCTAGAAATAAATTAGGGCGGACTCTTAATCACCGGGTCGGGGGTTCGAATCCCTCACAACCCACTTACAAGCGTGAGTGAGACTGACTTACTACTTTAAAAAGTCTGATGACTTGGTGAGTATCAATCAGTGAGTCCTTCCTTGAGGTAAGAGTTAAGAAAATGTTGGTTAATGGCGGGTAGATGTATTCTTATCCCTATGACGATGCGAAAAATGATAATTCCAGCAGCAGCTGCGTTACTTGTATCGCTTATGCCGCACATTGCTGAGGCTGCCAGTGCGCCAAAGGTAAGAAAATACAGTGCCACTATGGCAAAGGCACACCTACCGACTGCTCCCAATAAAGGCACCGATGATTATCGATGCTTCTTGTTAGATCCAAAGGTTAAAGAAGATTCAATTATTCGCAGTATTGAGTTTATCCCACAGCGCAAAAACTATGTTCACCACGCAATTATTTTTCGAGTAACAGATGCTGATATTGCCGAAGCAATCGCTGCAGACAAAAGCGGAATCGGCTGGCCATGTTTTGGTGGCACAGGCCTTGGTGGAATGATGTCAACATTTGTAACATCCCCGTGGATTAGTTCATGGGCACCTGGTCGCGGTAAAGATATTGCGCCAAAAGGATATGGAACCCCCTTTAAAAAGGGAGAACGATTTGTCTTACAGGTTCATTACAACTTACTCGCAGCAACAGATGGAAAAATTGAAACTGATCAATCCAAGATTCTTATGGAAGCTGTGCCCGCAAAAGGTTCAAAAATTAAGCAATTAAAGCTAGAACTATTTGCAGCACCAGTTGAATTAGCCTGTCCATCAGGTGTTACTGGTCCGCTTTGTTATCGCGGGCAGTCACTAATGGATCTTGCATCCAGAACCGGTACGGCAAGTGCAAGGCAAGCCTTAGCACTCAATGCCATATGCGGACAAAATCCCAACAGGCCAACACCATCAGTGATTTCTAGATGTGACAAAATAATGGGTACATATTTCAATATTGTTGCAGCTGGCCCCCATATGCACTTACTGGGACGATCCTTAAAGATGACATTTAACCCAGGAAGGGCAAATGAAAAAATAATTCTAGATGTTCCTAATTACAACTTTGATGATCAATCATCTACTAATTTGAAGACTCCTATTGCGGTAAGTCCTGGTGACACGATTCGAGTTGAATGCACATTTGATCCTACGCTTCGACAAAAGATTCCACAGCTTCAAAGCCTAGAGCCACGTTATGTCACATGGGGCGAGGGATCTTCAGATGAGATGTGTCTTGGAGTTCTTGCCGGCACAACCAACTAGCAATATCGGATTCTTCATCATCTTGCTCTTCTAGTTAATCGCCATTACAAACAACTTAAGTTAACTGAAAATAGAGCGAAGCTCTTTTGTAATCTAGCTCAACTGCCTTGGCATTAGCCTCATCTGTGCTTAATGCCCATTGAGTTGCCTGCTTTAAATCCATCCCATGTTTCATATGCCTTTGGATAAGCCGTTGTTGTCTAATACTGCTTTCTAGGTGCACAAACCAACCATGATCAATTAGTGGCAGTAACTCTGGCCAGAGTCCATGTTCAGAAAATAGAAAAGTTCCTTCAAGTAAAATAAGTGGCGTATTAATTGATACTTCAATTACCCCACCGATTGACTCATCAATATCTCTATCAAAGTCGGGAGCTAAAATTATCTCTTCCTTTTGATTTTTAATCCGACTTATCAAGTTTATATAGCCACTTGCATCAAAAGTATCCCAAGCACCTTTTCTAGACCTTCGATCCCACTTTTTAAGAATTTTATTTGATAAATGAAACCCATCCATTGGCACAATTACAACATTTTCTGGCCCAAGCTCTTTGACAATACTTTGAGTAATTGTGGTCTTTCCAGAACCAGGCGCTCCTGCTACTGCCAAAATACTTCGCTTACTACTAGCTGCAATACTTTTAGCATTTTCAACTACAACTTCTAACTTTAAACTCTGTAAATCCATTAGCTTCCAGTAATCTCATTAAAAACTTTAATAGCTGCGCTGCTAGCCTCATCCTTTAAAATATCTTTTGCTAGCTGAGGCGATATTGTAAAGTGGTTTATTCCAACCTGTGACATCCTTACAATAGAATCAATATCTCTCACGCTAGCTAATAAAATCTTTGTGGTGCTATTAGTTGTGCTAAGAATATTATGCATCTGTGTAACCTCATCAAATCCACTTCTTCCTAAATCTTGCATCTTGCCTAGATAAGGAGCGATAAAATCTGCCCCTGCCGTATCTGCAACTACAGCCTGAATTGGTGAGTAGATAGCAGTTAATAAGGTCTTAACTCCCGATTTAGATAGTTCCCGGCAAGCAGCAATTCCCTCAGGATTTGCGACTACTTTAATTATTATCTCTGGTGAAATCTTTAGGATTTTATGGGCGTTAGCGATTATTGTTTTCTGATCTGAACCAAAGCTTTGAAAGAAGATTTGTTCAGCTCCAGCATTTTTTGCCCACTTATAGATATCTGGTAGGTCTGAAAAAGTATGTTTAGATTTTTGAAGTATAACTGGATTTGTGGTTATTCCTTTAAATAAGCCAGTGCTTAATAAATCAACTACAACATCTTTATCAGAGCTATCAAGATATAGGTTAATCAATTTCCTGACCTACTTTCCAATAAAGTTTTTAGACTTAGGCTAATTAGAGTCGACAAGCTTTAATTTCAGTAACTAAAACCCCTTTTGCACCAACACTCCAAAGCTCATCCATTACCTTATGAATATCCTTCTTTAACACCATAGATCTAACAGCAACCCAGCCTTCTTTGCGCAATGGTGAAATAGTTGGTGATTCAAATCCAGGTGTAATTGAGCAGGCTTTTTCTAGTACTTCATTAGGGCAGTCATAATCCATCAATACGTACTGTCGTGCAGTAACTACTCCCTTTAACCGGCGTACTAAAGTTTCAAGGGAGTTTTCAATCTTAACTCCAGGACGGGCAATAAGTATTGCCTCACTTTGGATAATTGGTTCGCCAAATACTTCAAGTCCTGCCTGTCTTAAGGTATTTCCAGTACTAACTACATCTGCAATCACATCTGCAACACCAAGGCGAATACTAGATT
>Ga0208788_1000933_pt1 | contig 14312 bp, 8 predicted proteins | sample Wag4_2014_7_11_3_FD_187363 | JGI IMG/M metagenome (GOLD analysis project Ga0208788, IMG submission 187363) | Fresh water mixed with fracking chemicals microbial communities from Ohio, USA - Utica-2 Time Series FC 2014_7_11 (SPAdes) (version 2) ... | reverse complement strand
AAGTAGAACCGATCCTGGAACAAAGCTTGCTCCAAGACCAGGCTGGTCATTGGCTAGTAGGTTCGCGGACTGAGTCGCGCCTTGGATGCCGGTTGTGGAGTCGTTAGTGGCATTCGGAGGCTGAGGGGCTACCTCGAGGTAGATCTTTGCCGTAGTTACTTGGTCCGCATCATCTGAGATTACGTAGCTCACAGGCGTTGCGGTGCCGGTAAAGGTTGACAGTGGATCAAAGCTAACTACGCCGGTGGTTGGGTTGACCGTAAAGGTTCCCTGGTTTGCAACGATAAGAGTTAGCACCGTGCAACTAGCCGTGACATTTTGTTCATCGGAGCAAAGTCGAACTGACGTCACATCCAGTGCGCCAGCTGAACTTCGGTAGTCATTGGCTGGAACATTGATCGTTTGTATGACGTCGTAGCTGCCAGATGAGTAATCATCCACAGCCAGTGGAATGTTGCCCAGAACTTCCGGAGTGTAGGTGCTGGTTACCGTATTGCCATTGGTGTCTGTGACTTGATAACTAATTGGGCTAGTTGTTCCCGAGAAATCCAGAGCAGGCATGAATGTGACCACACCGGTTGCACTCACCGAGTAGCTACCGACTCCGGAAACTGAGAACGATTGTCCAGGTGCAACGGTGCAGTTTGGAGCTACTTCCAAAGGCTGTGGCTTGCAAAGTCTGATCGAAGATGCAACCAGCGGGTATGAAACTCCGGTTGACGAGGAGACAACTGTGTCGTTGGCCAACAGGTTCTTGGACTGCGCAATGTTGCGTGGCCCTGTGCTGGTGTCAGCAAAAGCAGTTGGCTTAGGAACCTGGTTACAGCTGGCACCGTCAGAGTCATTGTTGGAATAGTCAGGCACATCGTATAGCGAGGTGACTCTTGCACTCAGTGAGTGGGTATCGACATTGGTGGCTGAGTATTGAACACGGGTAGCGGTGTTCTTGATCGTGTTGTAGGTCAAGTCTCCAAAACCGTTGATGTAAATTTCACCGCTATTTCCATTGGCGAGTAAGGCGTTAGATACAGCGACCGCAACCCATGAATAATCTGGGGCAGCGTCTTTGGTGATCTTGTACAAAGTGGTGCTGCTCTGGAGATAGAACTTTCCGCCAAAGTAAGCCATGTCAGCCGCGTTGTTGGCGCTAGCACCGGTAATTGTGACGGTGGTGGCGACTCTCGTCGAAACATCAATCGAGTAGAAAGGCGTTCCTCCAGAAGGTTTGACAACTAGGTTTCCAGCCTCGTCAAAGTCTCCACCCACTACAGCAGAGAGGTTGGCGACAGTAACGCCTGTGATTGCGCCCTTGTCCTCAATAGAGCCATCGCTCTTTATCTTTGCCAGGTTTCCGGCAGTGAGGCCATCGCCGGTTTTAGTGATGACACCGTATAGGAAACCATCCAGTGGGTTGCGGCCTATTGCGTTGACAGTTCCGGCAGATGCCTTAGTGCCAATCGCGTACTTGGTAGGCGGGTTGTTGGTTGGATCCTGCCTAAACAGCTGACGCTCGGCATAGAAGTATAGGTTTGCGTCACACAGGAAAGTACCGGCAGTGAGGTCTGTCACTACCAACTTGGCATCGGTGTTTTTGAATAGACCGGTGGTGGTGACGTTGTTGCCGTTATTGATGTATTCGCCGGAAGTTGAGGCAATAACACCCACTGAGTATTCACAAGAAGCTAGAGCGGAACCCATACCAAAGTTGGTGACCGAGAACTGGTTCGCAACAGCGGAAACTGTGTATCCGGTTTGTGTCGTGACACAGGTGGTTGTGATGTTAGGTGGATTGGCGAAAGTCAAACCTGAGGGCAAAGTGTCCTGGAAGCCTAGGCTGGTCTTTGCAGCAGAGTCTGCCTTAGAAACCTTAAAAATCAGTGTCGCAACCTGACCAGGTGCTACTGCCTGTGGCTCAAACTCTTTAGTCAATTCCGGGGTCGACAAATAGAGCGCGTTTACCACTCCGGCCTTCACTGAGCCAGACAGCGTCAGCACGTTGGATGAGAGCGTGGAGGGCAATCCAGCGTCTGTAGTGGTTCCGCTACCACCATTCACAACCGTGGTGGTGTTTACGTTGTAGGCAGAAGTGTCGCCGAATTCAACTCGGAAAGCACCAAAGACCAGGTTAGAAAATGTGTAGTAACCGTTCGCGTCGGTTTGCGTCTTGATCGGAGTTCCTACCAGATTGGCATCGGGCCAGCCGGCTGGGTAATTCAGCTGATTGCCGCTGGAATCTTTAAGTGAGACCTGTGCCCCGGCAACGGGGTTTGTTCCAACCAGAGCTCTACCGGTTATCGAACCGCCATCACATTGCGAGAGTAAGGTGGCACCAATGTTCACCGTCTTGGAGTCTGGATTCAGGGTTGTCGTGGTGTTGTTCTGGGCGAAGGCCGTTCCAGATGCCGTGACCGTTGTGGTTCGTGGTCCTAGCATCGAGTTGTCATACGTTGGAGCAACACAGGCCAGTGCAGCGGTAGGGGTTAGGCAGAGCTGAGGTGATCCTCCAACTGCGGTAACTCTGGCGCTGACCTCACCAAATCCTGCTCGACCGGTAAAAGTGACAACAAAAGATGGGGTTTGCCCGGTGTCACTTACAGCAAGAGTTGCCAGATCAACCAAGCCAGAGTTGATAGGCACGTTTACCCAGCCGGAGACGGTGCTGCCAGAGGAGTTTTTTACCGTAAGGGTTGCTGCCGTGTAGGAGAACGAAGCTGCCAGTGCAAAAGATTTCCAAGCTTGCAATGCGTCAGTTGCCGAACAGGCCATTCGCGGCACCGCCGCTCCAGCATCAAACACCGCGGTTGGAGCCGGCAAAGCACAATTGCCCTGCTGGCCGGTGTAGGCGTCGTAAGTCTGAATGATTCCGTCATGTGAGTTTGACCAAATGCAATACGGATTCGCTGGGTCAATATTGATCTGGTAGTTGGTGTCCGCAATGCCCGAAGCAGTCCAGTTAGTGCACCAGTTGTCTAGCGCAAAGTCCCAGCAGTAAATCTTGCCGGCGCCACCGACTGCCCAGTTGGCGTCTCCCCAGTAGAGTCTGGTTCCAGCCTGGGGCATGTAAGTCGAGTAGGCATCGTAGGTAGATCTATAGGTGGCACGGAGCTTGGTTGTGAAGTTGGAGGTCAGCGAAGACGTTACGTCAGTACCGCTGGCATTAAAACAGGTAGGAGTCGTGTCAAGAGCTACAAAACAAGCTGCCGCGATGTTGCCCTGAATGTCTGGCACCTTGAAGAATCTGGTGGCTTTGGCAGTAATGGTTCTGGCGTTTGTCCAACCTGGGCAAGCTTCTTGGGTGACTGCATCGATACAGACTGCCCTTGCGTTGTTTCCCGCAGATCCATAGATTCGGCCGCCCCATTCGCCAACCACAGGCCTCCAGCGATTGCCCGAGGAGGCGACATTTGTGATTCCAGCGAAAGCCACGCTTCCAGACACCGATGGGTTATTGGCATCAGAACATGGACCACCTGCGCCAGAGTTCAAACGGATGTCAACGCAGAGTAGGTCACCGGTGGCGGTCTGCCAGGTGTAAAGCTTGCCGCCAACTTGGGCTAGACCACCGGTGCAGTCATAAAGACGGTTCGAGGTGGTTCCCGATACACACTCTGTACCCGGCACGTTTTGGGAGCTACCAGCCGAGATAAATGCGCTCGCCGCGCTGCCGCCACACCACTTGTTGGTGAGAGTTAGATCTGCGACTCGGATGCAAGCAAAGCCAACCTGGTTTACACCGCTAACGGAGTAGACAGTTGGGAACCAAATCTCTTTGTCGACCGAGTCATACCAACCGGTTGACTGCTCGTTGGTGTGCATAGTGAAAGCAGGTGCGTTGCTAGAGATCAGTAGATAGGGCCAGGTGCCATTGCACCTTTCTCCGGTGCGCTTGTAGCAGTCAATGCTCTGATTAGAGCCGCTTCCGTTGTGGTGCCAGACGTTGAAGAGGTTGCCAGCGTCATCAAAGAACACATCCCAACCATCACCGCTGGAACCAGTGGTGGTGGGGAAGGATCCTGAAGTTGGCTGTGCAGCATTGGCATCGGTAGAGGCAATTTGTCGACCCTGCGAGTCAGGGCCATCGCTGATCAGGTCACCTCTTGCCTTGACGTGAGTGATTGCTGCCCAACCCGCTGGTGTGGTGGGTGGGTTGTAGGTCCAGTTTGTGCCATCGGTCGAGTAGTAGACCACCCAGCCTGCAGGAGCAATGATGTCCGAAACCGAGCTGAGCTTTAGTTCAGAGCCAATCGCCTGAACGATTTCTTGCTCCGTGGTGCCAGGCGCGGAAATAGGGGCAGTGGCGGTGAGGTCAATCTTGTTTCCTGGCGTAACCTCCGTGGCGACAGCTGTCGAACCAGGGGTGTAGTCAACCGCCAAGGTCATGGTCGCACCGGCAGCAAGCTGAGAGCTTGCCATAACTACGCCGAGGGCTAGGGCTGGGACTCCAAATAGTCTGAGAAATTTCGAGCGCGCTGAACGCAATACATCAACGCTGATCGCCATCTCACCCCTCCCATATGACTACATGGTTGGAATAAGTCTGTTCTCAGGCACAGTCCGGACATTCGCCAGATGTACCGCTGGGAACTCAATTGGCAACACCGAACCCTTAGGGGTGGATAACTAAATCGAAGTTCCCTTTTGTCCCTACTGAGGCGACCTACTGGTCTGAGTTCAGCTTGAAGTTGAAGATTCCGGAGTCAAATTCGTTGTAACTCGGGTAGTCCAGCAATTCGTAGAGTCTTGAGCGAGTCTGCATGTGAGGAACTTCGGCTGCGAGGTTCCCATCTCGCTTCAAGGAATCGAGTGCTCGTTCCGCTGCACCCATGGCTGCTCTGAGAAGCGATACCGGGTAGATCACGATGTCGATGCCAATGTCCTCAAGCTGCTTCTTGGTGAAGAGCTCGCCCTTACCAAACTCGGTCATGTTCGCGAGAACTGGAACCGAGACTGCATTGCGGACAGCTTCAAACTCCGAAAGGCCAAGCAGCGCCTCCGGGAAGATGGCATCTGCTCCAGCGTCGACTAGCGCTTTGATGCGGTCGATGGTGGTTGGCAGGTCGTCAATTGCTCGAGCATCAGTCCTAGCCATGATCACCAGGTTGGAGTCGCTTCTCGCTCTCACGGCTGAGGTGATGCGCTTGACCGCGGTATCGAGATCAACCACTGCCTTGCCGTCTAAGTGACCGCAGCGCTTTGGGTTTACCTGGTCTTCGATGTGGATGGCGCTTACACCAGCGGCTTCGAACTCCTGCACGGTTCGCGCAAGGTTCAACATCTCACCAAATCCAGTGTCAGCATCTGCCAAGACCGGAAGTTCGGTCATTCTGGCAATCACGCCTGCTCGAGAAGCAGCTTCGGAAAGGGTGGTGAGACCAATGTCCGGTAGGCCAAGATCTGCTGCCGTTACCGCGCCAGAAACATAGACCCCATCGAAGCCTTTGTCTTCGATGAGCTTTGCCGAGACAGCGTTGAATGCTCCAGGAAACTCTTTGATGCCAGGGCTGGCCAGCATCTCCCTGAGATTCTGACGCTTGTCACTGGCAGAGAGGTCTGAATAGAGCATTAGAAGATTCCTATCGGGTCTGCTACCGAGTCTAGAAGACCGGCCTTGGCAACCACGTTCAGTTCCCTAACCTCTGCAACGCTGAGCGATCCGACTCGAGAGGCTAGGTCGATAAATCGCTCTGCTTCGCTTCTGTCGATGATGCCCTCAGAGAGGGTTAGGAACTTGTTGATGTAATCACTTGGGCCAAATGGTCTAGCTCCTCTTGGGTGAGCATCTGCAACCGCAATTTCATCGACAAACTTGGTGCCATCGGTGAGGGTGATCTCCACGCGCCCTCCAAAGGCAAGCTCGTCTGGGTCTTGCGAGTGGTAGAGCTTGGTCCAGTGCGGGTCCTCTTGGGTTACGACGTTTTGCCAAAGCGCCACGGTGTCTGGGCGGTTGGCGCGCGATGGCAGATAGCTGCGTTCGTGGTGCCAGGTACCGTCCTGCAGTGCGACCGTAAAGATGTAGGGAATCGAGTGGTCAAGGGTCTCTCGCGATGCCTTTGGGTCATACTTCTGTGGATCGTTTGCCCCGGTGCCAATCACGTTGTGGGTGTGGTGCGAGGTAAAGATGATTACCTTTGCGATGCGCTCTGGCTGCTGCAGCTCTGGGTGGTCGTTGTGCATTCTGCGAGCCAAGTCAATCAAAGCTTGAGCCTGATACTCAGCAGAGTGCTCCTTGGTGTAGCTCTCAAGGATTGCGCGCTTGGGCTCTCCAGGCGCAGGCAGGAGCATTTCGTAGTTTGCCTCTGGGCCACCTAGCAGCCAGGCAATAACGCCATCCTCACCCTCATAAATTGGTGTTGGGCTGGTCTGTCCACGCATTGCCCTGTCGACAGCCTCAACCGCAACCTTGCCAGCAAATGCTGGAGCGTGAGCCTTCCAGGTTGAGATCTCTCCCTTGCGAGATTGGCGGGTGGCAGTGGTGGTGTGAAGGGCTTGGCCAATCGCGTGATACACGGTGTTGGCATCAAGGCCCAGGAGCGCTCCAATGCCACCGGAGGCAGATGGGGCAAGGTGTGCGACGTGGTCGATCTTGTGCTTGTGCAGTGAGATTCTTCGGACCAAGTTGATCTGAATTTCATATCCTGCGGCAATGCCTCGCACCAGGTCGGCACCGGTCTTTCCGGCGTGCTGGGCAACAGCAACTATGGAAGGGATGTTGTCACCCGGGTGGGAGTAGTCGGCCGCCAGGAAGGTGTCGTGGAAATCTAGCTCTCGAACCGCAACGCCATTGGCCCATGCCGCCCACTCAGGGGAAACTCGGAAACTCGACGGCATTCCAAACACGGTCGCTCCGTGCTTACCACTGGCTGGCAGGTGAGCCTTGGCTTGGCTGCGAGCCGAGATGATTGGTCCGCGCATTAGGGATGCGACAGCAACCGATGCATTGTCGATGATTCGATTGGAAACCATCTGAGTAACCTCGGGCAACACCTCGACCGGGTCTAGTGCAACCTCTGCAAGCTTGTATGCCAACTGGTTATGCTTAGCCAAAGGCTCTGAGCTCTTGTAGGTTCTCACCGAGTGCTTGATCATTTGTCTTCCTCTTTCTTTCCGAGCGCCCGCTCGCTTACTGCGTAGCTCACGGCCTGAAGTCCTGCCAATAGCCAAAAAATAGTTCCTGCTCCGGTGGCTGCCAAGACACCGGCTACCGATGGAATGACGACCTGACCTAGGCGATTGGAAGTTAATCTAATCGCGATTGCCAGACCACGAACCTCCTGCGGTGTGATCCTAGTGACCCATGCCATTGTTACCGGTTGACCGATACCAGTTGAGAATCCTGTGATAAACATCAGGGCGGCCAACAACCAGAAGTCGGTGCTGACGGCAATTAGTATCGCGGCAATCACGGTTATGCCCGATCCCAGATTCAAGGTCCAGCGCATACCGAGGCGATTGGAAAGTGGCCCGAGAATGATTCGCACCAGCATGGCTGCAACCGCTCTGATTGCGAGCAGTGCTCCAACCTGCGAGGCACTGAAGCCCAGCTCGCGCCCCAACAGCGGCAGGAACACCAGCATCACATCAATGACAGCTGTGATCGAACCCGAAACCAAGATCGCAGACTTGAATCCTGGGATTGCAAACACCTTGCGGGGAGAGCCCTTTGGGGCATCTTTCTTCGCGACTTTTCGTTCGCTCTTCTTCTCAACATTTGGCAGAACCACCAAGGCAGCAATCACAAACATTGCGGCGGCCAACATAAAGGCTGCATCGACATCAACATTCAAGCCGCCACGGTCAGCCAAGACACCACCGAGCAGTGGACCCAGTGCGTGACCAACCGATGCGTAGAAAGTAAGTAGTCCAAAGTTGCGCTCGTAGTGTTTGTCCTGCGAGCGGTTACCCACCATGGTTTGACCACCGGACATCACCAACAGGTGTCCTATACCCAATACCGGCATTGCCAGCATCAAAAGCCAAACCTGCTCGACAAAAATCAATGAGACAGTTGCAGCTAGTGAGATCAGGGTGCCAACGAATAGCGCTCTGCCGGCATTGCCCTTATCAATCCATCGGCCCACTTGGATGGCAAAGATCAAAGGGGCTAATGCGAAGGTTGCACCAACAACACCGACCAGCCAGGGGTCAGCCCCTAGATCAACCGACTTGTAGGTGACCATCGGCCTAACCGCATAGACAGCACCCTGCAAGAACCCGGAGTTAAGAAGCACGGGTAGCAACCAAGAGTTGCCACCCGTGCTTATCTTCTTCAATTTGGAGAACTACCCCGCCAGGGCTTTGCGCTTTGCAAGGACTCGAGGAATCACAGCGGATCCAACAATGACCAGAGCCAAGACCACATAAGAGGTGATGGCGAACGGAGTGCTGACCAAGGCCGAGTAGTCACCGTAGGAGATTTGCAGAGTCCTGCGGAACTGCATTTCTGCCATCGGTCCCAAAATCGAGCCCAGGATTAGCGGCGTGATCGGATATCCATACCTTCTAAACAGCAGGCCAAGGATTCCAATGGCAAGTGCCATCCAGAGATCAAAGACAAAGTTGTTTAGCGCATAGGCACCAACGACCGCAAACATAATGATTCCTGCGAAGAGGAATGGGACTGGGATCTTCAGTAGCTTCACCCAAACGCTAACCAGCGGAAGGTTGATAACCAAAAGCAACAGGTTTCCGATGAAGAGCGAGGCGATTAGTGTCCAGACCAAAACCGGCTGCTCGGTGAAAAGCATTGGTCCCGGGTTGATGTTGAACATCTGGAAGGAGGCCAAGATTACCGCTGCAGTTCCAGAGGTAGGAAGACCAAGTGCCAACAGTGGCACTAGTGCGCCACCGGCGTTGGCATTGTTGGCAGCCTCTGGGCCGGCCACACCTTCAATGGCTCCGTTACCGAACTCGCTCTTATTCTTGGATAGTTTGCGCTCCAAGGTGTAGCTCAAGAAGGTAGGTAGCTCGGATCCACCAGCTGGCAATACACCGGTTGGGAATCCGATTGCAGTGCCGCGAAGCCAAGGCTTCCAGGAGCGCTTCCAGTCTTCCTTAGTCAAGAAGGCAACACCCTTGAAGTCATTCATCTGACCGCTGCTGATGCGACCGCGGAACGCGACGTAAAGCACTTCACCAACCGCAAACAGCGAAACGATAACCACGATGGTCTCGATGCCATCCACCGCGTAAATGTTTCCGAAGGTTAGGCGAGAAACACCAGACTGGCTGTCCATTCCAACAAGTGCGATAACCAGACCAACCGAGAGCGAGATCAAGCCGCGAAGTGGTGACTTTCCCATAACGGCACTAACGGTTCCGAAGGCCACAACAATCAGTGCCAGGTAGTCCGGTGGGGTTAGCAACAGGCCAAGACGGGCCAACATCGGCGCACCTAGAGCTAGCAAACCGGTTGCGATCGCACCCGCGATAAACGAACCGATTGCAGCGGTAGCCAATGCGGCTCCAGCACGACCACGCCGCGCCATCTTGTTTCCTTCGATGGCCGTCATCACGGAGCCGGACTCACCAGGAGTGTTTAGCAGAATCGAGGTGGTCGATCCGCCGTACATAGCTCCGTAGTAAATAGCTGCAAACATGATCAGGGCCGAGGTTGGCTCAACCATCATGGTGACCGGCAATAGCAATGAAATTGCTAGCGCTGGTCCAATACCCGGAAGCACGCCGACCAGGGTGCCGAGCACGGTGCCCAAGAGGCCAAATAGCAAGTTGTTGAGGGTTAGCGATGCGCTAAACCCAGCAAGGAAGTTTCCCCAATCCATTACCAGGAATCTCCTTCATCTTCGACTATGACCTCTTCGCCGTTCTCGTCAATGATGACTTCGGCAGGAGGATCAAGAAACTCAAAACCGACAGGCAGATCTAACTGCAAGCCCTCGGTGAAAGCAAAAAATGTGGCAACCGTAATCAGGACCGCAATAATGATTGTCCTTACGATGCGGCGCTCTCCAAGTGCAAAGGCAATCAAGAAGAACAGCGGCACGGTCGCGATAATGAAACCAAGGGTTTCAAGCGCAAAGATGTGGAACAGGAAAGCGCCGATTACTAGAAAGAGACTCTTCCAGTTTGGCTTCTCTACTAGCTCGCCACCTTCAATTTCTTCTGGCTCTCCGCGGTGACCGCGAAGCACAGCGACAAGCTGCAGGGTAGAGAGCAAAAGCAAAATCGAACCGATAGCGATTGCGAACACCTTCGGTCCAACGATTACGTTTAAGCCGACCTCCCTCAAGGTGAGGGCGTCCCAAAGCACTACTAAGGCGATAGCCAAGAGGAAGCTGGTGAAAACCAGCTCCCCCTTGGATACCTTGTTGGTTACTGAACTCATAGTCCTAGCTGCTGGAATAGGGTTACAACCTTCTTTTCCTCAATCTTGAGGAACTTGTCCCAGGTGGATCCAACGATGTAGTTGTCTCCCCAGTTACGGTCAACCAGGATCTGCTGCCAGGTCTTTCCAGCGCGCATTACATCCATGGTGCGGATGACCAAGTTGACGTTTGCGTTGGAGGTTCCTGGAGGAAGCATGATGCCGCGCCAGTTCTGGCTCACAACATTTACGCCACCATCACGCAGGGTAGGAGCTGGGATCTTCGCTTGCTTTACAGGTGCGGTTACACCCAAAACGCGTAGGTCGCCCGAAACTACGAACTTCTCGAACTCGCCCCAACCAGAGATACCAACCTTGGTTGCGCCGCTTAGTAGAGAGGTAACAACCTCGCCACCACCGGAGTGTGCAACGTAGTTGAGCTTCTTGGAGTCAACGCCGATTGCCTGGTAGATCTGGACTGCGGTTACGTGGTCCAAAGTTCCGACCGATCCACCTGCAACTGCGATGGTTGGGTCAGCCTTGATAGCTGCAACTAGGTCCTTCATGGTCTTCCATGGGGAAGATGCAGGAACCACAACTGCCTCGTACTCGGCCATTAGGCGAGCAACACCACGAGCGTCGGATACACGAGCTGCGTTCTTGTTGTTCTGGATACCTAGAACCATTGCGAAACCGGTAACAAGTGACTTACCAGCAACACCGCGGTCCTTCAGTAGGAAGTCGTTCAGTGCTAGCGCACCGGAACCACCAATAACTGACTCGTTAGCAATGCTTCCGGACACTAGGCCCTCAGCCTTTAGAGCTGCGGTCACGTCGTTTGCAAAGCCTGCGTAGCCCGAGGTAGGACCAGCGCCCAGCTTGAAGTTAAGTGACTTTAGAACTGGGTACTGTGCGTACGCCCAGATCTGCTTGCCCTTGAAAGTTCCTGCAGTCTCTTTCTTGCAGACTAGGTTGCTGCCGTCGGCACCTTTGCCCTTGGCTACTGCCTTTAGGGTCGAGCACTCCTTGCCGTACTTGGCGCCTGCCGCAGGAGTTGGTGCTGCGGTAGCTGGTGCCATGGAAAGGGTAGAAGCAATCAACGCGAGCGTCGTTGCTGCAATCGTAATTTTCTTCACTAAGTCCTCCAATTGAAGTGATTTTTAGAATCACCCGCGGTGGGCAATTCCCTGCGGAGAACAAGAGGGGGAAGGCAGCCTTTGCCAACCCCATTGTCGACCGAAGGCTGAGTCTCTTCCGCCACCTAAGTGACCACTGGTCCCGGGTGATTAGCCGTGATGACGAGACCAATGCGTAGGGAATACTCCCTCAGCCGTTTCACACTATCGGTTGCCGTTATCAAGACGTTAGGTATACCAATTCGTTACATTTTGGAAAATGCCCGAAAGATTGGGCTTAGATGGGATTCAAAGAGTTTTGAGCGGAGACGAGAGGATTTGAACCTCCGAGGGGCTTTTAAAACCCCTACCTCATTAGCAGTGAGGCGCACTCGACCGGGCTATGCGACGTCTCCAAGTAGCCGCATTAGCCTACTAGGAAAATGGGCTTTGGGAAAACTAGTTTGAGCAGCTCTTGACCGAAGCATTGGTGCCCTGCACCCACTCGGGTAGGGCCTCTTCGCTTGCGGTTGCGGTGGTCTCGGCAGCTGGATCTTCGGCAGGTGCAGACTCTTCGGCAACCACAGCACCAGAGCCAGGGTTAGCCTCTTCCAGAATCAGTGACTCGTCGTTGGCAATGCGATCAAAGAGCAATTGCGCCTGGTCCTTGATAACCCCGACGCGGCCAGCGTTAGCGCCGCTGAGGCTATAGACCGGAAGCTTTAGGAAGGTGATCTTGTCGAGGTCGACATCGTTCACCTCTCTGGCCATGCCCAAGATCACACCGATCTCGGTAAGGCTGTTGGAGAGGGTCATATTCTCCAGGGCTGCGGTTCCAAGCCTGAGCATGGTGAACGGGTTGGTCAAAGCACCCTCGTCCTTGAGCTTTCTAACCAAGGAGGTTAGGAACACCTGCTGGTTTGAAATGCGAGAGAGATCTGAGCCGTCACCGACGCCGTGGCGGGTGCGGAGGAATGCTAGTGCCTGCTCACCAATCAGGGTGTGCTCACCGGCCTCCAGGTAAAGCTGGGTGTATTCGTCCTTGATTGGCTCAGCAACACAAACGGTCACTCCACCAACGGCCTCACTCATCGCGATAACACCCTTGAAGTCGATCATGGCAAGGTAAGGGATCTTGACGCCGGTCAGCTGCTGAACAGTTAGCAGTGTGCAGGCCGGACCACCGGTATTCATGGTGGCATTGATCTGAACCAAGTCACGAGCCGGGAACTTGTCGCCACCTTCAGGATCCGGACACTCCGGCACCGAAACCATTAGGTCTCTTGGGAAAGAGAGTGCGACAGCGTTTTTGCGGTCTGCCGAAACGTGCAAAAGAATGATTACGTCTGCCAGTGCATTGCCAACTGGACCGTAGGAGGTCTTACCCTGGCCCACGCGAGTATCGGAACCAATAACCAAAACATTGATAGGTCCGTTGATTTCCTCGGCGGTGGGAGGAGCAAAAGTGGCGCCATCGGTTGAGTAGACATCGATACCCGAGGCATTGAGCTGGCTAACGAGATATACGTAACCGCCACCGACAGCTGCAACGCCTAGACCGGCAACAACAACCATCGAAATCAGGAGTTTGGTGAGCCAACCGCGTCGCCTTGGGCGGCGCTGATCTTCGGGAAAAATGAATTCGGGCTGGGTCACTTGAAAAGTCTAGAGATTAATTGCTGATAGTGGGCTATGAAAATGGCGGAGGCCGTGGGATTCGAACCCACGAGACATTGCTGTCCACTGGTTTTCAAGACCAGCTCCATCGGCCGCTCGGACAGACCTCCGCGGGAAAGTTTAGCGGTTAATCTAAGAATTTGAGACCCTCAAGTGCCTCCAGCACCTGAGCAACACCGTCTTGATCAACCGCGGCGGTAACGGCGGTTGCCTCTAGCTTTACCTCTTCTGGAGCCTGGCCCATGGCGTATGCATAGCCGCCTAGTGACCTTGCCCAGCGGAACATCTCAATGTCGTTGCGGCCATCGCCCATAACCAAGGTGCGCTCACCCGGGATGTCATAGTGCTGACGCAGCTGCTCTAAAGCATGTCCCTTGTCGATGCCCTTAGGTGCGATGTCCAACCAAGCGGTGTAACCAATCGCATAGGAAACCGACTGCAAACCAACCTTGGCCATAAGTCCCAGGAACTCATCTACATCGTGATCCGGAGAGAGCACAACAACTCGAGATACCGGGTGCTCCAAAAGTTCTGAAAGCGGTGCTTCTCGGTTGTCGTCACCCAGAGCGTAGGAGGGGAAAGGCTTGTGAAAGCGGTAGCTGCCATCGGCATGCTCAACCGCAAAGTGTGCGTTTGGTAGATGCTCTATTAGCTCAGTTAACACTTCAGATGGGTCAAAGGTCTTCACATCGTGCATTGCATAGCCGCGCGGGTGATCTTCTTCCAGGCGGATGGTCACTGCACCATTTGAGCAAACCGAGTGGTTTAGCGAGACGCCTAGGTCTTTGATAACTGGGTAAGCATTTGCCGCCGCCCTGCCGGTTGCAATTACAACCTCGTGGCCAAGGTCACGAACTCGAGAAACCTGTTCGACAACCCGCTTAGACAGGAAGCCGTCATCGTGCACCAACGTGCCGTCGATGTCGATGCCGATTAACCAGGGTTCGAAAGCTGCCATGGGTTAGCGCTTAGGCACAATCTTCTCGATGCCGCCCAGGTATGGACGAAGCGCCTTAGGAATTACCACCGAACCATCTTCCTGCTGGTGGTTCTCCAGGATTGCAACCAACCACCTGGTGGTGGCCAAGGTGCCATTTAGCGTGGCTGCGGTCTTGGGCTTGCCGCTTTCATCGCGGTATCGAGTATTGAGTCTGCGCGCCTGGAAGGTGGTGCAGTTAGAGGTAGAGGTCAGCTCGCGG
>Ga0208788_1000931_pt1 | contig 14313 bp, 14 predicted proteins | sample Wag4_2014_7_11_3_FD_187363 | JGI IMG/M metagenome (GOLD analysis project Ga0208788, IMG submission 187363) | Fresh water mixed with fracking chemicals microbial communities from Ohio, USA - Utica-2 Time Series FC 2014_7_11 (SPAdes) (version 2) ... | reverse complement strand
CACCGCAGCCAATATCTAAAATGCTTCCGCCTTCAGGAAGCGCTTCTCGCGCTTTCATATGTGATGGAGTCTCAGAGATAATTTCTGGAAGTGCAAAAAGTGCTGGTGGGTGTACCCAAGGAGCAACTTCAGCTTGCTCCAGTATTTCTTGAGGAATAGCCCAGCTATCTAAATTGCGTTTCCACTTTTCGGCTGCCGCGTTATTCACTTTTTTGTTGGGCAGCTTCTTCTGCTATTTGCTTACGGATGTCGTCCATATTTACCGCTTGGATTGAGGCAATTAATTCGCGTAGTGAAGGTTCAGGAAGTGCTCCCGCTTCACGGTAGAGGAGGACTCCATCTCGAAATGCCATTAGCGTTGGGATCGAGGTTATCCCCGCTGCCGCAGCGATCTCGCGCTCAGCTTCAGTATCGATTTTCGCAAATGTAATCTCTGGAAATTCTTCTGAAACCTTTTCATAGACTGGTCCGAACATGCGGCAAGGGCCGCACCATTCCGCCCAGAAATCAACCAACATAATGCCGCCTTTTTCAATCAGGCCTTCAAACTCTGCGCTCTTCACATTTACGCTCGCCACTTATTTATGCTCCATCTCTGATGATTTATCTTGATCTAATTCTTTTGGAAAACTTATTTTGCAAGAAGATTCTTTGGCAAGTCTTTGCTGAACTGCAAAGGCGAGCAACAAGACTCCGAGCCAAGCCAGGAAAGGCTGGACTGGAGCGAAGTATTTAATTGCCCCTGTGGAACCTAAAGCGATCAAAACTAACTTATTGCAAACTGGGCAACCGACAGCTAGATATGAAAGAACGGCGCCTACCCCACCGATTTTTATCGATTTCTCTTCGGGGGTAATCACATCGTTTCTAAAGTAACTGGCAACGAGTAAGCCGGAAAGAACGCTAGTGATAACAAGCACAGGTACTGACCAAGGGGTAACTTCAACAGATCTACCAAAGATAGGGTTTTCAATCACAGCCGTTGGCAGGCCAACTACGAGATAGGTAACTATTGCTGCTATCGCTGCAACTACCCATCTCCTTGCGCTCCACGAAAAAAGCGCTGAGAAACAGTTAGGCATCTCTTAAAATTCTCCTTTGAATCTCTTTTTTTGATAATTAACTGCCTCAGGGTGAATCTCTAAGAGCAATTTATCCTCGAAACGTGCCTTTAAAATCAATGTAACAACAAGTGCGATCCAGATAGCTACCGTAATCCAGTTCAGATTGTTCAGGGCCATTCCGGCCCCAAACATTGATACAGCTAGGTACATGGGGTGTCTAACCCAGCGATAGATTCCTTTAGTGATCAGAGGCGCGCCATCCAGTGGAATTGGGGAGATTCGAAGAGAAGGCCTTAAATCTATAAAAGCTAATAAGAGAATCAGAATTGCGAATATATAAATGCTGGTTACGTATTCACTCAAATTCTCACTTGAATAGATTATTGGGGCGTTCGGTTCTAGGAGTAGTGCCCCTAGAAGTCCGAACTGCAACCCAACAAGTATTCGTGCTTTAGCGATTATTTCTTGCCACCAAATAGACGACTTAGCAAGCCCGGTTCTTTTGGATCATTGGCGTGGCCTTGGCAACGCTGGTTCTTTGGAACACCTTTAAGTGCAATTTCAATGTGGTTTCCGCATCCAGACCATGAAGGCTTTCCGCATTTTCTACAAGTTGTACGGCTACACATGTACTTTCTCCTTATTTGAGATTAGTGAATTAATTTACTACTAGAGGTAAACCGGCAGCAGCCCACTCTTGGACTCCAGCATTTAGATTAAACATATTGGTGAATCCGGCATCTTTCATCGTTGCAATCGCGTTGGCAGATCTACGTCCGCTTCGGCAATACACTGCATAAGTTGCTGTTTTATCTAGCTTCGCGATTTCTGTAGCAAAACTAGGATTCTCTACATCAATATTAATTGCGTTAACCAAGTGACCTTCTATGAACTCGCCTGGGGTGCGGACATCAAGAGTGATTACCCCACTCTCTTGAGTTTTTGCCTGAAATTCAGCAGCGTTTAAATCTGCAGAACTTGCTGAACTACATCCAGTTACGACAAGAAGTGAGCTAACGATTATTGCGAGTTTTTTCATTACCTTTTCCTTTATGCCAGGCTCAAGAAAAGCTTCTGTAGCTTCTCGGTAACTGCTTGGCTATTATTTTTGTTGTCTTCAATACATTCTTTTAGGCTGGCTGAGATAAGTGTGAACCCGGCAGTTGTCACCGCTTTGTTAACTGCGGCTAGTTGAGTAACAACATCTTCACAGTTACGACCTTCTTCCAGCATGCGCACAACTGCTCCCATTTGCCCTTGAGCGCGCTTGATGCGCTTTGCGATCGCATCAAGTTGATCTTGATCCTGCAAAATATGGGTGGGTGAAGTCTTAGCCATTTACTTAGCCTTCACATTTGCAGATTTGATCTTGAGGAACGCCGGCAAGTGCATCATCGATGTGGCCACCACAGCCAGCCCAGGTGTACTTCTTGCATTTTTGGCAGATAACTCTTGAACACATATTGACTCCTTTGTGAGGTGCTTATGGAGTCAATTTAGCATACCCCTAGGGGTATCAGGCAAATCAAGGCTTTAGGCTCAGAAGTACTTACGCATGGCCCCTTTGAATCGTTTCGTCAGGCGCTTATTTAGCTTGAGGGTCTGATCAATCGGAGATACCGCCATCACTTTGGCATGGGATGGCTCATCAGGAGTGATCACATCTTTTAGGGCTGGAGAATTTTGGTCTAAAGAATCAGCGATACGTTCGATATTTGCAACCATGGATAGGCCACGAATGATCTGTTCTTGATCTGCATCTTTCGCATCTTCAATTAGTGATTCGGCAAGTGCTGCGCCGGCCTCGCGCGCATCATCGGTGGCCGTCGTTGTTGTTTCGAAATCTTCTTCATCGTCTATCTTCGAGGAAATGGCATAACTTGCCGCAGAGAGCGCAACTGCGATCTGCTTCTTGGTGGAATCAGCGATACCTCCGCTGACGGCAGAGTCAAAGAGAGTTCGTGCAATCGTGCGCACCTGAACGAGAGTGTGCTCAATGGCAATTCCTTGGACATAAACTTCTTCAGCTGCATCTTTTTCCGCCGTTGGAAACCATCTGGCATGTCCGCGCGCTTCAACAGATTGTGCGCGAATCGCGGGCACAGCCTCCATCAACAACCTTGCTTTAGCTAACCAATTACCTGCTTCTTTCTGGGTGTAGCCAGCGGCAACACCTTCCGACATTTGCGCTAAGAGTTCTGCAGCCTTTGTACTTACATCGGTGATCTGATCAATTGCGCGACCAACTGGTGTCTTGGCGTGAGAGAAATAAGAGAACACGATCGCAATGGCTGCCCCAATTAGAGTTGATCCAAGGCGATGTGCCGCTGTTGTGCCGCTGATTCCAGGGCCGATAACGATGAGTGCGGTAACAGGGACATTGACAGATGCCACTTCACCTAAGTGAAGTGCGCGCGCGACAACTGCGCAGAAGATCACTGTTAAACCAACGGCGATAAAGCCGAAATCAAAGATAGATACGTTGATTAATGCAACGGTTGCGCCAATGGCGGTTCCGACTATCTGCCCGAAACCTTCACGGACTGATTTATGCAGTGAGATGCGGATGGATAAGGTACAGACAATTGCCGCAACTACGCCGCCATTTTCAACAAGTAGATCTCCGAGTTGCCAGGCCACTGCGCCAGCAAGGCCGGCAACAAGTATTTGACGTACCCAAACCCGACGGTCGGCAAATAACTTCTTTAACTTTTTCCACATGATGTGGCTAAGTTTAGTAGGCGCGCACCAATTCGCACATGCGAGCCGCGTTATCTGCAAGGTTTCCGCGCGAAAGCGCTCCGCCAATTAACAACGCACTGTCATTGCCGTACATCTTTATCATCTCTGGAATCCGCTCTAAGTTCATTCCACCTGCAGGAGCGACAAACATTGGGTTTAACTTGCCAAGTTTTTCACGTGAACGTTCTGTTGTATCGAGGCAATGTTCGCTGGTGAAAGCAAAGCGCCCCCCGGTATTTGGGAAGATCGTGATGTCAGCACCGACAAGTCTCATTAAGGTTCCCAGGACAATCCCGTGTGAAATACCTTCAGATTTCGAAGTAATCAGCGAGCCCAGCATTGCTGGATGGCCCTGAATAGGAAGTGCGATGGAGTCATCAGATGCGATCTTGCGCAACGAATCAAAGCCAGTTATGCCGGGAAGAATTAACAGTGCGCCAGCACCTAAATCTTTTGCAGTGTGTGCGGCATCAACTATCTGATCAAAGGGAAGGTTGAGGCTCGGTGCGTAAAGAGATTTTCCACCGGTGACTTCATTGGCTTCTTTAACTGCCCGTGAAATCAAAGTAACTCGATCTTTCCAAGTTGCCCACGGTTGATTTGCCAGGGAGTGGTCGTCCTTGATCAAATCAAATCCCGCTAAAGCTAAAGTACGGGCCATTTCTACAAGAGTTTTCGCATCAGATCCCATTGGCTTTAGGGCAGTTGATACCAAGGGACGGGTTTCTGCGCCAAGTAATTTACGAAGTCCACTGATACCAAAACGCGGTCCACCAAATTTTGCAAGGAAGGAATCGGGCAGCTTCAACTCAACAATTCTGACGTTAGGAAATAGCGAAACATTTCCCCAGAGCACGTTAAGAAATTGGTTTAACTCGCCACCAGTGACATCTGGGTTATAGGAAATAGTAATTAAGTGGCTGGTTTTATCTGAGGATGAGATCTCCTCAACTTTTCCAACGACTTCTTCCTGAATCCAACTAGGAGCTAATTCATAGGGAAATTCGATCGTCTGTTCTGCACGAATTACATCAGCCAGAGCCTTTGGGTCTTCGCCAGTGAATTTATAGGTTACGTAGATACGATCCACTTTAAGCGCCTCCCCATTTGCCATGGGCAATTATCTACCTAGGAAATGCTGCCGCAACACCACCATCGACTGCGATAACGCTTCCAGTTGTGCGAGATGATTCATCACTTAAGAAGAATGCTGCGGCACGGGCCACATCTAGGCTTCTTACGCGTGCATTTAGCAGATTTCGAGAGGCGTAGAAGTCCTCAAGTTCCTCTGGTTTCACACCATGTGCAGCTGCACGTTGTTCGCGAATACCGCCTTCCCACAACTTGCTGTTGTCGAAGACTGCATCTGGGTTGATTCCGTTGAAGCGAATTCCAGCGTTTCCACCTTCAAGGGCAGCGATGCGCATCAACTGCAACATTCCTGCCTTGCTAACTGAATATCCACCAAATCCTGCGCCCGGTGCAAATGCGTTCTTGCTCGCGATGTAAACGATCGAGCCGCCCATCTTCTGCTTACGCATTACTTTCATCGCTTCTTTAGTCAACATAAATGCACTAGAAAGATTGATATCTAAACCACGGCGCCATTTTTCTACGTCTAGATCTTCAAGTTTGTCACTGATACCAATACCAGCGTTAATTACAGCGCCATCAAGTCCACCGAAATGCTTAATGGTTTTTGTAACTGTCGCCTGAACATCTGCTTCCTTTGACTGATCACCCAATACCAATAGCGGCGGATTACATTTATTATCGGCAAACTCTTTTTCAACTTCTAGTAGTCCTTTTTCTTCGATATCGGCAAGGACTACGTGAGCGCCACGTTTTCCGAGTTCAAGTGCCACGCCTCTTCCAATGCCACTGCCGGCACCCGTAACGATAATGATGTGTCCATCTAGTTGAGCTGGAGCTGGCTTGTTCTTTAACTTAAACAACTCCATTGGCCAGTAATCGAAGCCAAAGATTTCCGCATCAGAGATTGTGTCTCCATCGCCAAATACATCGATGACGCGAGCTGCAACCTTATGTGTATGCGACGCAATATCTGCCAGCATCACATTCTCTTTAATTGTTGTTGCAGCAGTAATTGCGCCTACACCTGGAACAATAATTACGCGTGGATCATTGCCGTGGCTTGAATAACCAGCAGGTAGCAGTGACTTATTCGCTTCAAAATATGCGCTGTAGTTCTCGCGGAATTCATTGATTCCGGTCTCGGTATCTTCCAAAGTCACTGTTGCTGACTTAGGGCGGATACGCAACATGTGATCGGCGCTAGATGCACCTAGAGCCAAGACCTTCTTCAGGTCTGGGCGCGATGCAATTTCGGCTAAACGAGTATCTGTTCTAAGCAACTGCTTCTTACCAAGGGTTCCACGCAACTTAAGAAGCAAATCCTTTAACTCTTCATCCGGCAGATCTTGATGCTGAAAGTTCGCAGCTGGTCGTTTATTGAGCGAATCTAAGTACTTATCAGCCAACGCCACTGCGTCTAGAGTCTTTTGGTAACAACGATCTGAATCTTCATCCCAAACAACCAAGCCGTGATGAGCAAGAACAACACCGGCGTAATCGCCTAAACCGCCAACTAGCTTTGAAAGTTCAAAGCCGGGGCGAATCCAATCTACATATGCGAATTCTTCACCAAGTGCTTCACGAACCGCTTTTTCTCCTTGCGGATGATTGGTCAGCGCACATATCGCATCGGCATGCACGTGATCAATATGTTTAGCGGGCAGAAAACCATGTAAAAGTGTTTCGATAGATGGGCGGCGTGAAGTTGGATCAACCAGAGCTCGAGTTACATAATCAACCATCGTGTCATCATCTAAAGCGCCAAAATCACGTAACGCCAGTAACTCTTCAAGGTAAAGCGCCGGGTAATCTCGATCAATGGCGTACTGCATATCTGCGCCAGATCCCTTAACCCAGAGAACTTTCTTAAGGCGTCCGAGATGATCTTTAACCTCACCTTTACTAGATGTGTTGCCGCCGCCGTAAACAACCATTGATTGGTCGGCACCGATCTTCTGTGAACGTGCTACCAAATCGTGTAACGGCTTTAATTCGCTCATAGTGTTTCGCCCTTTGCTATTTCGTAGGATTGTTTCTCGGTTATTACTGCGCTTATGTACTCCGCCGGAGTCACATCAAATGCCGGGTTAAAGGTTTTAGCGCCAATAGGGGCTACCTGTAGGCCTTTGAAGTGAGTTAACTCTTCATCGCCACGAATTTCGATGTGGATCTCTTTACCAGTAGCAATACTGCGATCAACTGTTGATTCGGGAGCGACAACTAGAAATGGAATTCCAGCTGCATGGCAGGCTAGCGCGACGCTGAGTGAACCGATCTTGTTTGCAGAATCACCATTCTTTGCAATGCGATCAGCTCCAATAAGCGCAGCATCAATTCGACCGCTGAGGATTGCCATCGCTGCCGCACCATCTGGCTCAATTCGATAAGGAATCTCTGATTTCATCAACTCCCAAGCAGTGAGTCTGGAGCCTTGAAGAAGTGGACGAGTTTCGTCAGCAAAAACTTCCTTCACATAACCTCGCTTGTGCATCTCTTTGATAACGCCGAGGGCGGTTCCTGTACCTGTTGTCGCCAAAGACCCGGTATTGCAGTGGGTAAGTAGAGTTAAAGGTTTCGCTCCAAGCTTATTAATTAACCATTCTGCGCCGATATTTCCCATATCAGTACTAGATTGCTTATCTTCGCTAGCTAATTCTTGTGCGGCGGCCATTACTGCATCACGGCCACTTGCCACATGCTTTCGAATCTTTTCAACGGCCCATGCGAGATTAACCGCGGTTGGGCGAGCATCACGAAGCGCATTGATGTTTTTCTCAAGCTGATCTGCAGACAAACTTTTACGTGCTGCCTCATCCATTGCAAGAACAACGCCATAAGCACCAGTAACGCCAAGTGCAGGAGCGCCACGAACCACAAGTCGCTGAATAGCGACTATCAATTCAGCAATCGAATCGTAAGCGATGTAATTCTCAGCAACTGGTAGGGCAGTTTGATCGAGCAGAATAATCTTATTTTCTTTCCACTCAATTGCCATGAAAGGTGTTGACATTCGCGCTTGGCTCCTCAATAGTTGTCCTACAACTTCAGGAGTCACAATACGCTAGGAGGTGGATATGTCAATACTTTTTAAAAAGGAGATATCTCGCACCTCAGGCGCTCCGCTCGGTGATCAAGTTAAGACGCATATTCGTTCCAGAATTCTTAACCACGAGTGGGAAGCTGGGGCAAAGATTCCCGGAGAATTCGAATTGGCTTCTCAGTACGGAGTTGCACGAGTAACCATTAGAACCGCGCTTCGATCATTAGAGGCGCAAGGCTTGATTGATATCCGCCATGGATCAGGTGCATATGTTGCAGACTTTGGCGGAACAGTCCGCGCAGGGTTACAAGAACTTAAATCGATCACGCAAACAATCAAAGAACTCGGTTACAAGGCAGGAATGGTTACTCGAACCAGTCAAATGAGACCAGCAACCAAACTAGAAGCAAAAGATCTTCTTCTTACCGCTGGAACCGAGGTTCTTCACATTGAACGTGCCATCACCGCCGATGGCGAAGTCGTTGCGTTTTCATATGACACTTTCGCTGTTGATGGTCTTTCTGCTGCCGCGATCAAAAAGATCTCAACCGGTTCAGTCTTCGCTGGACTCGATGCCGTAGATAAACAACCAGTAAGAGCCCGTGCAGAAATTCACGCGATTAGTTCAAAAGAGATTGGTTGGGGTGTGGGCAAGCCAAGAAGCGGGTTGTATCTGCAACTTAAACAAGTTCACTACCTACGTGATGGGAAACCAATTGCCACAGGCGACACTTACTTCGTCGAAGGAAAATTCCAGTTCATTATCCACAGAACAGTTTGATAGAACTAGAACTGTTTAAGCGTATGAATCCCAATCGCCACCGCTAAGGATTCCACCATCTATAACAATAGATTGACCGGTTATATATGAAGATGCATCTGTTGCCAGAAAGATTACTGATCCGATGATTTCGTCAGGGTTTGAGAGGCGACCAATCGGGGTTGTTTCGTCAAACCATTTTGTGCGATGGGGTTCGCCCCATAGCGGCTTGGTGAAATCAGTTTTGATAACTGAAGGTTCAATGCAGTTAACTCGAATTTTATCTTTCGCCCACTCGCGAGCCGTGCTGCGGGTAATTGATGTAACTGCCGCTTTAGTTGCTGCATATACAGAGATCGTATTAAAGCTATAACGAGCGCTAAGTGAGCTCATATTTACAATAACCCCACCACCGGCTGCCTTCATGATCGGATGTGCCGCCTGCGAAATAAAGTAGATCGCCTTCATATTCACTGAAACTATGGCGTTGAAATCTTCTTCGGTCACTTCGGTTATTGGTTTGCGACGATTTATTCCTGCAGTATTAATAACGATATCTAGGCCGCCCATAAGCACATTTGCCTCATTGACCACGCTGGCACATTGATCTGGGCTGGATAAATCAGCGCTAATTGAGAAGGCTTTGCCTGATTCGCCAGAAATGGATTTGCGTACTTCATCGAGCCGTTCTTGATTCAGATCCTGGATAGTTACATCTGCGCCACGTTCGGCAAAGGCTTTAGCAATCAAAGCACCTAGCGTTCCAGCGCCGCCTGTTATGAGAACGCGCTTCTGCTTAAGATCGAATAATGGATCAAACATTTGCTACCCCTGTAACTTCTAGATAAGTAACGCTCTCTGGCTTTAAAATCTGTGGCTTTAAATCAATTCCAGAGAATTTTACTTCCTGCTCAATAGTACTGAAATTGACCAAAATAACCTTTACTTTTTGACCTGAAGTAACGATCAGGCAATCAACTAACTCTGGAAGAGATGAAGCCGTTGGTCTGGCATGAGTAAACCCGTTGAGATGCTTAAACAAGCGCCATACTGGAAATTCTTCACCGGCTTTACTAGAAAAGTTAAGCAAATCTTTACTTCCAGTAGATAGCTCTCGTACTCCACGCCACCCCAAAGTTTCGAAGTAAGTCACGGTTGAAATTGACGCTGACTCTGTAAGCGAGCGTATAGACATCGCCGTCCAGCCTTCCGCCAACCAAGTGCGCTGGCGGGCATCGACCGACGATGGCAGAGGTGTATTGCTGACATCTTTATCGGGCTGAGTCGCATTTGGGTTGTACCTAGGACGTAGCGTTATTGGCCCAATACTTATCTTTTTGCCCTTAGCAATCCGATGCGCGTTATTAGCGATCGTTTTCTGGGTAGCAGTATTTTGTATAAGAGTTCGATCATCAAATGAGTGCACTTGAGGGTTAATTGAGAAGTTAACTTGATCGACGAGATCCACTGCGCTCTGATTGCGGTTGAGTTCAGTGAAGTACAGATCTGTACCCCCAATGATCTTCGACTTATCTCCAATTAATTCTTCTGCCACTTGAATAAATCCAATTGGAGTTGTTTTATCGCTTGCTGAGAAGATGTAGAAGGAACGAATCTGGTCCTTTAATTCAATTATTTGCTCCAGTATCTCTCTAAGTTTTTCTGGGCTCTTAGCGGTTATTGCAAGATCAAGATCAATCTTTAGCTGCTTAGTTACTGATAGCGCCTGTTCCACAGCAGAACGAATTTGAGAATTGCCACTAAGCGATAGGCGAAGGTGTTTGATCGAAAGATCTTCGAACCCCGCGTACTCACTGACGATTAAGTGTGCGGGATCTTCGCTCAGCCCCAAACCAATTTCTGGAAGTTCAATCTCTTTTGTGCCAACAGTAATAACGGCGCTTTCATCCTTTGAAATTGAAGTCACGTGCTCGCCAGAAATTGAGATGGTTATCTTTTGGCTAAGCACCTCCCCCGGAGTAACTTGCGCGGGAAAAGGTAGAGAAATTGGTGTGCAGTAAGTCTTATATGAGGCATCACTCCAGTTACGGTGATCTTCGCTTTCAAATATCTCACCTTCAAACTTTACTGAGGCAACTTGCCCGCTCTGAAGCCGATGGCTAATTCCAGAAAGATTTAAGAATGGTTGATCTGGAGAAATAGCTTCAGGGAATTTAGATTTTTCAATAGCGCCATCTGCCTTGGTTAACTCACAATCGCGTCCAGCCAAACCTGCAACGGGATGAAGTAGACAAAGCCCCAAGCGGTTTCTCATAAATGAAACTGCTGTTGATGCGCTAAACCTGTAGGTGATTTCTCCGCTTTCCGAACCAGTTATCTCTAACTCAACAGATAAATCTTTAGCATCGTGCGAACCCTGTGCTTTGATCTTCGCACTGAACGAACGATCAGCGATCTGCCAAATTTCATCTTTAATAATAAAGGGCCGAGAAGTCCAGTTAATATCTTGAAAAACGAGATAGATCCTGCGAATTACCTCTTCGCTACCGTTACTTATATTCCAAAGACTTCCCTCGGAATACTCCAGAGTTAACGGGCCAGCGACAAGTTTTCTCATTTATCTACTACTTGAGTAGTGAGCCAACGTTAAAGACTTGACCTGATTCGGCTGATTCATATGCGCCTAAGGTGATATCCAATAACCTGAGAGTATCTTCGCCGCTGGTTTCGGGCGTTCTGCCTGTTTTCAAGCATTCAATCCAATGCTTATTTACATTTACGACGCTATCTTGAATTCCATTCCAAGGCTGAGAAGTCCATCCGTGGTCCGGAATAACAACAACTTCATTAGTCACAGAAGTGCCCGATACAACTTGAAGATGGTAATCAGCGGACAGGGTGATCGCTCCCTTGGTTCCCTCAATGATTACGAAGGTCTGCGGATAGGTGCTGTGATCTGATCTGGTCTCGTAACTTGCATCAACGATGCAGCTAGCATCTGGCATATGCATCAGAATCGTGGCTGAATCTTCACCTTTAATTATTGGATTAACTCGATGTGCCGAAGTAAAGATCGTATTTGGTTCACCTATAAAGTAACGCGCAAGATCGAAGAGGTGAACTGCAACATCGACGATAATCATTCGTTCGCTTTCCACCAGCCAGGATTGCGCAGAGTAAACATCGTGCGCAGTTCTAAATGAAATTCGTCCGAAGAATGGGCGGCCAATAGCGCCGCTATCGATAATCTCTTTGATTTTTCGCATTGGAGTTTGGAAGCGAAAATTTTCGTGAACCATAAAAGGTAGGCCTTTATCTGACATCGCCTTGACCATTGATTTTGCATCAGCCATATCCCAAGCAAGTGGCTTCTGGCAGATTGCGGCAACGCCATGCTTTGCCGCTAGTTCGACCATATATTTATGGGTTGGCGGAGTTGTTGCGATATCTACGAAATCTAAATCTTCATTAGCGAAAAGCTCTTCTGCATTTGCATAAGCCTTGCCTCCGAAATTGGCAGCCGCCAACTTCGCTTTTTCAAAATCAACATCGCAAGTTGCAACTAGTTCGACATCGGGATTCTGGCTCCATGCATGGAGGTGATTCTGGGCAAAGAAGCCACATCCAATTAAGGCGTATCTATATTTCTTCTGGGTCATAGCGCAATTTCTCTAGTTGGATCGGTGATCCACTCACTCCAGGAGCCAACATACATTTTGCTTCCGGTTAAACCAGCGTGCTCCATAGCCAATACATTTTGGGCAGCAGTTACTCCAGAGCCACAATAGAAAATTGTGTTATCGGCGCTAACACCATTGGTAAGTGATTCGTAGTGCTTCTTTAATTCAGCCTTGCTCTTAAAGAGCCCTTGCGCATTTGTAATCTCAGCACGATCTGCCAGTCCAGCACCGGCGATGTGGCCGCGTACTGGGTCATAGTATTTTCCGCCGCCGTGATATCCCTCTGCGCCTCTGGAATCGAATACGCAGTAGCTCGAATCATTTCTGGCCAAATCAACTTTTTCGACTTCAACTAAGAGATCGTTCCGTAACTTTGGAATGAAATTTGTCGGCGATAGAACTTTCTTCTCTTGGTTTAAGGGCAGAGATTCGCGGTTCCATGCGGTTAAGCCGCCATCTAGAACGGCAACTTTTTCATGTCCCATCCAGCGAAACATCAACCAGAGGCGAGATGCCGCCATCAAACCTGACTCTGCGTCATAACAAATTACTTGGGTATCTGGGGTTATTCCCCAGTCAGAAAGAGTCTTTGTGAACGCTGCAACCGTTGGAAATGGTCGACGACCAGTTACGCCCGGAATAATTTCTCCAGACATATCAGTGGATAAATCTGCGTAATGTGCTCCTGGTATGTGGGCTTGGCCATAAACTTTTCTTCCCCAAGATTCGTCATCTAATGTAAAACGCACATCAAAAATTACAAACTCAGAATTTTCTAAGTTGCGTGCCAAATCGTTAGTGGATATCAAAGTTGTATAAATCATCGCTGCACACTCTTCACAAGGTATCGGGTTGTGGTTAGGGTACTACAGTGAATATGACTCCGAGAAGTTCGCTTGTAACGCAAGGCCGTGATCGAAGCCCAAACCGCGCGATGTTAAGAGCGCTGGGTATGCAGGGTGATGATTTTAAGAAACCGCAGATTGGTATTGCATCTTCTTACAACACTATTACCCCTTGCAATATGTCGCTGCGCACCGTTGCTGAGGATGTTGCTGCCGGAGTAAGCGCTAATGGTGGATTCCCTATGGAATTTGGAACGATTACAGTTTCAGATGTCATTTCTATGGGCCATGAAGGAATGCACTTCTCCCTTGTTAGTCGCGAAGTAATTGCAGATTCTGTTGAAACTGTTATGCAAGCAGAACGCTTAGATGCGATGGTAACTCTGGCTGGATGTGACAAAAGTATTCCGGCGATGCTTATGGCAGCTGCGCGCATAGATGTTCCAAGCATCTTGATGTATGCCGGTTCTTTGCTTCCGGGAAAAACCACTCTTCAAGATGGTACTGAAATCAAAGTAAATATCGTTACTTCCTTTGAAGCAGTCGGCGCCAATGCGCGTGGACTTATGTCTGATGAAGATCTCGATCGTATTGAAAAAGCTGCCTGCCCAAGTGCCGGAACATGCGGCGGTATGTACACCGCCAACACCATGGCAAGCGCCTCAGAGGCGATGGGTATGTCACTTCCAGGCTCTTCATCACCATCTGCCGTTGATAATCGCCGCGAACCCCTTGCCAAATTGGCGGGCGAATCTGTAATCAACTTACTTAAATTGGGAATCACGACTAGCGACATAATTACTAAAAAATCTCTAGAAAATGCCATCACAGTTGTCATGGCACTTGGTGGATCGACAAATGCGGTGCTTCATATGCCGGCGATCGCTCACGAGTTAGGAATTGACTTATCTCTCGATGATTTCAAGCGGATCGGCGCACGTGTTCCCTTGCTTGCTGACCTAAAGCCATTTGGTGAGTTTGTGATGTTTGATCTCGATAAAGTTGGAGGAGTACCTGCAGTAATGAAGATTCTGCTTGATGAAGGTTTGCTCCACGGTGATTGCATGACCGTAACTGGAAAGACAGTTGCTGAAAATCTAAAGGATGTAAATCCTCCTGCTGCTGA
>Ga0208788_1000929_pt1 | contig 14329 bp, 13 predicted proteins | sample Wag4_2014_7_11_3_FD_187363 | JGI IMG/M metagenome (GOLD analysis project Ga0208788, IMG submission 187363) | Fresh water mixed with fracking chemicals microbial communities from Ohio, USA - Utica-2 Time Series FC 2014_7_11 (SPAdes) (version 2) ... | reverse complement strand
ACAGGAGATGCTCAAGCTTTTGAGTCGCTCGCACGTAGGTTCCTTGGACCTGAAGTCACCGCAGTTCAACATCAAGATCTATAGGGAAACCGGAGCAACTCATGGCACGCAACGATGGACGTCAGGTAAATCAACTTCGCGAAATCAAGATTACGCGAGGATGGCTTGATCACGCCGAAGGTTCAGTCCTTGTCGAATTCGGTAAGACACGAGTTCTCTGTGTTGCCTCCTTTACACCTGGCGTTCCACGTTGGTTGAAGGATTCTGGAAATGGTTGGGTAACTTCAGAGTATGCAATGCTTCCTCGCGCTACACACACTCGTTCTGATCGCGAGAGTGTGAAAGGAAAACTTGGTGGAAGAACTCAAGAAATTTCTCGCTTGGTTGGGCGTTCACTCCGTGGAATCGTTGATATGAAAGAACTGGGCGAGAACACAATTGTGATTGACTGCGATGTTTTGCAAGCAGATGGTGGAACTCGTACCGCTGCAATCACCGGCGCTTATGTTGCACTCGCTGATGCAATTTCATGGGCGCAGAAAGAGGGCCACATCAAGGCAGGAGCAAAACCGTTGGCAGATTCTGTCGCTGCAGTCAGTGTCGGAATCATCGATGGAGTTCCTATGCTTGATCTCTGTTATGAAGAAGATGTACGCGCTGAAACGGATATGAATGTTGTCTGCTCAGGTGACGGTCGCTTTATCGAAGTGCAAGGAACTGCAGAAGGTGCACCGTTTGATCGCGCCCTCTTGGACGGGCTCCTCGATTTGGCTGTCGCAGGCTGTGCAGAACTGACTCAATTGCAGAAGAGCGCGTTAGCAAAGTAGATGCCCCACCAATTACTACTTGCAACACGCAATAAAGGAAAGATTGAAGAATTTCGTCGCATTCTTGATGCAATTGCACCAGGCCAGATTGACCTGCTTGGATTAGATAAATTTCCAGCGTTGCATGATGTTGTAGAAGACGGTAAAACTTTCCAAGAGAATGCTTTAAAGAAGGCGCGTGAGATGTCGCTGGCAACTGGGCTACCCGCAATTGCAGATGACAGCGGACTGTGTGTCGATGCGCTCAACGGCGATCCTGGTATTTTTTCGGCGCGCTGGGCAGGTTCACATGGCGATGATGAAGCAAATACTGCAAAGGTTCTTACTCAGCTGCTCGATGTTCCAGATGAGAAGCGGAGCGCACACTTCACATGTGTTGCAGCGCTCTACCTACCTGATGGAAGAAGCCATACCGAAGAGGCTCACTTCGATGGTTGGATTCTGCGAGCTCCCGTAGGTGAACACGGTTTCGGGTATGACCCAATTTTTCGCCCTGAGGGTTACCAGATTTCCAGCGCTCAAATGAGCGCAGATGAGAAAGATGCAATTAGTCATCGTGGAAAATCACTCCGAGCAATAGCGCCACATGTGATCGGATTGCTTACCTCCCTGGGATAAACTTGCCCCATAGCGTCTAGACCCTAGATTTCTCAATCACTCAAGGAGATACACCGTGGCAGTTAAGAAGAAGAGCGCAGTCAAGAGGGCCGTCAAGAAGTCTCCGGCAAAGAAGACAGCAGCAAAGAAGAAGTCAGTAGCGAAGAAGAGCGCCGTCAAGAAGACTGTTGCTAAGAAGACAACTGCCAAGAAGAAGACCGTTACCAAGAAAGCAGTTGCAAAGAAGGCGGTAGCGAAGAAGACAACTACCAAGAAGGCCGTTGCGAAGAAGAGCGCAGTAAAGAAGGCCACAGCCTCTAAAGCATCTGCGCCAGTTAACGTTTCAACTACACCTGCGCCAGCGGCTGCAAAGCCTGCAGTAAAGGCAGCTGCTCCTAAGCCAAGCGCTGCTCCTCGCCAAGGTTCATCAGGCAAGACTCTCTTTGCAGTTCTCGTCGCAGTTGTACTGCTCGCTGCAATCGTAATTTCAAATTCAGGAAAAGATTCTGACGATGCGCCAGCCTCAGAGCCAGCAGTATCTGAATCAGCTGCTCCAGAGGCTATGGAAGAAGCGACAGAGGAAGCTACTGAATCAGCAGCTCCTGCAACAATCGATCCTGCAGCCGCAACAGGTGAAGCGCCATCACGCTTTATTGGAAATTGGAAAGATAGCTCTAAATCTGTCATGGTAATTACCTGGAAAGCGCCAGCAGGTGATGTCACTGGCTACACAGTTGAAACTCGCGCAAATATGGGCGACTGGAACGTTGTCTCAGAAGTTTCAGCTACAACATATGTCGCGGAATTTGCTAAGACATCTGCTGATGGTTCAACTTCATTCCGAGTCTCTGCAGTCTATGCAGATGGTTCATACGGAGTTGCACCAGCATTTGGATTCGCTGGCCAATTCGAATAAGAAGAACTTAATAAAAAACCCTGTCAGAGATGGCGGGGTTTTTTTATTTAGCTTGTAACTTTTCGAGTATCGCACCGACATAAGCATTAACGCCTGCGGGCACCAAATGAACTCCATCCGGTGCGAAATATTCAAGACGTCCATTTGAAAGTGAGTTCCAATCAATAACATCTGCCTGCGGATATTTTGTGGCAACTTCACGGATGATCTGATTATTGCTATCTCGCCAAGGGCGCGGAACTGCAGTATTCACAACAATTATTCGCGGTTGCTCCTTTACCGCTTCAAATATCCGCTCAACTTGTTCGCGCGAGAGCGCATTGTTATTACCTAAGTTGAAGATGATGGGTGAATCTAAAGCTTGAGGTTGATCTTGAATTAAGACCTCAAGAAGCTCTGGCGCCTGCCGTCCAATTCGAGCGTTGACCAGTGATAACGGGTGGTTCTCCTCAAGGGCTGAGCGAATTCCCAAAATAACTGAGTCACCAGTAACCCAGAGCCCATCCCTTTCTGCGGGAATCACATTTGAGGTATCGACAGTCAGAGATTTTTCTAGAGCCATGCGGGCATCATTTGCAATTGAAATAGCACGCACGCTCACAATTGCGGCAATCGCTACAACGATGACGGTGGCGGCGCTTAACAAGGAGGTCTGGCGATTACGCTCTTTCTTAGTTCGATATTTACGTCCCTTTAGCCAATACTGAATAACTCCGCGACGAACTGGAAGTTCGACATAGCGAAGTGAGATATCTGCCAGAGCAAAGACAATCAAAATGCGCAGGGCGTATAGCGCCCATGCCTGGCCTGCAAGATCAACGGTAGGACGCGTTACTTGAAAGATCACCCAGTGCCAAAGATAGATTGCATATGAACGCTCACCTATCCAGAGCAAGACCTTGTTCTGTAAAACAGGTGCGAACCTGGAAGCTGGGTGAACAATCGAGGCAATGATGGCAGCGCCAAAAATACCTGCCAGAGGAAAGGCAATTTTGTACATTGCTGGATTCGATGCATCGATAAAGAAGAACGTTGCCAAGATTCCAATGAATCCCAAGACGCCAATCCCATCAATGAAATTCTGACCTTTGCGAGATATTTCAACTCTAAAGTTCTGTGGAATCCAGCTCACCGCAAGCGCCGCCCCTAGAAAGAGTCCGATGCTATGGGTATCTGTTCCGAAATAGACGTGGCTAACTTTTGAGGCGTTTGCTGCATCAATTGAGACTGAAACTAAGAGCAGAGCGATACCTGAGGCAGCTGCAATGGAAAGTGCTGCAACAGGGATATGTTTCTTGCCGAATTTCTTAAGAATAAAGTAGAGAATCAGTGGCCAGATGAGGTAAAACTGTGCTTCAACTGCAAGTGACCATGTGTGCTGAAGAAGTGGTGGACGGCCGATGCTTTCAAAGTAATCTTGTTCATTTGCAACCAGCCACCAATTGATAGTTCCGGTAAGCGCAAAAGGAGTGTCGACGAGTAAACGTTTGATCGTATCTGGAGCCCAAATTCCAACAGCGATGACTGTTGTGGTGAGCATAAAAAGCAGCGCCGGTAGCAAGCGACGAAGACGTGCAAGATAGAAGCCCCGGAGATCCAAGCCACCACTTTGTGCAATTGAGTCAAGCAGCATTCGTGTGATGACATACCCAGAGATTACGAAGAAGAGGTCAACGCCAAGAAAGCCACCAGGGATCCACGAGAAGCCAAGGTGATAAAACATCACAGCAATTACAGCAAGCGCACGTAACCCATCGATAGCTGGGATGTATTGGATACTGCGTTTGGCAGCCATGAAAACTACTTACGCTTTGCTGGTTTTTTCTTAGCTACGCTCTTCGAGCTTTTCTTTGGAGCGGCGATTGCAGCACGGGTTCTCTTGCTCTCAACTTTGATTGGAGCAGATTTCTTGACAGTGCCATCTTCATTAAAGGAGCTATCGACTTCGGCTTGCATGCGCGCTAAACGAGCAAAAGCAGAATCTAGCTTTACACGAGATTGGGCAATGGCAGATTCTGCGGCGGTAAGAGCTGATGTTTGGCTTCGGTAGAGGCGTTCGGATTCAAGAATGATTTCTGCAAGCCAAGCACGGTAGTCAGATACGTTCTCGGCCGCCTCTGCGATAACGCGCTCCGCTTCACGACGGGCAGCTGCTGTAAGCGCCACGCCTTCACGCTTTTTGTTATCGACAATCGAATCAGCTTCGCGAACCTTGGCATCTGCAATTGCGGCAGCTTCGCGACTACCGTCGCGGATAATTTCGGCAGCTTCTGCCTCTGCAGTAGAAATGTATTTACGTCCACGACTTTCAGCTCCTGCCAGAATGCTACGAGCCTTATTTTCGGCGCCTTCTAAAGTGTCTTTAGCGGCGCGGTTGCTCTCATTCATTAAACGTTCAGCAGTCGCGGTCGCCTTTGCTTCGCGAGCTTGCGCTGATTTAATCATCGACATTGCGGTCTCGGTTGCCAGAATTTCAAACTCTTCACGGCTTAGGCCAGTGATATCACGGCGTGAGCGTAGATCAGCTAATTGAGATTCGAGTTCACGAATACGATCGACAGGGTTGGCGATAGGTGCGCGCTCTTCCTCCTCGCGAAAACCTACCCAACTACGGAACTTCTTCTCTGCCATTGCACTTGACTCACATTCTTCAACCGTGGAGGTGCCAAGATTAGAGCATCTGGCTACTTTCGGTAAATGGCGAAAGAGACCGCTAAATACTGCGAAATCCAGGCAGCAAGCACAAATACATGAAAGAGCTCGTGGAAGCCGAAGTACTTTGCATTACGTCCCGGCAGTTTGAGCGCGTAGAAGATGGCTCCAATTGAGTAGAGCAGCCCACCAATCAAGATTGGCAGTAACACCCATAAACCACCCTCTTTATAGAGCTGCGGGGTATAAATGATTGCAACCCAACCGAGAAGTAAATAATTTGCAACGTATAACCAGCGAGGTGCGCCGACCCAGAAAACGCGCAGTGCAACGCCAATCAACGCACCAGTCCAGACAACTGCAAGCAAGATATTGCGATCGCGATCATCAAGCAGTGCAACTGCAAATGGCGTGTATGAACCCGCAATCAGTAAGTTGATATTTGCATGGTCCCAACGGCGCCAGATTTTCTTCTTAGCAGGTACCCAAGGCACGCGATGGTAAACCGCTGAGACGCTAAAGAGCATGATTGCGGTAGCCGAATAGAGAGCAACGGCAAGTTTAAAAGATTCACCACTGAGGATGAAGAGAACGAGCGAGGCAATGATGACAAGTGGCGTGGCTAGCAGGTGCAACCATCCTCGCAGCTTTGGGGGCGTTGTTGCTAGCTCTTGGCTCATATCTGAAAGCCTAGTCGTTTTTGAGATTGCGAACAGATGGAACAAAGAGCGATGCGGTCGCAGCAATGAGAGTTATAAATCCAGTAATCATCAAAATCGCATTGATTCCAAAGTGCAAAGCCAAAGGCCCCGCAATAATTATGCCAAGGGGTGCAATACCGAAAGAGCCCAAGGTGTCGTAAGAGCTCACCCGTGAGTAGGACTCTTCGGGAACATGGTGCTGTAGCGAGGTATTCCAGGTCACCATGAAGATCTCAAGGCTGATGCCCGAGAAGACAGCAGCGAGAATTGAAACGAACAGTGGTGAATCTAGCGCTAAGGTGAAATCCCAGATTGATGAGAGCGCAATGAGAATCATGGCAAGAAAGAGTGGTCGCTCAATCTTTACCTTGAGAGCCCAAATCCCACCAAACAACATTCCCATCGAAAGTCCGGCGAGGTTATATGACCAGTGCTGTGGACCTGTCTTAGGGTCGTTGAAATTCAAGGGTCCAAGGACAGAGAGCATCGAATCAAAGGCCATATTGATGAGGGCAAAGGTAAGAACCATTGCAATCACCCACGAACGTGAGATGAATTCGCGCCAGCCAACTTTAAGATCATGAATCATTCCTGGGGTCTTCTCTTTTATGCGCCCCGTGATTGGTAGCAGCCAGACGATAACGCCTGCGATAAAGAAGGAGATGGCATCGGCCAATAAACCCCATCCAGCACCGATAGTTGAAACGATAATTCCACCGCCGAGCGTTCCAACGATGTATCCGATATTTGTCAGCAACCCTATGACAGCATTTCCTTGCTGCAATTTCTCTTTCGGAACAATTTCGGGAAGCACACCAGACATGGCGGGCCACCAGATTGCATTGAGGATTCCGAAAATTCCAGCCATCACTGCAAGTAACCAGGTAGATGAAAATCCCGCGATCAAAGAAACTGCACTTACGCCTGCGACGAAGCTGCCGATCATGTCGCTACTTCCAACCAAGCGATTGCGTTGGAAACGATCTGCAATCACTCCACCAAAGAGCATGAAGCCTAGGAGTGGGACATAGCGCGCAGCCATGACAATTGAAAGGTCTTTTCCGGTCGCTCCGGGAAGGCTGAGTACTCCATATGCCAGCGCGATCGGCGAGATGCCATTGCCGACATTTGAGATAAATCGAGAGGCGGCGAGTGAATAGAAGCCTGGATAACCTCGGAGTTCGCGCATCTGATCCAGCATGCCTTAAGGGTACCCACAGAGTTTAAATGTCCGATTTCACCCTAAATTTACGCCCAAGTAGGAAAGATTTTCACAGGAAAACCACAATTGGTAGGTGCAAATCGCCTGCATCAGGTTCACACTTATCGGGTCAGAGTCGCTGGAGCTCCTCGAGGTCTCCATAGGTTTCTGAACGGAACGGGCCGTCCGGCCCGGACTGATACAGCTCTCATGGAGGATTACTACATGTCAGTAACACTCGACAGCAACCAATGGAACCTCGTTTACGCGGTCTTCTCATTTGGTTTGGTTTCAATGCTTGCTTGCACCGTTTACACATTGGTGTCACAGTCAAGAGTTCTACCTAAGTACCGCAACGCGCTCGTTATGTCATCAATGGTTACATTCATTGCGGCATACCACTACTGGCGCATCTTCAACTCATTCTCTGAAGCTTCAGAAGGAATGGTTGTAAATGTTTCAGGTGAGCAGGGTGCATTCAACGAGGCATACCGCTACGTTGACTGGCTACTCACAGTTCCACTTCTACTCGTAGAAGTTATTGCAGTACTAGCGCTTGCAGCAGCAGTTGCTAAGTCACTGATCATGCGTCTGGTCCCAGCTTCAGCTGCGATGATCGCACTTGGTTACCCAGGTGAAATCTCATCAGACCAGAACACACAGGTTCTCTACGGTGTTCTTTCAACAATCCCATTCCTATACATCCTCTACGTACTCTTCGTAGAGCTTGGCAAGTCACTCGATCGCCAGCCAGCTGGTGTTGCAGAGACTGTAGGACGTTTGCGTCTTCTTCTCATCGCAACATGGGGTGTCTACCCAATCGCGTACATCTTCAACATCGTTGGTGATGCAACAGCTTCATCATTCGTTGCTGTACAGGTTGGATACACAATCGCTGACGTTCTAGCTAAGTGCGTATTCGGTCTTACAATCTTGAAGATCGCACGCATGAAGTCACACGCAGAAGGTATGCCAGCAGATCACTAAGTTCTTACTTAGTTAGTTTGTCTCAGAAGGGCGTCGGGAAACCGGCGCCCTTCTGCTTTACACTCGCATCATGGACATGAATCGCGTCAACAATTACCGGATGGGCGCATATGCCGCCTTTGCAGCGGGCCTGATTAATTTGAGATACCAGACAGGCTCCGACTCAAATCTTTCCAAGAGCTTGGTCTTAATCATCCCTGGCTTCTTTATATTTGCAATCTCCTTCACCAACTTTGGTAAGAAGTGGATGCAAACACAAACCGCCGCTGCGATGACAATCGCTGGCGGCGGCTTGTTACTTCTTTACAGCTTTATTCTGTAATTAATTAACCCTTAGCTGCGGTAAAGCCAATCTGTAGATCAGCCTTAATATCGTCGATATTTTCTAGGCCAAGACTTAAGCGCACAAGTCCTGGAGTAACGCCAGCTTCTAACTGTTCTGCTGGCGATAGCTGAGAGTGAGTTGTGGTTGCAGGATGAATCACAAGCGAGCGAACATCACCGATATTTGCCACGTGGCTAAAGAGAACGAGTGATTCGACAAACTTCTTGCCGGCTTCGACCCCACCCTTGAGCTCAAATGAGAGAACTGCACCAGGCCCCTTAGGTGCGTACTTATCTGCCAAGGCATTCCATGGTGAAGACTTTAAGGCAGCGTAGTTTACTTTCTCTACATCAGGATGAGCCTCTAGCCATGTTGCCACAGCTTTTGCATTCTCAATGTGGCGCTCAATTCGCAGTGAAAGAGTCTCGAGGCCTTGCGCAAGTAACCATGCATTAAATGGTGAAACTGCCGCTCCGATATCGCGGAGAAGTTGCAAGCGAATCTTGAAGATGTAAGACAAGTTTGCACCGAAGGCGGACCCAACTCCGAGGGCTTGTGCGTAAACCAAGCCGTGGTAGCTAGGGTCTGGTTGATTAAATCCGGGGAAGCGATCTTGATGCTTTGCATAATCGAACTTTCCTGCATCGATGATGGCGCCAACTACAGCATTTCCATGGCCGGATAAGAACTTAGTTGCTGAGTGGACTACAACATCGGCACCAAATTCAATTGGCTTAATGAGGTAGGGAGTTGCCACGGTGTTGTCCACGATTAGTGGAACCCCAACAGAGTGTGCAATATCGGCGACAGTTTTGATATCAAGAATTTCATTCTTTGGGTTAGCAATAGTTTCTCCGAAAAACGCTTTGGTATTTGGCTTTACCGCCTTCTTCCAAGATTCAGGATCACTTGGATCCTCGACAAAGGTAACCTCAACACCGAATTTTGGTAGCGTGTAATGGAAAAGGTTATAAGTTCCACCATAGAGACTTGGGCTCGAAACAATGTGGTCGCCAGCTTCGGCCACGTTAAGGACTGCAAAAGTTGTTGCAGCAGATCCTGAAGCAAGAAGGAGTGCAGCAACTCCACCTTCAAGGGCAGCAAGCCGTTGTTCCACAGCATCTTGAGTTGGGTTCATGATGCGGGTGTAGATATTTCCCAGCTCTTGCAGACTAAAGAGATTTGCAGCGTGTGTTGTATCCCGGAATTCATAGGCAGTTGTTTGGTAGAGCGGCAGTGCGCGAGCGCCTGTAGTTGGATCTGCTGTCTGCCCGGCATGAATCTGCAGAGTTTCAAAGGACCAGTTATTAGACATTATTTTCTCCATCGCAGTAGGTGTCAATCGATGGCGAGTGAGAGAGGCATTTACAGCAACCACACTTGCCAGTTTCCTGACCAGTTCGTCACCCGGAGCACCCCACCGCGGTGGAGGGTTGCCGTCTACTGAGCCGGGGCTAAAAAGTAGAACTCGTGAACGTCGAAATTTTATACAGAACGCTCACAAAAGGAAAATTGCAATTGAGTCTTCTTTGCAAAGGAGTTGCAGGTTCATTTTCTGAAAGAGAGATCAGACTTCTTCATGGCATTTGTGATGATGCGGATTGCATTAGGCCCCATGCCGTGGAGATCTTTAAGTGCATCCAGCGATGTTTTGCGGAGGTCGCTTAACTTGTAGTACCCATCATCAATCAGGGCTCTTCGCGCAGGAGCTGCCAGACCAAGTTCGCGCCAGACGCCATCGACTTGGGCGTAGGCATCGAGATCTACTTCTCCTCGAGTTACTTCAGAACGAGATGCAGCTTTAGCTGCTCTGCGCTCTGCAGCAGCGCGCATGGCTTCGCCCCGAAGCTTCTTCGCTTTTGCTGGAGACTGTTTAGCCATGGTTATAGTCAATCGTAAATACTGGTGCGGGAGGCGGGACTTGAACCCGCACGCCGGAGCACAAGTTCCTAAGACTTGCGTGTCTGCCATTTCACCACTCCCGCGGCGTGACCAAGATTAGAGGTAGTACTGCACAAGTAACAAACTCTCCTGCCTCGAAGGCGAACCGCTAACCTTGCCGAGTGGAAGCCTCGCTTACAGATCAACTCGCATCCGATGTACAGGCGGCAGTCGCGCGCGCCTTTACCGCGGCAGGGTTCACAGGTCAGGTTCCCGCATCCATCACGCTCGAGCGCCCCAAGAACCGCGATCATGGCGATTACGCCACTTCGATTGCACTGCAATTGGCAAAGGAGGCGGGCAAGAGCCCACGCGATGTTGCAGCGGTCTTACAGCTAGAGATTGCAAAGATTGCTGGCGTAAGCGCCGTAGATATTGCTGGCCCAGGATTTATTAACATCACACTCAACCGCGCAACCCAGGCAGAGCTCGTAAGTACGATTCTTACCAACAAGCGAGAGTACGGCCGAGGCAAGGCGTTGCACGGAGTCGCAATCAATCTTGAATTCATTAGCGCAAATCCAACCGGCCCTTTGCACTTGGGACATACGCGGTGGGCGGCGGTAGGGGATGCACTGGGTCGAGTTCTCAGCGCCGCAGGAGCTGCAGTGACGCGAGAGTTCTATATCAATGATCGCGGTCGCCAGATGGATCTCTTCGGTCAATCAGTGCAGGCCGCGGCAACTGGCCAACCGATTCCAGAAGATGGATACCAAGGAGATTACATTGCAGATTTAGCAAGAGAAGTTCTTGCAACCAATCCCGCAATTTCAACACTAGAAGAATTTCGTGAAGCTGCCTACAAAGTTCAATTGGCGCAGCAACAGCGCGTTCTTGAAACCTTTCACACAACTTTTGATGTCTGGTTCTCCGAACGCTCACTCCACGAATCAGGTGCGGTCGAGCACGGCTTAGAGAAGTTGCGCTCGCAAGGCCATGTCTTTGAAGAAGCAGGGGCTGTCTGGCTGCGCACATCAGATTTCGGTGATGATAAAGATCGCGTCATTGTTAAAGAAGATGGCGACCTTACCTACTTCGCTTCAGATACTGCTTATTACATCAATAAGCGCGAGCGTGGTTTCGATATCTGTATCTACATGTTGGGCGCGGATCATCACGGTTATATCCACCGCCTCAAAGCTACCGCTGCTTGTGCGGGGGATAACCCTGAATACAACGTCGAAATCATGATTGGCCAATTGGTAAAGATCATGGAAGGCGGTGAGGAACTTAAACTTTCTAAGCGAGCCGGAACTATCATCACTCTCGAAGAGCTCGTTGAAAAAGTTGGAGTGGATGCGGCTCGATACACACTCATTCGCTACCCAGTCGATACTCCGATGGTGATGGATGTTGATGTCTTACGCCGAAACACAAATGAGAATCCTGTCTACTACGTGCAATACGCGCACGCTCGTATCGCAGCGGTTTTGCGCAGTGCACAAGAGCTCAAGATTGGCGCAGGCCTTGATACTTTTGACCCTACGCAATTACTTCATAATCGTGAAAACGAATTGCTCGGCGCCCTTGCCGAATATCCACGAGTAGTTGCAAGCGCAGCCGAATTTCGCGAACCACATCGCGTTGCGCGATATCTGGAAGAGCTGGCCGGCGTTTATCACGGCTTTTATGCAGATTGTCGAGTACTACCACTTGGAGATGAAGCAGCAAGTGCGGTTCACTCCGCTCGCGCTGCACTCTGCGCTGCAACAATGCAGGTGCTGGCGAATGGGCTCGATCTCTTAGGCGTGAGCGCACCGGAGAGGATGTAGCGATGTGGTCGAAGAACGCTTCCTTTGAATCTGGGGTTTTGCACCTGGCCGGAATTCCAGTTGCAAAATTGGCAGAAGAGTTCGGTACGCCCACCTTCTTCCTTGATGAAGATGCATTTAAATCGCGTGCGCAAGCTTGGAATAAAGGGCTACACGATGAGTTTGGCGCTCATGCCGGCACAATTTTTTATGCCGCGAAATCATTTATTAGTACAGCCGTTGCCCAATGGATTAAAGAAGCTGAAATTGGAATCGATGTATGTACTGGCGGAGAACTAGCGGTAGCCCTTGCTGGTGGAATTGCGCCCAGCAAGATAGAGCTTCACGGAAACAATAAATCAGTTGCTGAGATAGATCGCGCGGTAAAGATAGGAATTAAAACAATTGTCATCGACTCGCTTATCGAAGTAGAGCGAGTTGCTGCAGCAGCCAAGAAATATGGCGTTCGTCAGGCTGTAATGGTTCGACTTATTCCAGGGGTGCAAGCAGATACCCACGAGAAGATCTCAACTGCACACGAAGATGTGAAATTCGGTTTCTCAATTGCATCGGGGGCAGCGTGGGCTGCTGTGCAGAGAGTGAAAGAGTGCCCAGAGCTAGAACTTCGCGGCGTGCATTGCCACATCGGTTCTCAGATATTTGGATCTAGCGCTCATGAAACGGCCACTGATCGCTTGATGTCATTTATGGCTAGATACCGTGATGAGTTTAAAGAGCAACTTCCTGAATTGAATTTGGGTGGCGGATTTGGAATTGCCTATCTCACAGATGAGAAGACAGTCGAACCTGCTGATGTACTAGGTGCAATTCATCGCGCTATAGATAAGAGCTGCGCCCAGTATTCACTCGACTTTCCGCAGATTACGTTGGAGCCAGGTCGCAATATTGTTGGGCCAAGCATGTTCACGCTCTATGAAGTTGGCACTGTAAAGCAGGTCGATATCGGAAATGGTCAAATACGCACATATGTTTCTGTCGATGGTGGAATGAGTGACAATATTCGTCCAACTTTGTATGACGCTGAATACACCGCAGTCATCGCGCAACGCGTCAGTAGCGCACCTCTAGCTCTGTCGCGTTTAGTTGGAAAACATTGCGAAACAGGTGACATCATCATCAATGAGATTCAGCTGCCTTCAGATATTGCACCAGGAGATTTCATTGCAACACCTGCAACCGGTGCTTACGGCCGCAGCATGGCGAGTAATTACAACCACGTGCCAAGACCGCCTGTTGTCGCAGTAAAAGATGGAAAAGCCCGCGTAATTGTGCGTCGAGAAAATGAGGAAGATTTACTCGCCCTTGATGTGAAAGAATAGGTTTATGAGCCCCGCAGATAAACCTGTTCGTATTGGCATGCTCGGCTGCGGCGTTGTTGGCAGCCAAGTAGCTCGTCTGCTGCTCGCTGATACTGAAGAGCTATCAACTCGTGCTGGCGTAAAGATTGAGTTGGCTCGTATCGCAGTTCGCACAATGAAGCCTTACGAAGGCCTTGATCCAGCTCTCTTCACTACCGATCCATTTTCAATTGTTAATGATCCAGAGATTGATCTCATCGTTGAAGTAATGGGCGGCATTGAACCGGCGCGCGAATTAGCTCTGCTGGCAATCAATAATCGCAAATCAATTGTGACTGCAAATAAGGCTCTCCTTGCTAGCCACGGCGCCGACCTCTTTAGCGCTGCCTATGCCAAAGGTGAAGATATTTACTACGAGGCATCTGTTGCTGGTGCGATTCCAATTATTCGCCCACTACGCGACTCTCTAGCCGGTGACCACGTTGTCCGCTTGATGGGCATTGTCAACGGCACAACAAATTACATTCTTACAAAGATGCATGAAGACAATCGTGAATTCGCCGATGTCCTCAAGGAAGCGCAGAAGCTAGGTTACGCCGAGGCAGAACCAACTGCAGACATCGAAGGATTCGATGCAGCAGCAAAGGCTGCGATTCTCTCTGGTCTAGCTTTCCATACACGCGTGACAGTCGATGATGTCTATCGCGAAGGAATCTCCAAGATAACTCTAGAAGATGTGGCCATTGCTAAATCGATGGACCATGTCATTAAGTTGCTAGCCATCTCCGAGCTCACTCCTGCCGATGAAATCTCTGTGCGTGTTCATCCAGTGATGATTCACAAGAGCCATCCATTGGCTTCGGTACGAGATGCATTTAATGCCGTATTTGTTGAAGCAGAATCTGCAGGCCCGCTGATGTTCTACGGACGCGGCGCGGGTGGTCAACCAACTGCATCTGCAATATTGGGTGACATCGTTGCGGTTTCTCGCCACATTGCACTTAACTCGATTGGGCAGCGCGAAACAGATTATGCCGATCGCGACATTGCTCCGATCGAAACTACAAAGACTAAATTCCTTATTCGCCTCGAAGTTGAGGATAAGTCAGGTG
>Ga0208788_1000928_pt1 | contig 14331 bp, 8 predicted proteins | sample Wag4_2014_7_11_3_FD_187363 | JGI IMG/M metagenome (GOLD analysis project Ga0208788, IMG submission 187363) | Fresh water mixed with fracking chemicals microbial communities from Ohio, USA - Utica-2 Time Series FC 2014_7_11 (SPAdes) (version 2) ... | reverse complement strand
AAGTTAATTAGCTGTAAATTAAATACTAAGCAAGATTAAATAGACTGGCGTCTTTTGATTCGAGTTGTGAACTTCCCATGAGGAATTCATCTACTTTTTTGGCACATTCTCTGCCTTCGCTAATGGCCCATACAACCAAAGATTGTCCTCTTCTCATATCTCCGCAAGCAAAGATTTTAGAGATATTGGTTTTGTAATCTTTTTCGGTTGCTTTTACATTACCTCTCTCATCAATTTGAACATCAAGTTGATCAATTAAGCCATCTTTTTGTGGAGCGATGAAACCCATAGCCAGTAAAACCAGATCGCAGGGTATTGTTTTTTCTGATCCTGCTTTTTCTAGGAAAGAGCTGGGTTTGCCATCTACTGATTTCCATTCCAGTTCTACAGTTTTAAGGGCTACCAGTTCACCTTTTTCATTGCCAATAAATTCTTTTGTTGCTACCGCCCATTCTCTGGAGCAACCTTCTTCATGAGAAGTGGTTGTTTTGAGCACCATAGGATAGGTAGGCCAAGGCATATAATCGTTCCTTGCAGCTGGAGGTTTTGGCATCAATTCAAATTGAAGGACTGCTTCAGCACCTTGCCGGTTTGATGTACCAACACAATCACTACCAGTATCACCGCCGCCAATAACTACGACTTTTTTGTCTTTTGCTGATACAAGATGATCAATAATGTTGCTTTCTATTGCTTTATTGGCTAAAGGATCAGCACCTGCAACAAGTTTATTCTGTTGTTTGAGGAAGTTCATTGCAAAATGGACACCTTTTAAATCTCTACCAGGGATGTTTAGATCTCTTGGGACAGTTGATCCACCTGCAAGTACAACAGCGTTGTATTCCCTTAATAAGTCATTCAGATTGACGTTAACACCTACGTTGGCATTGCATTTAAAAACGATTCCTTCTTTTTCAAGTAGTTCAATCCGTCTGTCAATTACTTTCTTTTCTAATTTGAAATCAGGTATACCATAGCGCAATAGTCCGCCTGGTTTTTCATCTCTTTCAAAAACTGTAACAGCATGTCCAGCTTGATTCAATTGTGCTGCTGCTGCTAGTCCAGCTGGACCACTTCCTATCACTGCAATTTTTTTACCGGTCCTTAAAACAGGAACCTTTGGTTGCACTATGCCTTTATCAAAAGCAATTTCAATTATATGTTTTTCTATCTCTTCAATATTAACTGGAGGCTGGTTGATACCCAAAACACATGCACTTTCACATGGAGCTGGACAAATTCTACCAGTGAATTCTGGGAAATTATTGGTAGACGTTAAAATCTCATACGCCTCTTTCCAATCCTCTTTGTAGACAGCATCATTGAATTCTGGAATGATGTTTCCTAAAGGACATCCATGGTGGCAAAAGGGCACGCCACAATCCATACATCTTGCAGCTTGCTTGTTCAACTCTTCAGCTGAGAATGGTTGTACAAATTCTTTATAATGTTGAATTCTTTCTGTTGTATCAAGCTTAGCGGGACTAACTCTTGTATATTCTTTAAATCCTGTTGGTTTTCCCATTGTCTATTCTATTTTAGGGTAGCAGCAATACCTGCCTTTTGTTTAGCCAAAACTGATTTATAATCTCTTGGAAATACTTTAACGAAGCGAGGTTTTTGATTTTCAAAATCACTCAAAATGAATTTCGCTACTGCACTATTCGTCGATTCGAAATGTTCTTCCAATAAGAGTTGCAATGCTTTTTCATCGTCTTGATCCAAAGGATCTAAATCCACCATTTCTGGATTGCATTTCTCTGAGAAGTCGCCATGCAAATCATAGATATAGGCAATACCGCCGCTCATACCTGCTGCAAAATTTCTACCAGTTGCGCCAAGTATCACTACAGTTCCGCCAGTCATGTACTCACAGCCATGATCTCCAACACCTTCCACAACTGCAGTTGCGCCAGAGTTCCTAACTGCAAATCGTTCTCCTGCCTTTCCGCGAATAAATGCTGTTCCGGTAGTTGCTCCATAAAAAGCAACGTTTCCAATTACTATGTTTTCCTCTGGTACAAATGTTGACTTTTTATCAGGATAGACAATCATTTTGGCTCCACTTAGTCCTTTGCCAAAATAATCATTGGCATCTCCTTCCAATTCAAGTGTAATTCCTTTGGTATTGAATGCGCCAAAACTTTGTCCAGCTGTTCCTGTAAACTTCAAATGAATGGTATCGTTTGGTAAACCTTCTGCACCATATTTTTTTGTTATCTCATTACTGAGCATTGTGCCTATGGTTCTATCTGTATTTTTGATAGGATAGTGGAGCGAGATTTTTTCTTTTTCTCCTAAGGCCTTAGCACTGTCATCAATTATTTTCCAGTCTAAAACTTCTGCAATACCGTGATCTTGTTCTTCTTGTTTATAAATGCCCGTATATGCATCAGTAGGCTCTTTATAGAGAATTTGTGATAGGTCTAGTTTGCTGTATTTCCAATGTTCAATACCGTCTCTGATCTTTAATGCATCACACTGGCCAACCATTTCTTCAATGGTTTTGTAACCAAGTTCAGCCATGATCTCTCTTAATTCAGCTGTCATGAACTTGATGAAATTCACAACATATTCTGCTGCTCCATTGAATCGTTTTCTTAAATCTGGATCTTGTGTTGCAACACCAACAGGACAGGTATTGAGATGGCATTTTCTCATCATGATACAACCTTCTACAACCAAAGCCGCAGTCGCAACTCCCCATTCCTCTGCACCTAATAAGGTTGCAATGGCAACGTCTCTTCCTGTTTTCAACTGACCATCCGCTTGCAATACAACTCTGCTCCTTAGTTTATTTTTTACCAAGGTTTGTTGTGCCTCAGCTAAACCTAGTTCCCATGGAAGACCTGCGTGCCTGATTGAACTTAAAGGTGAAGCACCAGTTCCACCATCATGTCCGGATACCAACACCACATCTGCTTTGGCTTTTGCAACACCTGCAGCAATAGTGCCAACACCTGCTTTTGAGACCAGCTTCACACTGATTCTTGCTTTTCTATTCGCATTTTTTAAATCAAAGATCAATTGGGCAAGATCTTCAATCGAATAAATATCATGATGGGGTGGTGGTGATATCAATCCAACACCTGGAGTAGAGTGACGAACCCTACCAATCCAATCATCTACTTTATGTCCAGGTAATTGTCCGCCTTCACCCGGCTTAGCACCTTGTGCCATTTTGATTTGCAACTCATCTGCCTCTGTCAAGTATTGTGCAGTTACACCAAATCTTGCTGAAGCTACTTGTTTGATGGAAGACCTCATAGAGTCTCCATTTTCTAGAGGCTGATATCGAATTGCATCTTCTCCGCCCTCACCAGTATTGCTCTTTGCGCCGAGTCTATTCATTGCAATGGCAAGTGTGGTATGTGCTTCCCAAGAAATGGATCCAAAAGACATGGCACCGGTTGCAAATCTTTTGTAAATGTTTTCAGCCGGTTCAACTTCTTCTAATGGAATAGAAGAGCGAAGTGGGTGTAAAGCAAACATGCTTCTTAACGTACATGCTTTTTCACTTTGCTCGTTGACTAACTTGGAATATTTTTTGAACTGACTGTAATCACCTATTCGGGTTGAGTGTTGCAAAAGATGAATGGTTTGTGGATTGAAAAGATGGAATTCACCTTTTCTTTTCCATTGGTATATTCCACCAACTGGAAGTCGGTCGACTGGAATATTTTTTTTGCTGAATGCAAGATTGTGTTTTGCCAATGCTTCTCTTGCTATCTCATCTAATCCCATTCCTTCTATGCGCGATACTGCACCCGTAAAATATTTATTAACTACATCTTGGTTTAGTCCGATGATTTCAAAAATTTGAGCACCCTGATACGATTGTAAAGTAGATATACCCATTTTTGAAAAAACTTTCAAAAGCCCTTCATTGACAGCCTTGATATAGTTCTTTTTTAATTGTTCTGGATCTAAATCTGTTTTTAGTTTACCACTCATCCTCATGTCTCTGATGCTAGATAAAGCCAAGTAAGGATTTATGGCGGTAGCGCCAAAGCCAATAAGACAAGCGAAATGGTGGACTTCCCACACATCTCCTGCTTCAACAATAATTCCCACTTTACCTCTATATCCTTTTCTGATGAGGTGATGATGAATTGCAGCAGTTGATAACAAGGAAGGAATAGGAGCATGATCTGAATCAATTGCACGATCTTGTAATATCAATACCTCGAAGCCATCTTCAACTGCGTCAACTGCATATCTGCAAATTCTGTCTAATGCTTTTTTCAAAGCTCCTGCACTACCATCAGCTCTGAAATAACATTGCAAGGTTTTTGCCTGAAAAATGCCTGTATCAATACTTCTGATTTTTTCAAGATCATGATTGGTTAAAACCGGATGCTTAAGTGCAACAGTATGACAACTCAAGGGGTCTTCAATGAGCATATTTCCATTGTTGCCAACAAATGTTGCAAGTGACATTACTAATCGTTCTCTAATTGGATCAATTGGAGGGTTTGTGACCTGTGCAAACAACTGTTTGAAGTAACTGCTTAAATGCTGAGGTTGATCGCTAAGGATGGCCAATGGAACATCTGTTCCCATTGAACCAATTGGCTCCTTTCCATCAGTGCACATAGGCGCAATGATATTCTCTAAATCTTCTGCACTATAACCAAATGCTTTTTGGTATTTGAATACCTGATCAGGTTGTAAATGGGTAAATGTTACACGAGGATCTGGTAGTTCATTTAACCTGATTTTATATTTGTTCAAGTAATCTGCATATGGTTTTTGTCCGCATATATTTTTCTTCAATTCTTCATCACTGATGATTCTTCCTTCTTCAATGTCCACTACAAACATCTTGCCGGGTTGCAATCTTCCTTTTTCAATTACAAGTGAAGGGTCGACTGGAAGAGCACCTGTCTCAGAGGCCATGATAACACGATCGTCTGATGTTACACAATACCTTGATGGCCTTAATCCATTTCTATCCAAGGTTGCGCCAATCATTCTTCCATCGGTAAATGAAATTGAAGCCGGTCCATCCCATGGTTCCATAATAGATGCATGGAATTCATAAAATGCTTTTTTTATAGGGTCCATTTTTTCGTCACCATCCCACGCTTCTGGAATCAACATCATCATGACATGCGGGAGTGGTCTTCCTGTCATGGTTAATAATTCAATCATGTTATCCAAACTTGCAGAGTCACTCTGACTGCTTGAAACCAATGGGAGAATCATCTCCATTTCTTCTTTGGTAAAATAAGGAGAGGTAAATCCTTTTTCATTGGTCTTGATCCAATTCAAATTACCCTGTAGTGTATTAATCTCTCCATTGTGTGCAATGAACCTGAATGGTTGTGCAAGTTTCCAAGAAGGGAAGGTGTTGGTAGCAAATCTAGAGTGCACCAAACCAAGTGCACTTACCAATTTTTTATTTTGAAGATCTGGATAATAACTGCGAACCTGACCGCTGGTGAGCTGTCCTTTGTAGACAATTACTTTGTAGGATAATGAGGCTAAATAAAATCCTATAGGATCTTTCTTGACGGAATTATTAATCAGATGACTCGCATAGTTTCTTAAAACGAAAAGCTTTCTTTCAAATGCCATGGGATCAGTGATATGATCCGGACAAGAAATAAAAACTTGTTCAATATCGGGCTCCACTGATCTTGCTGTGAATCCAATTTGTTCAGGATTGACGGGAACCTTTCTCCAAGCAAGGACTTCCATCCCTAATTCTTCAGTTGTTCTAGTAAATATATCTCTGCATTCTTCTCTTAAGCGAAGCTCTTTAGGAAAGAAAACCATCCCTACGCCATATCTTCCAAACGCAGGTAAATGGACACCTAACTTCAAACATTCGTCAAAGAAAAAAGCATGGGGTGTTTGAATCAAAATACCAGCCCCATCACCAGTATTGTTCTCGCAACCACATGCACCCCTGTGTTCCATATTTTCCAATATGGTGAGTGCATCAGAAATAATCTGATGACTTTTATTACCCTTAATATTCGCTACGAAACCTATTCCACATGCATCTCTTTCGAATTCAGGACGATATAATCCCGGATTTCTTGCCATAAGAAAACTAATTTTAAATAAATTCTAATAAAACGACCAATTGGGTGGATAAAATCCAACATTAAGGCAAGCGTTCGTTTGAAAATACGCAAAAGATGCGAATGCTTGAAGAAAAATTCAAGAATTTATTTAAAAAGTTTTCAACGGTTTAAGCTATTCTGCATAGCTGCTGACAGGCTCACAAGTACATACCAAATTTCTATCGCCATAGGTATTGTTCACCCTGGCAACAGTTGGCCAGAATTTACTTACTTGAAGGCGTTCAATTGGAAATGCTGCTTTTTGTCTTGAATAGGGTCTATCCCATTCAACTGTACAAATGTTTTTGAGTGTATGTGGAGCTCTCTTTAAAACATTGTCTTTTTTATCAGCCCGACCGTCTTCAATTTCTTTGATCTCATTTCGAATTGAAATCATGGCATCGCAGAAACGGTCAAGTTCGCCCTTGTCCTCACTTTCTGTTGGTTCAATCATGATGGTACCCGGTACTGGGAAACTCATGGTTGGTGCATGGAAACCATAATCCATCAATCTCTTTGCTACATCTTCCGCCTCTATATCAGCGGATTTTTTAAATGGTCTTAGATCTACTATAAACTCATGTGCGCATGTATTGTTGCTTCCTAGATAAAGTACATCAAAGTGGCCAGTCAGTCTGCACCTCATGTAATTAGCATTGAGGATGGCATATTCAGTTGATGCTTTTAGTCCTTTGCTACCTAGCATTCTGATGTAACCATAACTGATAAGCAAGATACTTGCACTGCCATACGGAGCAGCACTTACAGCTGTATTACCTTTATCTAATTTAATCTCTTCGTTGTTGTTGAAGCTATGTCCGGGTAGGAAAGGAGCCAAATGTGATTTAACACAGATGGGTCCCATGCCAGGTCCGCCACCACCGTGTGGAATAGCAAATGTTTTATGAAGGTTCAAGTGGCAAACATCCGCGCCAATCAAGCCCGGAGCAGTTAAACCTACTTGTGCGTTCATGTTCGCGCCATCCATATATACTTGTCCACCGTGATCATGAATAACTTGTGTAATTTCTTTCACAGTTTCTTCATAAACACCAAATGTACTTGGATATGTAATCATGATACCTGATAAAACATCGCTGTATTGATTTGCTTTTTCTTTTAAATCAACAAGATCGATGTAGCCATTATCTAACGCCTTGACTACAACGACTTTCATGCCAGCCATTACAGCAGAAGCCGGGTTGGTTCCATGTGCTGAAATAGGGATTAGCATCACATTGCGATGATGGTCGCCTCTAGATAAATGATATCCTCTGATAGCGAGTAGACCTGCATATTCACCTTGTGCGCCACTGTTGGGTTGAAGACTGCATGCATCAAAACCAGTTACTTCATTGAGGTATTTAGCTAATTCTTCCACCATCAATTGATAGCCCTTAGTTTGAGAAGCAGGAGCAAATGGATGGATGCTGCTCCAGCAAGGCCAACTCAATGGCATCATCTCAGTTGCAGCATTCAATTTCATGGTGCAGCTTCCTAATGAAATCATAGAGGTGTTGAGCGACAAATCTTTGTTTTCCAAAAACTTGATGTAGCGCATCATCTTACTCTCACTGTGGTAAGTATTGAACACCGCCTGTTCTAGGAAAGGAGAAGTTCTTGTTAAGACAGTCGGAATATTTTTTAGATAGTCCTCTTTTGATATAGTTTCATTGATTTCTTCATTGATGCCAAAGCATAGCAATAATTCAGCAACACCTTCTCTGGTTGTAGTTTCGTCAAAACTTATACCTAATTGTTTTTCATTGATTAACCTCAGGTTGATCAATTTTGCAGCTGCCTGCTCAACGATAGCTTTAGCATTGTTTGTATTCACAACTATGGTATCAAAATAATGTGCTGAGGCAAGTTCAAATCCTTTTGCAGATAATGCTTGAGCGGCAGTAAATGCTAAGAGTGAAGTGCGTGTTGCAATTTGCTTGAGACCATTTGGACCATGATAAACTGCATACATGGCTGCCATGTTTGCTAATAAGGCTTGAGCTGTACAAATATTTGAAGTAGCCTTTTCGCGTTTGATGTGTTGTTCACGGGTTTGAAGTGCCATACGCAATGCCCTGTTGCCGTCAGCGTCAATACTCACGCCAATGATTCTACCAGGGATGCTTCTTTTGAAATCGTCTTTTGTTGCAAAGAAAGCAGCATGCGGACCACCAAAACCCAATGGGACACCGAATCTTTGAGCAGATCCACAAGCAGCATCAGCGCCTAATTCACCTGGAGGGGTAAGTAAGGTAAGTGATAGTAGATCTGTTGTCATTACAACATAGCCACCAATGGCATGGACTTTTTCAATGAATGCTTTTGGATCAATTACGGCTCCTACATTATTGGGATACTGAACCAAAGCGCCAAAATATGTTTCGTCTAAAACAGCATTTGCTATATTACCACTAACGATTTCAATACCAATTGGAAGTGCTCTGGTAATGAGCAAGTCCAATGTTTGTGGAAAACATTGTTCGTCTACAAAAAATCTTGGACGATCAATGTTGTCTTGTTTATTCAATGCATTGAAGAACATGGTCATTGCTTCTGCCGCTGCAGTTGCTTCATCCAATAGGGAAGCATTTGCAATAGGCAATCCAGTCAAATCAGTAACCATGGTTTGGAAGTTCAATAGGCTCTCCAATCTTCCTTGTGCGATTTCAGCTTGATAGGGGGTATACTGTGTATACCATCCTGGGTTTTCAAATATGTTTCTGAGGATTACACTCGGTGTATGTGTTCCATAATAACCTTGTCCAATGAAATTCTTGGCAACAATATTTTGTTCACCCATTTTTTTGATGTGTTCCAAATAAGCAGCTTCACTCATGGCGGCTGGAGTGTTTAATTCCTTTTGCATCCTTATATTGCCTGGAACAGTTTTGTCAATCAAAGAAGACAAACTTGGTTCACCAATGGTGCTCAACATGTTCACCTCTTCTGCTGCTGATGGGCCAATATGTCTGCTTCTGAATTCGTTGTCCTGTTGCTCAAAAAGATTCATGGATCAAATATTATAGGTGATGGAAATTAAGTTCTTACGGGAGTGCAAATTTAATCAGATCATTGCAGTATTTGTATACTTTGTAGACCTTAGAAGTGAATTGTGGATTAAATGGTGAAACACGAGTATAATAATGGTTTTATTTTAATTTTGGGTATGTCTAAAGAGCTTTTGGTCAATTGGGAGAAAAAGTCAGCGGAACACGAAAAGTTGTATAAAAACTTTTTGAAGAAAGTCGATAAAAATAAGGTGCTGAAGCAGCTTCCAGCACTCCATGAAGAGGCTTTTGAGCAAGTCGACTGCCTAACTTGTGCCAATTGCTGTAAAAACTATTCTCCCAGATTTAAAACACCCGATATTAAACGAATCAGCAAGGTGCTCGGCTTAAGGGAGAGTGTTTTTATCGATACCTATTTAGCGCTTGATACTGAAGGGGATTATGTACTAAAGACAAAACCTTGTCCCTTTTTGGGCAGTGATAATTTTTGTTCTATTTATGAAGATAGGCCATCCGACTGCCGACGGTTTCCGTATACCGATGAGGATGTATTTTTCAAGCGCCCTGCCATCACCTTGAAAAATACCTCTTTTTGTCCAGCGGCTTATTATGTGATTGAAAAGTTGATGGAGGTCGCCAAGTAAAAGTTAGTAGCTTAATCGCTTTATGGTTGGATTTTTGATCCAATTGTAAACAACAATACCCACGGTCATTGTGCCCCCAAAAACGACTGCTGGAACTACACCCATGAGTCTTGCCGCAAATCCACTCTCAAATGCACCCAATTCGTTGGAGGAAATAATGAAAATACTGTTGAGTGATGAGACTCTTCCTTTCATGTTTTCAGGCGTTTTCAATTGCAAAACTGTCGATCTTACGATAACGCTTATGCCATCCAGCACACCAGAAATCAACAAAGCAGCAAAGGATAGCCAAAAGAAGGTGGATAAGCCAAAGATGATCATCATCAAACCAAATCCAGCAACGCAGTAAAGCATGATTTTGCCTTGGTTTTTTTTCATGGGAATGAAATTGATGATCAACATCACCAAAATGGCACCAATACCAGGTGCTGATCTTAGAATGCCTAAACCTTCTGGTCCAGTGTGTAGAATTTGATCCGAAAAATAAGGAAGCAGGGCAGTTGCACCTCCAAAAAAGACTGCAAATAAGTCGAGGCTCAAGACACCTAAAATTTCTTTTGACTGCCCAACAAATCTAAAACCTTGCTGGATACTTTTGAGCATGGGTTCTTTATGTTGCAGAATAGCCGGGGGTTTGGGTTTGATGAAAAAAAGTAACAACACAGAAAGCGTCAACATGATAATCATGATGATGAAGGCAAAGGTGATGCCTTTTTCTCCATATAGTAGTCCACCTATAGCTGGTCCGGATACCGCTGCAATTTGCCAGGAACTACTGTGCCAGCTGGTTGCATTAGGGAGTTTTTGCTTGGGAACCAGCATGCTTACTAATGCAAATGAAGTTGGACCGCTAAATGCTCTAGCAACACCTGTGAGAAAAGCGATCATATAAACCGCAATCAATACAGTTGATTTGTTCAATATGCTTAAAGCATGTTCACTGGTAATGTAAGCAAATAGGATGGTCAGTACGAGATTACCAGCCAAACTATAATGCAGTAGTTTTTTCTTGTCGCTTTTGTCAATGATATAGCCTGAGTAAATGGCCATGATTACAGCGGGCACAAATTCTACCAGTCCAATTAATCCGATACTAAAAGGGTCTTTTGTGATAGCAAATACTTCCCAGCTGATCAAGGTTGCCTGCATGGTAAGCACCATGATGAAAAAAAATCGAGCAACAATGTACATGCGAAATTCAAAATACCTCAAAGCGGCAAAGCTCTTATGTCTGAAGAACCTAAACATGCATGCAAAGTTCGCAATTTATCCCTAAAACACTTAAGGAAATGTAATGACATGCTGTCCCTCAGTATAGTCACGATCGAGTGCATCTAATAAAATATCAAGATGCTCAGGGTTATTAAGGAAGTCGACGTTACTCGCGTCTACAAATAAAGTCTTAAATGAATGTTGTTTGATGTAGTGGGTATAGGTCTGCTGAATTTCAAACAAATAATCGTCTTTGATATTCTGTTCATACGACCTGTTTCTTTTCTTGATGTTCTCCTGAAGTTTGTTCACAGGGGCATGGAGATAGATCAACAAATCGGGCTGTAGCAATTGAGGTTGCATCATTTCAAATAAACGCTGAAATAAACGAAACTCATCAACAGGTAAATTCACCTTAGCAAAGAGTAGACATTTTGTAAAGAGGTAATCTGAAATTGTAACATGTTGAAATAAATCTTGCTGACTCAACAAGTCTTTTAATTGCTTGAATCGTTCGGCCATGAAGAACAACTCTACTGAAAACGCATATTGGGCTGGGTTTTCATAGAATTTAGCTAAAAAGGGGTTATCGGCGAATTCCTCTAATACAAGTCTTGCATTGAGTTTAGATGACAATAAACCAGCCAAGGTGGTTTTACCAGCACCTATATTTCCTTCTATGGTAATGAACTTGTATTTCATTTTGCCAAACTTACAGCAGCAAAGCCAAAAGCTAAGTTTTTATTTTTCAGTTTTTTTCATAAACGGCAACTTCAAGTGTATCCGGACAATCATTCAACATTTCGATAATTGATTTATTGGTTTTTGGGTCAATAAAATCAGGAATGAGTTCTGTTAGCGGAACCAATACAAACCTTCTAATGGAAATACGGTCGTGTGGAATTGATAAACCTGGTGTATGAATGAGTTGATGTTCAAAATAAAGTATGTCAATATCAATGGTTCTTGCTCCATTTTTTTCAGCTCTAATTCTTCCTAATTCCTGCTCAATAGATAAAAGTTCACTGAGTAATTCTTCTGGGTTAAAGGATGTTGCAATCTCGAGAACTTGGTTCAAAAATGAGGGTTGATCTGTGATTCCCCAAGCAGCTGTTTCGTAAATGGAAGATTGTCTAATGAGCTCAATTCCTTTTTGTTTCATCTTTTCTTTAGCTGCAGCCATAAATCCTAAACGGTCGCCTATGTTGCCACCTATCAATAAATATGCAGCTTTCATAAATATGCTGGTTTGAAGGAGGGCAAAGTTCTTTATTTTCGTGGTCTAAACGATAAAGGGTTGAAAAGTTTTTTTAAGAGTTTCTTTGCCACTCTACTTGCCTTGGTGGTTTTCTTCGGACTGATCTTTATTTTATTTTTTGGCATTGCAGGAGCATTGTTAGCGGATGAACAAGTTAAAATAGATAAAAAATCAGTCTTGGTAATTGATCTTTCGAAGAGATTAAATGATCGTAAAATAGACGATCCTTTTGCTGAGTTCTCTGGCGATGAAGCCTATCCTGAATTATCGAAAGCAGTCAAGTTGATCAAATATGCTGCAAAAGATAGTTTGATAAAAGGTATCTATCTGATTGCAAAAGATAATGGTAATGGAGCGGCAAGTTCAACTGAATTAAGATCAGCCTTGCTTGAATTTAAAAAATCAAAAAAATTCATCATCGCTTTTGGTGATTATATTTCTCAATCAGCATACAGTATTGCAGCATTATCAGATAAAGTTTATTGTCACCCACAGGGTATGTTTGAATGGCAGGGCATGTCTGTAGAATATGTGTTTTTCAAAAGTCTGTTAGACAGATTAGAGATTAAACCACAAATATTTTATGCAGGTAAGTTCAAAAGTGCAACAGAGCCTTTCAGAGAAACCAGTATGACGCCAGCTAATAAAGAGCAAACTCAGGTTTGGCTCAATGATTTATATACAGAGATGCTTTCAAAAGTAGCTGAGAGCAGAGGTATGTCGGCTGATTCTCTAAAGCTTTATGCAGAACAATTTAGGATAGATGCACCTGAAAAAGCAGTACAATACAAACTTATCGACGGTTTGAAATATGATGACGAAGTAAAGCAAGAGATCAAATCTACATTGGGTATTGCAAAGGCTGATAAGATAAATTTTGTTAGCCTAGCTGATTATGAAAAAGCTGCCGATCTTTCAAATGAATATGCAAAAGATAAAATTGCAGTGGTATATGCGGAAGGGGATATCATGTATGGTAAACCATCTCCAGAAACCATAACATCGGATGAGTACTTGTCGATTCTTAGAAATATCAGGTTTGATAAGTCTGTTAAGGCGGTTGTACTTCGTGTAAACTCTCCTGGAGGGAGCAGCCTTGCCAGTGAGATCATTTGGCGTGAAATTGAAATGATCAAAAAAGAGGGAAAGAAAGTTGTTGTTTCCATGGGAAATGTAGCAGCAAGTGGGGGTTATTATATTGCCTGCAATGCAAATAGAATATTTGTGCAGCCCAATACTATTACTGGTTCAATTGGTGTTTTTTCAGTTATTCCCGATTTTTCATCGTTCATGAAGAATAAACTTGGAGTAACTTTTGATGGTGTTGCTACCTCTAAATATGCAGATGTACCAAGTATTACTAGAGCAATGACAGAAGAAGAGAAAAAAATTATTCAGCATGAAGTGGATAAGATTTATCTGACCTTCAAAACACGTGTAGCTGAGGGAAGAAAGTTAGATTTGTCTTATGTTGATAGTATAGCCCAAGGGAGGGTATGGACAGGCAAAAGGGCGATAGAATTAAAATTAGCGGATCAGATAGGCGGACTGGAAGAGGCTATTGCCGCAGCAGTAAAGATGTCTGGTGTAAAATCATACAGAGTAAAATCTTACCCGGAGCCTAAGTCGTTTTTTGAGTACATCGTGAATGTTTACCCCGACGAATTGAGTAGATCTTCATTGAGAAAAGAACTAGGAGCAGAAGAATATGAACTCTTCCTTCGCTTGAAAGAGTTGAAGAATGAAAAGGGAGAAATTAAAGCAAGAATGCCATTCGAGCTTTCAATTCACTAATTTTGCCCAATGTCTGAAAAAGCGAATCAGTATAATCAGCTAGTGGCCATGTTAGCCATAGCTAAAGCAAGTCTTAAGTCCATCTTTAGAAGTCCTTCTGCAGTAATATTTAGCTTCTTATTTCCAATTATATTCATACTAGTATTTGGATTTCTGAGCTCTACAACTCCTGTAATCAAGGTTGCATTTGCGGAGCAATCATCTACACAAAATGAACTTTACAAGAAATTGCTTGAAAAGAGCAATCTTAAGATCAAGACGCAACCTGAAAAAACTTCTCTACAAGAATTAGAGAAGGGGCATATAACTGCTATTCTCAATATCAAGGAAGTTGCACC
>Ga0208788_1000926_pt1 | contig 14341 bp, 12 predicted proteins | sample Wag4_2014_7_11_3_FD_187363 | JGI IMG/M metagenome (GOLD analysis project Ga0208788, IMG submission 187363) | Fresh water mixed with fracking chemicals microbial communities from Ohio, USA - Utica-2 Time Series FC 2014_7_11 (SPAdes) (version 2) ... | reverse complement strand
CTGTAGAGATTTCAGGATTTGCGTCGCCGCAAGGTTATGTCAATGGAACGGGCGATGCGGCCAGGTTTGATCTGTTTGCCCGTTTGACGGTGGATGCCAATGACAATGTGTACGTGACGGATGGTCAGAACAACTGCATTCGCAAGATTACCCCTGCCGGGGTCGTGACGACGGTGGCAGGTCCTGATCGCCTGCCGACGGTAGACCGTGACAAAAATGGTGTGATCAACGTGTTTGATTTCTTTGGCTGGAAGGATGGCCCGGCTGCGGAAGCAGAGTTTTATGTGCCATATGGGTTGGTTTTTGATCCTGATGGCAATATTTTTGTCGCGGATAATCAAAACAATCGCATCAGGAAAATTTCCAAAGATGGTCTGGTTGGCACCTTGGCAGGCGGTGAGAAGTTTGGTGTTGACGAGGGGGTGGGCACGGGGGCCACTTTTTTTAACATGCGTGCGATTACACGAGAGCCATCGGGTAATTTGTTGTTGGTACAGCCAACCGACAACATGATTCGGCGGGTTACTCCGGCTGGTCAGGTGAGCAATTTTGCCGGAAAAAAGGATGCGGGGCGTTTGAATGGTCCCATCAGCAAAGATGGCAAAGCGTTTGCGACTTTTAATCATCCGATTGATGTCGCGGTAGATGGGGCAGGTATCATTTATGTGTTGGAGTTGCGTAGCCATGGTGTGCGACGTATTCAGTGAGTGTTGTTGACCAGGCATGAGTGTTGAGGCGTGTCGTCGTGAATGAATCACCCGAAGTCAAGTTGAAAGAGAGTTGGATTCGGATCAAAAACATGGCTGTCGCTGCGGCCATGATTGTTGTGATGGTGGGTCGCCACCTGGCTGTCGGCGTGGTTGGCAAGCGCTTGGAAAACGGTGCGATGCGGACGGTTCACGCAGGGACGGCTTGGGGCTCGCGGATGGTGTTGCGTTTGATGCCGCGCATCAACCATTGGCAGCAGCGCGCATTGGATACGCGTCAGCGTGTGTGGCGGCGGGTGTTGGTCGCTTTGATTGCGGTGGTCGGCCCGGTTGAGGCCTATCTGAATCGGGTCTTGATGAAAGCCCGACAAGGCTCGCACCGTGTGATGCGCAAATCCGTCACCACGTCTGTGAAGATTCTGGCGCCGATGGTGACCGCTTTGGCTGATGGTATCAAGGCTGGTTTGAACCGTCCCGGTATGCAAAAAACGGTGGCGCGCTTACACAAAATTGCGGAAGATTCAAAAAAATAGTCTGTTTCCCGTCCCGTTCCGCACGTTGACCCCGCAGGGTGGGTGCCTGTAGTAGAATGGTGGCAGTTGTTGTGAGTGTCGGGGGTGTTGTGCGTATTGCCATCATTGGGAGTGGTTACGTGGGGTTGGTGACCGGGGCGTGTTTTGCGCATTTGGGTCATCAAGTCATTTGCGTGGATAACCAGGTGGCGAAGATTGAGAAACTGCTTCAGGGTGTGATGCCCATTTATGAGCCTGGTTTGGATGTTTTGGTCAAAACCAATGTGGCTGAGGGGCGTTTGAACTTCAGTTGTGACATCATGGGTGCGACCCGAGAGAGCGATATTATTTTTATCTGTGTGGGGACGCCTCCAAAACCCAATGGTGAAGCTGATTTGTCGGCTTTTGAAAGGGTTGCGGCGGAAATGGCGCCGGCGATGTGTGATGGGTACAAGTTGGTGGTTGAAAAAAGCACGGTGCCGGTTCGAACGGGTGAATGGCTGGCCGGGGTATTGGGTGCTCATTTGCCGCCGGGTGCGAATTTTGATATTGCCAGCAATCCTGAGTTTTTGCGTGAAGGGTCCGCGATCAAGGATTTTCTTGAAACGGATCGGGTGGTGTTGGGGGTGAATGCCGATCGCGCGGCATCCCTGCTGGTTAAATTGTATGCGCCTTTGAACGCGCCCATTTTGATTACGGATCTTAATTCTGCGGAGTTGATCAAGCACGCCAGCAATGCGTTTTTGGCGATGAAAATCAGCTTCATAAACGCGGTGGCGCGTTTGTGTGAATTGACTGGTGCGGATATCAACAAAGTGGCCAAGGGGGTGGGGTTGGATCAGCGCATTGGAGAGCAATTCCTTAAAGCCGGTGTGGGGTATGGTGGTGCCTGTTTTCCGAAAGATGTGAGTGCCTTCATTGCGATCGCCCAGCAGCACGGGTATGATTTTGAGTTGCTGCGGGCGGTTGAGGCCATTAACGTGAGTCAACGCCACCATCTGGCAGACAAGGTGTTCAAGGCGCTGGGGCATGATCTGAGTGGCCGTTCGGTCGGTGTCTTGGGATTGGCTTTCAAGCCCAACACCGATGATATGCGGGGCGCGCCCTCGGTGGATATCATTCCTTTGTTACAGGGCGCGGGCGCTCAGGTGCGTGTCTATGATCCGGTGGCGCATGATAATGCCCGGGTGTTGCTTTCTGATGTCGTGTTTTGTGAAAATCCTTACACCGTGGCTGAGGGTGTGGACTGTTTGGTGATTTTGACGGAATGGAGCGAGTTTACATCCCTTAATTTGCCCTATCTGAAAACCTTGATGAAGCAACCTGTCATCGTGGATGGTCGCAATTTGTTTGATCCCTGGAAAATGGGGCAACTGGGTATCACGTATCATTCGATCGGCCGCCCGGAACTCGCCACGTCCATCGTTGATGCCTTACCCGGTTCGCCGGTGTGAGGTTTGACAATGATTCTTGCCATCAACGGTCAACGTGTGCACGTTGAAACCTATGGTGAGACGGGTGATCCCGTTTTGCTGTTGCACGGGGCTTTGGCTGACATCATGCAGAATTGGCGCATGGTTCTTGCACCCCTTTCCGTCAAACACCGGCTGATTGCCGTTGATTTGCGTGGACATGGTCTCAGCGACAATCCTTCCGGTATTTTTACGCTGGATGCGTTGCAGACGGATGCCTTGGCCGTCTTGGATGCTTTGGATATCCCCAAAGCGCATGTGTTGGGTTGTTCTTTGGGGGGCTACACGGCGTTGGCGCTGCGATTGAAAGCCCCTGAGCGTGTGGCGAGTCTCGCTTTGGCAGGTGTCAAGCTTGGTTTTGATGCAGCCGCCGCTGCGGCGCGTGCCGAGTTTTTTTATCCCGAGAAAATTTTGAAAGCGCATCCTTTGTGGGAGTCCATGCTGGCGACGGCGCACGGTCGGTATGAGGGGCCGGAACACTGGAAGACTTTGACCGGATGGGTAAGGGGGCTGGTTGCCACCTTGCATGAGTATCCGGCATTGTCGTGGGAGGTTTTGGCATCTGAGCGTGAGCAACGGGGGCTTTTTTATGCTGTGGGCGATCGCGATGATCTGGTCCCCATTGAGGAAGTTACCAAGGTGCGACGTGCACGCTCCGATGCGGAGATTTTGGTCCTCCCCCGCGCGGGCCATTTATTTCGCGAATACAACGCCCAGGTCTTTAGCGCGGCTTACCTCGACTTCTTGCGCCGCCACCGCATTTAAACGGATATTCGATGGTTCGCGGCGAAAAATCCCGGAAATCGACTCATAGCCTTATCGACTAAAAATATTCGATCCACAAAACGATCGAGACCAATTTGCACGCAAGGTGCCCTGCACCAAACACCCAAACGATGTTTCAAGCACGGTCTGATTTTATGAAGTGTCGAACAAGCATTTAGTGGACGGTTAGTCATGGGGATGACAAGCTGACGATTTCAACACAATACTTGCATTAATTGAAGGTTTGATTTAATTTGGGATTATAAAGTTAAAGTTAAGGTTAAAAATGCTGTTGAATTGGGTGTAAGAGAGTTTGAAAGGGGACAAAGGTGTCACATTCGAAGCGTGCTGGTCTGGCACTGTTGGCGTTATTCGGTTGGGGTTGTTCTCAAGTGTCGGCGGTCAATGCCGTCCAGCCGTTACCGACGGGTGCCACACCGGGAGTGCTCAATGTGGCAGGGGTGACGCGCAAACTCGGTTATGATGTGATGCGTTTCCGGACTCGTTTGAAGCAGACGCTGAAGCCGGTGCGGATGCCTCGTCAGGGCTTGTTACCCACGAAGGTTGATCTTCGCTCGCAGTGTCCGAATATCTATGATCAAGGTTCGCTTGGCAGTTGTACCGCATTTGCGATGGGCAACGGCTTGCGTGAGTTTATGCAACGCACGCGTAACGAGACGGCGACACAGCTGTCGCCCCTTTGGTTGTATTACGAAGAGCGCGTGCACATGGGACCCGAATATGTGAACCAGGACTCTGGCGCGAACATGGTTGATGGCATGTGGGTACTTGAAAACAAGGGAGTGCCCGCTGAGACTCAGTGGCCTTACATTATTGGCCGTTTCAAGGTGAAGCCGAGCGACGAGTCCAATGCGGCAGCGGCCCAGTGGAAGATTAGTAAGTCTTTGCCGCTTGCTGGTTTTGACGACGTCAAGACGGCTTTGGCATCCGGTAAAGCAGTGGCATTTGGATTCGAAGTTTACGCCCGTTTCATGTCCATTGGTCGAAACGGAAAGATGCCGATGCCGGGTGTTGCGGAACGCGTGGTTGGCGGGCACGCCGTTCTGGCGGTTGGTTATGACGATGCACAGGAGTGTCTCATTGTGCGTAACTCGTGGGGCCAACGTTGGGGTGATCGCGGCTACTTCTACATGCCGTATGCGTTTGCGAAAGACACGGAAAAAGCGATGGAGTGGTTCACTGCCGAGTGATCTACCCAGCTTTGGGGGGAGACAGTCAGTTTCCCCCCACGCAAGGTTCAAGATTGTATGCTTCCGGCGGGGCCTCGCAATCGTTGTCACTTAGGGCGTTTAGGCTCGAAGATGTTGTACTAAACCCTTTCGTCTATATGTTGGCGAGATGGAAGATAAATTTGAGCCGACGCAGAAGTGCCACGCCATTCCACGGCGATTGGCGCTTCGCCCGTTCTACTCAAGCCGCCAAATCGTAAAATTTGTTTTTGTACCAGTTTTCAGTGCGAGACATCCTGTTGCAATCGTCTATCAGTTGTCCGGTTTTTGTGTTGCTTCAGGATTAGTCGCCTTGGTGGCTGCTGAGCTGCCGGGCTTGGGGCTTGCTTCGGGGTTAGTCGCCTTGGTGGCTGGTGAGCTGCCTGGCTTGGGGCTTGCTTCGGGGTTAGTCGCCTTGGTGGCTGGTGAGCTGCCTGGCTTGGGGCTTGGTTCAGGGTTAGTCGCCTTGGTGGCTGGTGAGCTGCCTGGCTTGGGGCTTGGTTCAGATGCCACGGGCGTGGGTAGGGTTTGGGCTGTTTTGGGCGCGGATTCGAGGCTGGCTTTCAGGTGTTCTTCAAGCAGGGTTCGAATTCGTCGCCGGCCATAGGTTTGGGCGTAGCGGATGGGTGAGATTTTATCATTGGTTTCGAGGGTGGGGTCGGCACCATTTTTCAGAAGGATGCCTGTGACCAACTGATGTCCCCTGGCGACGGCGACGAGGAGTGGCGTGCGGCCTTTTTTATCTTTGACGTTGACATTTGCCCCGAGTGAAATCAGGAGTTCGACGGTAATTGGGCGTCCTTCTTGGGCAGCCCACATGAGTGGGGTGTAGCCATAGGCATCGCGTGTTTCGATGGCGGCACCTGCTTTCAGCAAGGTGATGATGCGGGTGCGTTGGCCTTTGTAGGCTGCGTCAAGCAATTCAAAATTGCGATCAGTCGCGGCTGCGACAGACGGTCCGACCAGAAAGGCGATCATCACGAACGGCGCAAAAAAAATAAAGGCTTTCAACGGCACGGCCCCTACAGCAACGATCGTTGCGAGTATCGGTGTGTTGGCTGGTATCAAATGGTTGCTTAAAAACCCTTGATGGGTGTAAATGCCCGCAGCACAGTATACCGCCTGCGTAAAATCCGGCCAAGTGGGCCAATCTTGCAAGACGGACCTCAGCCAACGTGTCAGCGACGGCTTCGGGCTCCGTTCGGTGCGCCTCTTTTGACTGCGATTGGGGCTGACAATATCATCGTTGCATCACGGCGCTGGTTTTGGTTCGGGCGTGATGGCACTTGGAAGCCGCCATTCAAAACGAGCCAGCATCGCATCGAAAAAAGCCAAATAGGCTTGTAAGGCTTTGAGCTCACCAATGAAAATGATGCCATAGCCGGTCCCTGCACGGTGGGCACAGACGCCAACCGCCGCAAGGCTTGCACCTGTCGCGCTGGCTGCTCCGATAAATTCCATCCGCCTGGCCGGAACGCCACCCACTTGCGTGTCGGTTTCGTTGAGTTGTCTGGCTTTAGGAATACTGATCAACAAATCACCACGCACCTGCGCGCTTAAGGCACCAAGCGTCTGCTGGACGTCGAGCGGCAATGTGATGTGGTATTCATTGACCAGCACGCCAAGCGGGTTACCCGCTGCATCCTGTACACCCACGCTGACGCGTCGGATCGTTCTGCCATCGGGCAAGACCTGTTCGACACCGGCGCCCAGATTCCAGAAATCGGGATAGGCGAGTACGAAATCACTGGCTTCGTAACGCAAAAATCTAGGCTGCTTGTAAAACTCCTGTTCATGATTACCAAGACGCAGACCAGTTGGGGGCGTCAGATAGATACAGCCTGACAACAAGGTCAAAAACCCGATCAAGAAGGTGATGGACCCAGTGGCTCGAAACCGGTTAGCGAAAGTCACGGTTTTGCTCCATCAGGGTCGGAAATGCCGGGTGACAACCTCACCACGGGCACCCAGCATACCAAGGTCTTCGCCGTTGCGGTAAAGTCGGGCACCTGCGCCATTGCCTGCCGTGAATTCGATGTGGCGCCCTGTGAATGAACGTTCGGCCCCCACTTGATAAAGTCCTTCCAACTTGTTTTGACCATCGACCAGCACTTGCAACCAGCAGTCATCACGAAGCTTGAATGCGATCGTGACCAGGCGTGCAGGGGTTGCCTTGGGTGACGGTGCGGCACTGGCTTTGCGGGTCGGTTGTTTCGAGAAGGTCGGTTGGGGTGTGGTTGCAGGATGATGTGAACGTGCTGCTTGTGTTCCTTGGATACTTGGGGATGCCGTGCTCGGACGGGTGGATGAGCCTGGTGCTGGGACTGGCTTTGACATACCGGGGCTGGCCGCTGATCGTGGGTTTGACGAAGCGGGGGGCATTGAGGGTGCTTTGACCTTAGCTGAAGCGCTTGCAACGTTTGCCGGGTCAGGGGACGCTGTGATGATTTCAATCCTTGGGGTTGCAAGCCAGTATGCACCGACAAAAATCACGACAACGGCAAACACGCCTAAAACGGGAACATAGTCGATGCGTGGCGTCGCTGGCTTTGATGATGTGTGAACAAGCGGCACCTCATGTGGGTGACTTGGGTAGGCACTAAGCAATTCTTGTGACGGCAGGTCAAGCAATTCAGCATATTTTTTGACGAATCCGCGAATGTAGATGGTTTCCGGCAGATTGTTCAAGTCGCCTTGTTCGATGGCATGTAAGTAACGCAAAGAGATGTGCGTCCGTTTGGCCACTTCCTCGATGGTCATCTGACGGGCTTCGCGTGCGTGGCGAAAACGTTCGCCGACTTCGCGGGGATCAGCCATGTGCGTGTCCTCTCCTTGCCGCGTGGAGCAACGACTGAACCTCCTGGGCGTTTAAGGCGCGAAATGCACCCTTGGGTAGATCACCCGTCGTGAGGTCCCCAATCGCGATGCGTTCGAGTTGAATGACGGGATGGCCCACTGCTTCCGCCATGCGCCTTACCTGGCGGTTGCGCCCTTCTCGGATCGAGATGAACAGGAGTGTGGACGCTTTGCGGCGATCGCCCACTTCGACTCTGGCAGGCAAAGTTTTGCCGCCCTCCAGGTTGACACCTTGCCGTAGTTGCGCCAATGCCCGGGCATCCGGTCGACCCTGCACTTCCGCGAGATAGGTTTTGCTCACGCCATGCCGAGGATGGGTCAAGGTTTCGGTGAACGTACCATCGTTGGTGAGGATCAAGAGCCCCGACGTTTCTTTGTCGAGTCGCCCGACCGGATGGAGCCCCGGCACGAAGGGTACCAATTCCAACACGGTTTTGCGTCCCTGCGGGTCGAAACATGTGCTGAGAAACCCACGTGGTTTGTTCAGCAAAAAGTAGCGGGGTTGCGGCTTGAGGGGAATCGGGCGGCCATCGACGGTGATGTGATCCACCTCTGCATCGGCGACGGTGCCAAGCGTGGTTACCACCTGATCGTTCACACTCACCCGGCCGGCGGTGATCAAGGCTTCGCTACGCCGCCTGGAGGCCACGCCGGTCCGTGCCAAAATTTTTTGCAGTCTCTCAGACGCCATCCGCTCGTCTCCCCCGTTGATCTTTATGCTAACGGTTTGTTCACAGGCACGCAACCACTGTGGCCGGTGAAACTAACACCTGTTCAATGCCTTGATTCCGGCATTCAGTTGTTGTAACGGTTCAACTGCATGGCGTCTCGCACCTGATTCAATGTATCGCGGGTTGCGATGCGTGCTTTTTGATTGCCGCTTGCCAAAACGTCATCCAACATCGACGGGTCACGGGCCAATTCGGCGCGGCGGGCTTGTATGGGGGCAAGGAGGTCGTTGATGCGAGAGGCGAGATTGCGTTTGCACTGTACACATCCGATTGTTCCGGCGCGGCATTGCTCGGCCACCTCGGCTGCCTGTTCGCTATGATAGGTGCGCCAGCCATCCCAGACGACGCAAACCTCAGGATGGCCGGGATCATCTTTGCGGATGCGTGCGGGGTCTGTGACCATGGTCATGACTTTTTGTTGAACCGTTTTTGCATCATCCGACAATTTGATATCGTTGTGATAACTTTTGCTCATCTTGCGTCCGTCGGTTCCCAAGACCGTGGGTGTTTCGGTCAGCAGGGCCTGGGGTTCGGCAAACAGGTCACATTGGAACAGGTGGTTGAACCGGCGCACGATGTCGCGTGAGATTTCAAGATGTGCGAGTTGATCCGCACCCACCGGCACCAGATTGGCTTGAACCCCCAAGATATCCGCTGTCTGCAAGGCCGGGTACCCCAGCAAGCCATAGCTGACGCTGTCCTCAGCCAAACGTAATTCCCGCACCATATCCTTTAAGGTGGGATCCCGCTGTAGCCAGTTCACCGGCGTCACCATCGATAACAGCAAGTGCAATTCTGCGGTTTCGGGCACCGCGGACTGAACGTAGATGGTTGCGCGTGTCGGGTCAATGCCACTGGCCAACCAATCGAGAGCCATCGCTCGGGTATGGTCGCGCAAACCATCGGTTTTGGCGAAACCGGTTGTGAGCATGTGCCAGTCCACGATGGCGAAAAAGCAGTCATAACGGGCTTGCAACCGCAACCAGTTGGTCAAAACGCCCAGATAGTGTCCGACATGGAGGAGGCCGGTTGGCCGCATGCCGCTCATCACGCGATTATGTGTCACTCGACAGGTCCTTTCAGGAGGAAGCCGCCTCGATCCTGGCCATTCATCATACCAGTTTCGCCTGTTATGATGGAGCCGTGTCCTGTTTTCGTGCCATAGCCAGGAGCGATTCATGTACCCTTCCGCCGCTGCCAGTGCTTCGAAACAATCGCCTGTGACGCCGCAGGCGTTGCAGGCGATGCGTGTACAGGGGCAACCCATCGTTGCATTGACGGCTTATGACTACGTGACGGCGCGTGTGGCGGATGAAGCGGGCGTGGATTGTCTTTTGGTGGGTGATTCGCTTGGTATGGTGGTGTTGGGTTATGAATCCACGCTGCCTGTGACCATGGATGAGATGTTGCACCATACGCGGGCTGTGGCACGGGGAGCCAAGCGTGCGTTGGTGGTGGGTGATATGCCGTTTATGAGTTATCAGGCGGATGTAGCGGAAGCGGTGCGTAACGCGGGGCGATTTTTGAAAGAGGCGGGTGCCCGCGCGGTCAAGCTGGAAGGGGGGCATCCGCCGCAGGTGGCCTGTATCCAGGCGATCGCCCAGGCTGGGATTCCAGTTATGGCGCATTTGGGTTTCACGCCGCAGGCGGTTCATGCGATCGGCATGCGCGTGCAGGCCCGTACGGAAGGTGCGATCACCCAGTTGGTCGAACAGGCCTTGGCGATCGAGGCTGCGGGAGCGTTTGCAGTCGTTTTGGAACTGATTCCGGCTGAGGTGGCGCAACTCGTCAGTGCAAGGCTCACCGTGCCAACCATCGGCATTGGGGCAGGTGCCGAAACCAGTGGTCAAATCCAGGTCGTTCACGACATCCTGGGACTTTATCCCGACTGGCTGCCCCGCCATGCCAAGCGTTATGCCCATCACTATGCGGCGACCCTCGATGCGATTAGCGCCTATTGTGAGGATGTGCGGCAGGGGCGATTCCCTGAACACGCTCACAGTGCCCATCTGCCTGTTGCAAGTACAGAGCCGGATCAAGGGCGCTGACTGCTTGTGGCAGAGACAGGTTTTTCATTTTGTTCAGGTGTCGCTTGCGCGCGAAGCGATACGGAAAAGCATTGCCTGGTTATCAAAATTTTGGTCGGTATTGGATGTCAGCACGGGTTTTCTTGATGTTGTTGGGTTTGCGACATCAGTTTTGGACAGCAACCCAATCCGTCACTGTTTGGTGTGACGTCGCTCAGAACATGCATTGGCATGTGCTTTGGGTGCGCTGCAATTTTTTGAGAGGGTGAAGCGGCGTTTGACTGATGCGAGCTTACGGTTGGACAGTCGGTGGGTTCAGATTCCAGTGGCTGGTTGTTTGATGTCGAATGCCCGGAGAATCATGGGTAGGATATCCGTGCTGCGAATGGGGTTAGACCATTCGTTGAGGCCAACGGTGACCAAGGGTACCAAAGAGTCCATTGCGTGCAAAGAGCCGTGATTGCCTCGTCCCATCGGGAATCCGGAGGTGAACTCGTGTCCTGCCGCTGCGGTTGCGAGCATGCGCGCGCCGTTGGGTACGCTGAGTGCTTGCGTGACGCGATTGAGTGCGTCGGGGTAATCACGATCGATGAGTTGGTCACTGACTTGCTGTAAGTCAAATACGCTGAGGTTGCCTTCCCAGTCCCATTTTTTGCCGAAGCTGTCTTGGGCCGTTTGGCCGGGCCGAAAGCGCAGGTAGCCGTCGTTTGAGCGTTTGTAAGCGTGGAGCCAGTTTCCGTCATTCCAGCAAATCTGATCAACTGCGTGGAGACGGGTGAGGGTGTCGCGGATGCTCTGGGCGATTGTGGGTGCGTAGCCATCGTTGAAGTGAAAATAGCACATGCGATCATTCGGACTGACGGCATAGGCAAAACGGCCGCTATCGAGCCCGCCTTGGCGCAAGGGGCAGATTTGATGGTGGTTAAACAGTTCAAAAACATTGATGGCATGCCCTGAGCGCATCGGGTAGGTGGGTGACTGGCTGTGGTCACCTGTGATAATCCAGCGTGCTTGCGCTACCGCTTCATTGAAAGACCCGTATGCGTTCATGATCCGGGCAAGTTCGTGATCGACCCAGCGCAAGGAAAAGCCGATGCCATCGGGGCCGTGGCGGTGTGTGCGCAGATCGTTTTCATTAAAGTAAGTCAGCATGAAGTTTGGACGATGGCTTTGGATACACCGAATGGACGCCGTCGCCGCGTGTTGATCGGTGAAACCGTAGCGTTGAAACCACCAGGCGCGCTCGCTACCCCCTCTGACCAGATCGCCATGGATTAAGTGTCGCGGCCCACGGAGCATCAAAAAGCGAGGTAAGTTGCCCAATTGACGTAGCACGAAAGGAATTTCGGCTTGATGCAAGAAAGGGCCGCGAGAGATTGGGCAGTTGATGCAGGCACTGTCAATGCCGGCACTTTCCAGCCATTCAAAAATGGTTTTGACCCCGTCGCGGAGGTGGTCCCGATTCAGGTTGAGAAAGAAATCATTTACCACCTGATGGACGGTTCCCCAGAGCAAACTCTGGGGGTAGGGCCAGTAATGCACGTAGCGATCCACGCGCGGGTTGTACCACAAAACCCCACTCACGCCGTGCCGATCCGGCCCCACGCCCGTCAACAGCGAACTCAGACAGACCGGTGTGACTGACGGAAAAATAGACTGACACCGCCAGCTTGACTGCCCGTGCGACAACAGGTACGCCAATGCCGGCAAGGCGCCCGCATCAAGCTCTCGCTGCACGGCCTCAGGCACCCAACTATCGATGATTACCAGATGCAGCGGTTTATCCGTCAAAGGCCTTCTCCCGTCGCATCAGGCCAACAGGGGCAGCCTGAATCATTCGAAGCGACGCGAGACTAGCAAATTTAAAGCGCCTCCAAAACAGGCAAAAAGACCTGCAATCACGGAAATGCCATCCGTAACATCAGGCACTTACGTGCTGATATTCACAAACAGCCAAAATTTGATCACCAATCAGCGCGTTTCTGTATAACCACCTCTAACCATCAGATTGACTGATTGTTCGTTGCATATTCGTTGTAACCATGCCGCACGTAACACCCGAAATCGGTCTGCTGGCCCTTGCGTCTTGTTCGGATGGTCAGCGTCCAATCGGTGAAATTCATGGTTGGTTACCATCTGGCGGTGTTGCGCTTGCTGTCATTCGGTGACTGAAACAACAGACCAGGATGGTTTCAACCGTTTTACAGGTGAGGCAAGCGATGCACGGAATCAGGACCGATTTCGGGCTGCTGCGTCATATTGACGGAAGCAAGCTGAACCGGCCCTGATAAGGATAGATCTGTCAGTTGTTATTTCAGTTTGAGTGATGACAGTTGAGACAGATCGAGGGATTTTGATGCTGGCACTGCTTCAGCGTCCGGTGTGCGCACAGCCGTCAAGGAGCGCGGGTTTGATCCTTTGGTGGATGCGGGAGTGGGTGATGGGCGGCGATCGCCACCAAACAGACGCGTCAGGGAATCTGACATCTTGCGATCCAGACTGCTCTTGGCGATCGCCCGGTTCAACACCCTGAACGTTCCAATGTTCGTCACCAAGGAAATCGCAATACTCACCAACGGCAGAACCCGGGGCCCCAACGGCAACCGCCCCAATAACGGCGCAGTCGCAATCGAGCTCGCTGCCACCATGGTACCCGCCACGATGGCTTTACCGATGCCAAGAGTCGTCTCAGTCACCACGTTCGCCCCGGCACGCGCACCTGAGATTTTTTGCTGAATCGCGCTTCTCACATTGCGAATGGCAGAGGGTATGCCAAACCACGCCACATTGGTCAAACTGAAAGCGGACAAGAAACTGTTTTTAAAGAGATCAACAATCAAAGGTGGCGTAAAACGCCCCCCCACGACCGCACCCTGATTCGCGGCAGCGAACGTGTTCAACCCCGGCTGATACGTATAAAGCACACTGCGGCTCGGCCCAACATCAGCTTCGGGCTTGACCGCTTGCCGTTTGACAGGTTTGCCCGTTGGCACGCTCAGGCTGACCGGACGATTCCCCACCACGTTCATTGTGACCCTCCATCATTCAAGCACGCGGCCACTACCACCCCGGACTCCGACATGCTTATTGGACCCTTCACTTGTCGCGGTCCACGCTGTGACCCGTGACATTAATCAATTTTATTCTTGCCTTTATATCGTTTTAACTTTTGAAAACTTGCGTCGGTGGGGCAAGTTTTTTGCAAAATGTCTCAGGTTGGCTTGGCTTGCTGGTGAAAGCGTCTGATCCCCCTTGCGGCGGTTGCTGTTAAAACGATGGTTGGGGGTGGGTTAGCATGCGCGTTGGCGTTTTTGGAAAGCGGTATCCGTCTTGCGGCATTGTGACGTATTGCCGTGAGTTGGTGGGGGGGCTTGATGCGCGTGGGCATGAGGTTTGTTTCTTTTATCCGGGTCGTGTGAAGGGGGAGCCGGGTGATGGTTGGCCGGTGGCGTTGCGGACGCCGTGGTTCGTGTTGGCGAGGCGGGGGGTATTGGCTCGGATTGAGCAAGAGTTGCGGGTGTTCGAGCCGGAAATTGTGCATGCGTCGTTTGCGTTGGGGCCGTTGGATTGGGCGTTGCCGGCGTTGTGTGAGCGTTTGAAGGTTCCTTTGGTGGTGACGTTTCATGTGGCGTTGGATGATCGTTTCTCGATTCCTGCCGGGGTATCCGCGCTTGTGCAGCGCTTGTACGTTGCGTCGCTGTCGCGGTGTCGGCGGGTGATTGTATTTTCGGAAGGTTATCGGCAGCATCTGATTCGTTTGGGCGTTCCGGCGCGGAATGTGAGCGTGTTACCCAATGGGGTGGATACCGGGCGTTATCGCCCGGGTGTGAGTCGTTTTCGGGCTGCGCTTGATGCCCGGTTGGTGTTCACGTTTATGGGGCGTTTGGATCCCGAGAAAAATCCGGAGGCCCTTTTGGCTGCTTTTGAGGCATTGGGGTGGCCAGAGGGGGTTCATGTCGTGATGATGGGGGAGGGGTTGCTGGCGGCGCGTTTGCATCGTCGTTATGCGGGGCGGCCGCGTTTGCACTGGTTGGGGCAGGTG
>Ga0208788_1000925_pt1 | contig 14347 bp, 12 predicted proteins | sample Wag4_2014_7_11_3_FD_187363 | JGI IMG/M metagenome (GOLD analysis project Ga0208788, IMG submission 187363) | Fresh water mixed with fracking chemicals microbial communities from Ohio, USA - Utica-2 Time Series FC 2014_7_11 (SPAdes) (version 2) ... | reverse complement strand
AAATAGGCCTGGCCTTCGCGATGATTAATGACCGCATTGCGCAGAGCGCGGACCACATGCTCTTGGCCCTTCAATTCATCAAAGCGACGAGGGCGATAGCGACGGTAGAGCGATTGGACAGCCATTGCCTGCGAGCCTACCTACGAGGTGGTTCACCGTCAGATTTGGCTACCGTCTAGGTGACGCCATGACGAAAATCTTGCCTGATCTACGCCGAAAAGCGGTCCGCCTGGTGTGTGGCCTCGGCCTCCTCGCCGCTGTCGGTGGAGCATTTGCTCCTACTGCATTTGCGGCTGCCGGAACCAATGAGGTCATTTCGTCGAACCCTGCCGCTGGCTCCACTCAGCAAGTGCCACCAAAACAAATTCAGCTCACCTTTCGCACCGCAATTGAGGGGGACTTGGTTGTCGAGTTGTTGTGCGGGCCAAACGCCGACATTCCTGTTGCACTTAGCGCTCCTGCAACACAAGACAACTTGGTATACGCAATTCCATTGCTTGGCCAACAACCAGAGAATGGTCAATGCGTCATTAAGTGGAGCATTGCATCATCGAATTCTGCTGGATCCATTTCGTTTGCACTAGCAGTCGTTCAGGACAGCACGGCTGCTGCAACCGAAACCACTGTTGTTTCACCTGGTGAAACCGTGACGGCAATTGGCGAAACGGTAACCACATATTCCGGTGCTGGACGCAAAACAGGAATCGTGTTGGGCTTACTGCGCATTGCTGAATACTTTTTTGTATCTGCACTATTTGGCGGACTCATCTTGATGTTGCTCGCCTGGCCAGAAGGCACTGAATACCCAATCTGTTTGCGCTTCTTCAAACTGACGTGGCTGTTTTCTATCGTCACCATGTACTTGATCGTGGCTATGAATACGTTCCGTCATTCCAATGACGGATTCGCTAGCGCACTCAGCCCATTTAGTTGGTTTAGCCACACGGGTGGAAGTGGCGGAGCAATTTTGATTTTGCGATTTGTGTTGATCGCAGCAGCATTCTGGGTGGCATTCGACCCAGAAAAGATTGTTGATCCAACAACACAAGTGCCGGCGATCACCATTATCACGTTGATGATGGCAACGTATGGCCTCACTCGTATTGGCCAAAACGTTTCGTTCTTGAATTACGTGTTCGGTGTTGGACACGCACTCAGCATTGGCTTGTGGTTGGGTGGAATGATTTTGTTGGTGCGCACCGTGCTTACTGGCCCGGGTGATTCCGACCTTGTGCAAGCAGTGCTTGGTTTCACCAAAATTTCTGGTCCACTCATGGTCGTTGGCGCAATAACAGGATTCATTCAAATGTTGTTACTTGACGGTTTGGCAATTTTCAGTTCTGGGCACGGTCGACTGGGAATTTTGGGCATGGTGTTTACTGCGCTCATGATCTTCCTGGCGCTCATGCTGAAAAGTTTTGTGGCTACACGGTTTGCGCGCGTAGAAAACCTCACAGGCATAATGGCGTGGCGCTTGCGACGTGTTCTCACCGCTGAAATTGCCATTGGCATTGTGGTGCTTGCGCTTACTTCGTGGATGATTCCGATGAAACCGCCACAGGCAAATGCTGCGGTCATCAAATCGAGTGTTGCTTACGAGTTCCGTGAAGAACTACAAAACGATCGATTCCACATTGTGTTATCAATTTCGCCAGCGACTACTGGCACTAATGCAATGCGCATTGAACTGTTGAACCCGACGCGAGTCAACAACTTCACTATCAAGTTGATTCCACCTGACCCAGCATTCGAAGGCATCGAGATCAATGTGCCATTGAAGCGACGTGGCGCAGCCATTGTTGCTTACGACGGACTGTTCAATTTGAAGGTTGCAGGCGTGTGGTCAATTGAAGTTACGGGAGCCACCACCACTGGTGAATTGGTTCCACTCGCAACCACCCTCAACGTGGTGCAGTCGACCACCCCTGAAACCACTGTTCCAGAGACAACAGTTCCCGCAGTACCCACCACCGTCGGCGGCTGAACCCCGCTTGGGCACTAGCGTCTAGCGCGTGAGTAGCAACGCCATGGACGCCAAACTGCAAGATCTTCAAGCCCGCAAAGAACAGGCGTACAACGCCGGTTCGCCACGCTCGGTAGAGCGCCAACACGAAAAGGGCAAGCTGCTCGCTCGCGAGCGCATTACCACCCTGCTCGACCCCGAAAGCTTCCACGAACTGGACTTGCTTGCGCGTCACCGCGCACATGCAGCCGGACTTGAAGAGCGTCCGTACACCGACGGCGTCATCACCGGTTGGGGAACCATCGATAGTCGCAAGGTATTTGTATACAGCCAAGACTTCACCGTGTTTGGTGGAGCTCTGGGCGAAGTGTTCGCAGAGAAGATTCACAAGTTGATGGACTTGGCGCTGAAGGTTGGTGCGCCGGTTATCGGATTGAACGACGGAGCAGGTGCGCGAATTCAAGAAGGTGTGGTGTCGCTTGCAAGTTATGGCGGCATCTTCCATCGCAACGTGCAGGCATCGGGAGTGATTCCGCAGATTTCAGTAATTCTTGGACCATGCGCAGGTGGCGCAGTGTATTCACCAGCCATGACCGACTTTATTTTCATGGTGCGCGAAACCAGCCACATGTTTATTACTGGACCAGATGTTGTAAAAACTGTGACTGGTGAAGAAGTAACACTTGAAGAACTGGGTGGCGCAATGAGCCACGCTTCAAAGAGCGGCGTTGCGACATTTGTGAGTGCCGACGAACAGTCATGCTTGCAAGATGTTCGCTACTTGCTCAGTTTCTTGCCACAAAACAATTTGTCTGAAGTTCCTGCAAGTGATGCAACCGATGATCCGATGCGGATGTGTGAGTCGCTGCGCACCATTTTGCCAGCTTCACCAAACCAGCCATATGACATGAAGAAGGTCATTGCTGAAGTGATGGACGACGGTGAGTTCTTTGAATACTTCCCGCATTGGGCAAAGAGCATTGTGTGTGGATTCTCGCGTTTGAATGGCCAAGCCGTTGGTGTTGTTGGTAACCAACCAATGGTGTTGGCTGGCGTGCTTGACATTGAGAGCAGCGAAAAAGCCGCGCGTTTCGTCCGCACGTGCGATGCGTTCAACATTCCAATCGTTACGTTCGTCGACGTTCCTGGATTCCTTCCTGGAGTAGACCAGGAATACGGCGGCATTATTCGCCACGGCGCAAAACTGCTGTACGCATATTGCGAAAGCACCGTGCCACGTATTCAAGTAATTACACGCAAGGCGTACGGCGGTGCATACGTAGTGATGAACTCGAAGTCCATTGGTGCCGACCTTGCTTATGCATGGCCAACTGCGGAACTTGCGGTTATGGGTCCGCAAGGCGCAGTCGAAATTGTGTACCGTCGCGAATTGCAACAAGCAGCAGACCCAGTTGCTCGCCGCGCTGAACTCGTTACCGAATACACCGAGAAGTATTCGAACCCGTATGCAGCAGCAGAACGTGGTTATGTTGACGACGTTATTGACCCAGCAGAAACTCGCATCAAGCTGATTGCTGGACTCGAGATGTTGAAGTCAAAGCGCGAAGAGTTGCCACGCCGCAAGCACGGCAACATGCCGCTGTAGGCCTGCAATGCAACACAGCATCACACCAAACCCAACCGCCGAAGAAGCAACAGCAATTGCTGCTGGTATTGAAGCGTTGTGGCCTAAGGCTGGTCCGGCTGTAGAACGCGAACCGTTGCACACCGCATGGCGATTTAGTGGTCGCTGGTGGAATGACTCTGCTGTCACCCGACGCACACGACCTGGCTTCTAGTTTTCGCGGCAACTGCCAATGAGCGGGCCACTTTCTGACATTCGAGTACTCGACATTTCTACGGTGCTTGCCGGGCCAAACTGTGCTCGCTACCTAGCCGACTTCGGCGCAGACGTAATCAAAGTTGAACGACCAGATACTGGCGATTCGTTGCGTGGCATGGCATGGCGCGACCCGCGTGATGGCAGTGGCCTGTGGTGGAAGTTGGTGAATCGCAACAAACGCAACATTGCACTCGACCTGAAAGATACCGACGATCGCGAACTGTTTTTGCGTTTGCTTGACGATGCAAACGTGTTGGTTGAAAACTTCAGGCCAGGAACTCTTGAGCGTCTTGACTTGCACCCCGATGCGTTGATTGCTCGCAACCCGAAACTTGTGATTGTTCGTGTGTCGGGTTTCGGTCAAGACGGCCCGTATGCGAAACGTCCTGGGTTTGCTTCCATTGCAGAATCAATGGCCGGCCTCGCTGCAATTAGTGGTGAACCAGATGGTCCGCCACTGTTGCCAGCGATTGCATTAACTGATGAAGTGACAGGCATTACCGCAGCGTTTGCTGCCATGGTCGCTTTGCATTCTGGTGTTGGGCAAGTTGTCGATGTGAACTTGCTGACCACCATCTTCCAGATGATGGGCCCGGTCATTTCGCTGTACAAACTGACAGGCGAGCTACAGCCGCGGCTTGGCTCTGGTCTTCCTTACACCGTTCCACGCGGTGTCTACCAGTGTGCGGACGGCAAATGGGTCGGTGTTTCGGCATCGAGCGACACCGTTGCTGCACGCGTGATGAAGCTTCTTGGCTTAGAAACCGATGCGCGTTTCACCACATTTGCCGGGCGCATGGAACACCGTGAGCTGTTGCAGGAAATGATGGGGGCTTGGTGCTCCACACGCACACGTGATGAAGTCGTCGCCATCTTTGAGGAAGCCGAAGCTGCAGTTGGCCCAGTATTTGATATGTCTGACATTGCGGCAGATCCGCATTATGCAGCGCGCAACATGATTCAAGTAGTTGGAGACACTCCAATGCAGGGCCTCATTGCTGCACTGTCAAAAACGCCGGGCGTTTTGCATCACGAAGGTGGTGCTGTAGATGCGGATCGCGACGACATCACCACTCGTGGCTGGTTGAATAGATGAGCATTATGAACCCGTCGCTCGAAGGACTCAGCATTTCAATAGCGATGCCAATTTTTAATGAGTCGGACGGCATTGCTGAGACGCTTACCAGTATTGATGAGGCGTTTCGTCATAGCGGGGCCACTGTCATTCTGTGCATCCAAAATGATGTCTCAACTGACAACACGCTTCAGGTGTTAGCCCAACTATCCACCACTCTTCAGCTCAACATTGCAGTCGAAACCAATCAGCAAAACCAAGGTCACGGACCAACCACATTTGCCGCGTATCAACGTGCACTCAACACTGGAAGCTCCATTGTTATGCAGCTTGATTCCGATGGCCAGTTTGACGCAACCGAACTTCCCATGCTGTGTTCCAAAATTACACAAGGAAAAGAAGTTGTCATTGGAATTCGCAGTAATCGAGTTGACCCATGGTTTCGTAAATTTCTCACATACCTTTTGCGTAACTTTCTTCGCGCTCGATACATGGGCAGATTCCCCGACCCAAACTCTCCGATACGCGCGTATTCGGCTTCTGCGTTAGGGCCAATGTTACGCGTCTTGCCAAATGAGCCGCTGATTCCAAACATTTATCTTTCAATTTTGGCAGTTCGGAAAAAGCTCAATGTTTCCTATATCCACGTTTCACATCGCGAACGTCGTGGCGGCCAGTCCACTGGAACCATGTGGCAGTCTTCAAACCAATGGCAAAAGATCAAACGGTTGTTGACGTTCTGTCGAAAATCATTTCGACAACTGCTCTCGTTCTAACTGCGTGAAAGAATTGCACTACACGGCAAGTCGGTAGTGCCAAACGCCTGCTCAAGTTTGATAACTAGTGTGGAATCGGCTTCGCACTTGGTTGTCGCTGCATCAACTTGTTCACTCCACTTTGGACCATCAGCCAAGAACCACCCTGCGTCGTACCACTTCACAGAAGCACGACAAAAAATAGCAATGCTCACTGCTAGCGCTGCTCGCAGAATAAACCCTGTTCCTTCAAAATGTTGAACGGCGTAGATCGCAACAACGATGAAGGCAAGTATCTGAGGGACCACGAAATAGCGATCTCCTATTCCACTGAGACCATAAGTCACGAGAAAGAGCACAAGGCCCGTGAGAGAAAGATTAAGTACAAAACGTGAAGGCTTTGGGCACCATGACCATTCAGGCAACATTGATCGCAGAACAAATGCTGCGCAGGTAAGTGGCGGAATAATGAAGTTGTAATACCAGAAGGCACCTGCTCCAGGCCACAACGAATACGTGCGTGTCTCGTACTTTTGAACGCCAATGCCGGTGGTTTTCCAGGACACGAGTTGAATCACAAACCCAATGATGAATGCCCCAAGAATCAACCTTGTACGCGAATCCTTGAGATCCAGTTTTCGCTGGAGAAGTGAAAGTCCAAGAGGCACAGCCACCAAAAATGTCATCGGGTTAGACACCCCGGATAGCAGAACCAAAAATGCAGTTGTGCTAGCCGATAATTGATGCTCTTCTGGAAGCGACACCACAACAATGGCAATAAGAATGAGAAACCACTTCACAACAGATTGATTACCAATTTGGCTTTCGCTTGCAGATGGAGCAAGCACAACGCAAGCGCCACACGCAATCGCAAGGAATTTGCTTGGGAGAATTCGCTTGATCATTGCAGCGACAAACACTGCTGTAGCGCTGACCATCAGCAACCAAATCAATGAGCCGACATTTCCTGTTTGACGAAGGGGAAACAGCGTCACTATTTCAGCGATCATTCGTCTCGGAATATCGAGGTATCCACCTTCAGTTTTTACGAGAGCAGATACCCCATGTTTATATGTATCTTCAAAGAACTCATAACCAGGATCGACGGGCAGACGATCAAATGAAACTCGAATGCGACCTAAACCAATCGCCATATACATGATGTAGAGCACCATTCCCTGAATTGCTGCAACAGTTTTTCTACTCATCATCACACTGACTGTAATTCACCTTTCAACCCCTAAATGTCTCTGAGTAGCTTGATATTGGCTTATTGTTTGAGAAGTGATGGAAACCGCGAAGCCGACTCGGCTCTATTTCGTTGCATTGCTGTATTTAACCTTTCCACTTTTTCTCTTCTTTATTGGGTGGTGCTCATCGTTTATTGCTGTCCCAACTGTTGGATTTCTCATCTACATACTTGTCTCTGTATACAAACGCGCAGAATTCAAAACTGACGCGAACGACTCACAAACTGTTCCACTTGCTGTAACGGGAATTTTTTCGCTTATTTGGGTTGCAACAACTGGAGTGTGGAATCTGGGTTTTGGACGAACCCAAGACTGGGATGTGATGCGCAATGACTTGCTCAGCACATTGACTAAGCATTCATGGCCAGTAACCCATGTGTTTACGGATGGTTCCGCTGTTTGGTCAATGCGCCATTACCTAGGCTTTTATCTACCAGGGCCGCTTGCAGGAAAAGTTACTGGCGACAACTTGGATGTCACGCTATTCACCACTGGCGTATGGATGTTTTTGGGCGTATGGATTGCATTGATGCTGGTTCAGAAGATCTTTGGTGCGTTTGGGTTGCGCAAATACCTCGCGCTTCCATTATTCATCGCCTTTAGCGGGCTAGACGCAATAGGGTCGCGAATTCAGGGCACGCTTTCACTACGTCCGTCAAACCTCATTAATGGTGGCCACATTGAATGGTGGGCGGAGACATACCAATTCTCAAGTAACACCACATTGCTGCATTGGGTTCCTCAACACGCACTTCCCAGTTGGATTGGTGCACTTTTAGTCATTCATGTTGTACGTTCACGCCAAAATCTGTATCTCTTGCCAATCATTTCGCTTTCAGCATTGCTGTGGTCACCATTTGCTGCGGTCGGCATCACATTTTTGGCACTCCTACTACTCTTCAGCGCTGGGGAAACATCTTCATTTCTCACCAGCATTCGAAAGCTTCCACTGCTCATCATTTCTCTACTTGTAATAGGCGTTCCACTGCTTGCATTTCTACAATCAGGTACTTCCGATATTCCACGCAGCCTCCTCTTGTCGAGTGGAAGTTTTTCCCACAATGTAGAAATGTTGCTTAAATTCGTTTCTTTAGAATTCGGAATAGTTGCAGCGCTGACTGCTTATATTGTTCGCCCACGGATCCGCGAAAACATGTTCATCTCAGTTGGGTTGTTACTTGTACTGATGGTGATATTCGGCCTGTACAACGACTTTGCCATGCGTGTAAGTCCTGCATTGCTTGTTGTCATCTTCATTAATGCTTGTGAAGCTCTGTTTATTCGTCCTCACCGCAAGTCTCTTCGCTTTGTACAAATAGCCCTCGCTGGTGTTCTCGTAATTGGGGCGATTACGCCTCTATTTGAGTTCGTTACTCGACACCAAACCCCATATACGTCGCTGCACTCTCCATGTATTGATAGTGGATGTGAATCAGACCTCACTTCGGTTGGGCTACGAAATTACAACTGGACAGAAATACCACCATCCTTCATGAGAAAATAGACATCAAATGGCGAACGTGAAAAGGATAAAGTGGCGTAATGGATCTTCGAGAGCGTGCACCTTCTAATAGGAGCCGCCACCCTTGGGAAACTGTTCGCTCCGCATTTTTTAATAGAAAAATAGTCGGTCTCACCAATAATCGTCCCGTTCACATTCTTGATATCGGATCTGGTGACTGCTGGTTTTCAGAACAGTTAATAGCGAAGCTTCCACATGGTTCGCGAATCACTTGTAGCGATCTCAATTTCACACGCGAGGATATTACAGCTGCTTCCAAGCCTGGAATCGACAAAGTTCGGAACATTCCGCAACAAGAATTTGACATTGTGATCATGCTTGATGTTCTGGAACACATTGAAGATGACTCGGCATTCCTCCAATGCGATGTGGTGCCGCGACTGAAGCCTGAGGGCCACCTCCTAATCAGCGTTCCTGCACACCCAAAGCTCATCACACCACATGATGCGTTTCTTGGTCACTACCGCAGATACACCAGGCACCAATTGCTCGATGTTTCTGGAAAATTCTTCAGTAACAACCAAAATGGATACCTATTCATTTCCTTGGCTCTGGTTCGATTACTTCAACGGGCAACCACCTCCAAAACCGCTGATACAGAATCTGGCGTTGGAAATTGGGGCGCTGGGTTGATTATTACGACTTTGGTCAATTGCGCATTGTTTGTTGACGTGTTTGTTTCACGAGTACTACAAGTGATTCGAGTCCGAATTCCAGGTCTAACCGTATGGACAATTTGTAGTTCACACCAATCTGTCGCGACGAAATGAGATTTCTCGTCATTCCGTGCTTCAATGAGGAGCTTCGGCTGGTGCAAAGCGAAGTGGTGAAATGCATCGAGGCGCTCAACTGTGTAATTGTTCTCGTTGATGACGGAAGCACAGATGGAACTCTAAGAATTCTGAACAAACTCGCCCTTCAATCTCCAAAAAACATTGAAGTACTCCCTTTGCCTGCCAACGTTGGCAAAGGCGAGGCAGTGCGGGCGGGTTTTAACTATGCGTTTGAACAAGGCGCTACACAGGTGTTGTTCTGTGACGCAGATTTTGCTGTTGGGCCACATGATTTACTACGTATTTGCAACACGCTTGACGAAAACACTGAATGCAAGGCAGTAATTGGTTCGCGTATTGCAATGGTTGGATCAAATATTCAGCGATCCACTTTCCGGCACTATTCAGGCCGCGCGTTTGCAACCTTGGTATCACTAATACTTGGTCAACAGATTTATGACACACAATGTGGTGCGAAAGTGTTTAAAGCTGACCAGGACGTAAAGCGAGTATTTTCGCAACCGTTCCTCAGTCGGTGGGCATTTGATGTGGAAATAATTGGCAGAGTGCTTCGATCAGAGCGATCCAAGAATAATCAAAACCTTATTCTTGAGGTTCCCCTGCGTAATTGGTTGGAGGTTCCCGGATCAAAACTTAATTTGGTCGCACAGTTGCGAACCGTATTTGAATTAATCAAAATTCGATCGTCACTCAACAAGTGGTCATGATTTTGCGCCAGAAACACTTAGCTAAAATTCGATCAGTTTTTTTCTCAACCTGGTTCATCCTTGTCTCTGTGGTTGGCATCGTCCCGCCTCTTCTTAAACCTGGATTCCCTCCGAATCACGAGGATGATGCTTTCGTATTGCGAACCATGGTGTATGCAAAGCATTTTCGATTTGGCGACTTCATACCTGTATGGGCAGGGAGCGATAACTACGGAATGGGCTCACCACTACCGAGCCTTTACCATCGCTTGTTCTACATCGTTTCTGGTTTGGTTTATGCCATAACTGATAACGCAAAAATTTCAATTGCGTCTGCTTTGATTGTATTTACGTCTATTGGTGTGTATTTCACATTTCTCATTCTTCGGTCATTTGGTTGTTCTGTACTGATAGCGATGATTGGATCTTCAACTCTTCCATTCCTCAATTATTCGGTGACTAATTGGTTAGTGCGCGGGGCAATGGCCGAGTACTCGGCGATGATGCTGATTCCACTTGTGCTCTACCTAGTGAAGAAGTCATGGGGCCGAGGATTGCTCTATGCTCCCATCGGTTTTGCCTATGGATGCTTGTTCCTGGCGCATTCAGTTATCGCGTATTACACGGCATTAATCATTGGTGTTGTTCTGCTTACTGGCTATTTTTTCCGCGCACTACCTTGGGCATTTTTTTCTGTCAAGCAAATCGCACTTTCACTGCTCGCGTTTGTTTCGGTTACTTGGTGGTCGCTACTTCCTATGTTGTATTTTCGACAGCGGTACGACATAAGCAGGTTGCTGCCCGATTTCCTTAACGTACAGTTTCAGTTTCGTCCAGCAACCGAGTACCTGTGGGATTCCATGTGGTCATGGTCAAACCCGCCGCAGTTATTTACTGTTCAAATGGATATCTTTCTCGTTCTCTGCCTCGCTGGACTTTTGCTCATGCGTCGATTCATCCGCCAGCATGTGGGGGTGTTAGCGATCTTGGCACTTTCGCTATTGCTTCAAAATGGGCGTAGTTGGAAGTTCTATAACATCATTCCGGGTGCGGGATTTATTCAATTTCCTTGGCGTCTTTCAGCGCTATCTAGCGTCGTGTTGCTGATTTTGGTATTTATCGGACTGAAGCAATACAAGAGGTTGGCAGTAGTTGTCGCGGTGTTGACAATCATGATTTCTGGAACATGGCAGCGAGTTAACTACTACTCGTACCCAGACCGACTGGAGACGCAAAACTCTCGCACCCTCTCTGGATATTCGCTCAGTCTGTTCGGAGAATATCTGCCCGCCAATGGTTCAATACTCGCACCAGATCCAGCTTCAAGTGCTGTGTTTAGTGAGTGGAAACCAAATGTTGATGAATTCATTCAAAGTACAAATACCGAGGCACAGTGCTCGTTGAAGAGAGTGACATCAATTGGTGAATCACGACTTGTTTCCTTTTCCGTCACGTGTGACCAACCATCACTTGTGATTCTCCCCATTTTTGCGACAAGTGCTCACTCAATTAGTTACACGCGAGATGGGATTAACCGTGAATGCATCATTGAAGGCGACAGTCAATCATTGTGTGTGGTTGATCTTCCATCTGGTTTGACCGAAGTAACCGTGCATATGCCCACGTTCCGTAGCGTTCTTTCTCAATTGCTACGAATCTAAAATTTCTATAGCCCGAGCGCTTCACTTATCGCTGCTTGCAATTGCGGAACTAGAAGTTGGCTTCCATCAATTGACAAATGATCACTGTCTTCAAACATGAATTTTCCATCCTTTTTAGGATCGCATTCATTTTGATTGCAGAACTGATCGGTGAAATTGACAACAGGACGAACAAAGTCAAATCCTGCAGTCGCGTTTTGTTCGATTGCATTAATTGTTTCCCTACGCGAAACCACCACGCCTCGAGGCTCTTTCACCGTATTTGGCCACAATAAAGACAAGTCGTAACGCAAGTCATAGGCGAATTGAGGCGGGGGTTGAGCAATGATCACTTGCGTGCGTAGGTCTATCAGTCCCTTTAGCATTCGGGTCACTTCGGACCCCCATATGAGCTGAGTCTCTTCAACGTTCCAATCTGGAAGTGGTGGGTCAACATATAGCGAATTGAGATTTGCAATGATCAATACCTTTGGCTGGAGTTGCTGTAGCGCAGTAAATACATCTGCGCGCCAACCAGAGCATTCATTTGAGACGGTGAACGGTGAGTCGGATAGTTGGAAGGCGCAACCCGGGAATGAAAACACATAACTGCTTAAACCCTGGGCTTGTGAAGCTTGCACAAATCCATCGCTGAGAGATTTTGCCATTGAGTCACCAACCAGAATTGCTGCACCTTGATGGTTTTCTGACGGGAATACACAACTCTGCGCACTTCCAAGCTCGAACTGTTCACCCACACACGGTTTCTCAATAACATGCAGGGAGAGTTCGTCGGGCTTTTTGCCTGCCAGGTGCATCGCAACGATTGGTGTTGCATGCGACATCGCCGTAAAACCCACTACTGCGACTAAGCCAAATACACCTACAAACTGGATTGATTTTACGGATGGAAAACTCTTTTTTATGCGAATCGGTTCCTCGACAAACCGAAACTGCAACCAACCCAAACTCAAGGACAACGCAAAGGCAATTGCGACTACAGCATTACTTTGTTTGAACGAAGTGATCAAGAGAACCCATATAGGCCAGTGCAGTAAGTAGATACTGTATGAGTAATCACCAATCCGTGTGAGCGGCTTCAATGTAATCAGCGGTCGTATTAATTTGCCGTTCGAACCTCCAAAAATCCAGAACGCAGTGCCGATTACAACTGAGAGTGTTGCCGAAGTATTGGTTGACCATGACCCTTCGTGTTGAACTTCGGGATACCTCGATGCCCACACGACACCGAGTAACACCAGTCCTGCGCCACAGGATGTAACTATTGATCCAGCTTTTTGCACGGCTGTAACGATCTTCAGTCGCAGAATCAAGGCGACCAATACTCCGGCCATGAACTCCCACGCACGTGTGAAGGGTGAATAAAACGCAAATTGCTCAGGAGTGACATTGAGTTGAATGAGTGGACTAAACCAGCGATAATCCTTTACCTGTGATCCACGTGTTGCAGACATGAGAAACAGCCAACATGACGCCAGCAATACGGACGTTGCCACTGTCCACACGATGACCTTAAAAACTTGTGCGTGCATGCGTTTACGCAAACCCACCAAAACGATGATCGCCAAGGGCCATACAAAATAGATCTGCTCTTCAACCGCCAGTGACCACAAGTGCATGAGCGGATTCGCCTTCGGATCGAGCGAAAAGTAACTTTGCGGCATCAAGACAAAATTGGTGCTGTACGAAGCCGCGCTGAGCACCATTTTTGCGGTTTCCTTTTGCGGGCCGAATGGGCTGAGCAACAACATTGAAGAAAGTGCAGTTACCAGTGTGACCAAGGCCATTCCAGGTAGCAATCGTCGAACACGCCGACCCAAAAACGCACTCCATGAAAATGTGTCCGAGCGATCAATTTCTCGGAGAGTTGAGGACGCAATAACAAAACCCGAAATGACAAAAAACATGTCAACTCCGAGATACCCACCTTTAAGTCTGGTTTCAAAATGAAACAGCAGTACCAGTAGTACGGCAATTGCACGTAGCCCCTGTATGTCTGCGCGATAACTTGACGACCTCGTCACGCGTGAATCCCCACGCTGAAAACCTTACAGAAAGCTACTGGTGCACCCGGCAGGAGTCGAACCTACAACCTTTTGATCCGTAGTCAAATGCTCTATCCATTGAGCTACGAGTGCGAATTACGGCTTCAGTGTAACCGCCAGATTGCGCCACTAACACCAATAAATGGTTACTCCCAGGGGCCCCAGCCATTGTTGCGTTGATACATGCGATATGCCGCTTTTGCATTCAGGATCGGATTCAACAAGTCCTGAGCCGAATTCACACCAACAGTAGGTAGCCAGTTTTTGTGCCACCGGTAGTAAATCTGAAACAACCCGTAGCAGCACCTGCTTCCACTAACCGCCCCTGGTTGAAATTTGCTTTCGCGTTGGACAATGGCAAGCGCACGTTCTTCTAATTCGTCTGGCCACGCATCGCGAATGATTTGAATAACTTCGGCACGAGTGAATTTTTGTGTGGGAGGTGCAACTTGTGCAGGTGCTGGCACACACACCGTGCTACCAACCAGCAGTTTTGTTGTTTTCTTCGCTTTGTTTAGCGTCAACACTTTTCGTAGGTTGGTGTTGTTCTTTTCGGCAATGCGCCACCATGAGTCACCACTTTTCACGGTGTACGTTGCGGCACAATTTGCTGCCTGCGCCGAGGGCACGACAGTTCCAAGACTGCACGTAGCAATTACTACGCAAACGAGGACACGCCTCATGCGATTAACCATGGCGGAGAGGGTGGGATTTGAACCCACGGTCCGGTTTACCCGGACAACGCCTTAGCAG
>Ga0208788_1000924_pt1 | contig 14355 bp, 13 predicted proteins | sample Wag4_2014_7_11_3_FD_187363 | JGI IMG/M metagenome (GOLD analysis project Ga0208788, IMG submission 187363) | Fresh water mixed with fracking chemicals microbial communities from Ohio, USA - Utica-2 Time Series FC 2014_7_11 (SPAdes) (version 2) ... | reverse complement strand
CCAGGGTAATAGTCGAGCTTGGATTTCTTTGCTTGCTCCACCAACGTTCGCAACGTGGCACGATCTTGCGGCGTCTTGCAGGCAGCGAAAGTGCCATCCAGAACATACACCGGATAACCCAATTGCCCGGCATGACGACCATAGATAGCTGACTCGTAAATAAGATCGGCTGCCTTACAAATATCCTTCGGTGATTGGTAGGCACCGGACAAATAGAGGTAGCCCGTCACGAACAAGGATTGCGGATATTTTTGTGCGGCCGAAGCCTCGATGTAAGGCAGCGCATCTTTAACTTGCCCCGCATAGGTCATGGCGCGAGCGAGTTGATAACTGAGTCGCGGATTACTTGGATCCTGACCAAGGTCTCGACGACAAGCGGCGATGGCTAGTGGCAAATCCATTTCGCGCGTCTCGACGCCTCTGACCACCTTGAGAGGATCGTCCGGGTGAGCCGCCACTCGATCGCACTCGGTCACCGTTTGAGAATACTTTTCCTTATCGAAGCTTTTGAACTCGACGCCATGAGCAAGCGGCGCCAACAAAAAAGCGCTCAGCGCTACAGCAGCATAGTTAGACATACGACCCCCCTGTGCGATTCGTCGCAGGACTTTTTTCGCACGATAGCCGATGATCGTAAACATGCACAGTCTCCTCCGTCCGATCTGGCTCGTGGTCATCGGCACCGCTTTCGCGGCGACCTTCCTGTATTCGACCGCAATCGGTGAACCCGCTGGCCGACTCATCACGAAAGTGGTGCCGGTGCTCTGTCTGGCGCTGTGGTTACTGCCGCGACGAAATGCGTCTGCGCGGTGGATCATGACGGGCCTGTTGCTGTCCGCCATCGGCGATTTTTGCCTGGAATGGTCGAGTTCTTGGTTTCTGGCCGGACTGATTTCGTTCCTGTTGGCACATCTGGCCTACCTCACGGCCTACGTCGGTCTCGTTCGTCGCGCACGCTTGATTTTGTTGGTGCCGGTCGCCGCCTTTGGTGTAGCCAGCTTTCGAGTACTCGAGCCGTCGCTCGGCGACATGACCCTCGCGGTCGCAATCTACACGGCAGTGATCTGCTGCATGCTCTGGCGCGCGTGGGCAACGGTCGGCGATCGGCCGAGCGAGCCTCGAAAGGCATGGTGGGCTGCACTCGGCGCGACGAGTTTTGCACTGAGCGACACGCTGGTCGCGTGGACTCGATTCGTCGAGCCATCAACCACTCTGGCGATCGCGCTCATGCTGCTCTACTGGGGTGGTCAGTGGGCAATCGCTGCATCGGCTTCCGATGATTCGCCGGATATAATGCCGCCAGTGCGCCCGTAGCTCAGCTGGATAGAGTACTGCCCTCCGAAGGCAGGGGTCGTGAGTTCGAATCTCGCCGGGCGCGCCAACCCTTAGGCGTATGTATCAGCCATCAGCGAGTTGAACCAAATCAACATGTCGCGATAGTTGCTTGCACTCCAACCATTAGATGCGCCTGCCGCAGCTGGAATGGGTGTCATGGCGCGAGTCGATGGGTTGTACTCAAACATGCCATGTAACCACGATGCCTGAGACATCGTGATCGTTGAAAAGCATGCCGATGTCGTTACCGGTGCGGGATCAGCTGAAAGACCGCCAAAATATCGAATGATGGCATCGGCACAGACCTTGGCTTCTTGATTGGCGATATGACCAGCTTTGGGCTGCGTCGTTGCAGATGAATCACCGATGATGTGTACTTTTGGGTAGCTCGTGCTCGCGTAATCCAGCATATCCACCGGCGCAAAGCGACTTGCGGACTCAGTGATAAGCCCTGTTGAACGAATGATTTGCGGCGCTTTCTGCCGCGGAATCAAATTGATCACATCGCCGCGAATCGCACCTGCACTCGTGAACAGCGTCTTTGTCGACTCCTCGACGCTATCAACCGCAACCCCAGCGCGATACTCGATGATATTCCCATAGAGCTGGGTAAACGCAGCCCTGAAGTTCTCAGGCTCTACCAAAATATTAGGATTAGCATCGAGGATGATCAGCTTCCCCTGCGGTTTGTTGACTCGCATCCAATCCGCTATGAGACATGCTCTCTCGTAAGGACCAGGAGGACATCGATACGGAGCCAGCGGAATCGCCAAAATGAAAATGCCATTGGTCGGCATTGCAGCGAGTTGCTGAGCAAGCTCGGTTGTCTGCGTACCTGCTTTCCAAGCGTGCGGCATCGAATTTAGATTGCTCAACCCCGGCACGTCATCGAAGTCAATGCCAGGCGCCATAACGATTCTATCTGCCGATAACATCGATCCGTTCGACAGCGATACTTTGAGCGCGACAGGATCGACACTCGTTACTTCAGAATTGACGATATTGAGCCCGTAAGTCGACCTTAAGGTTTCGTACCCATACTGAAGACTTGATAGAGTTCGTTGGCCAGTCAATACGAGACTGCTCAATATATTCGACGTGTACTGTGGCTCTCTATCGATCAGCGTCACGTCAATCTGGTCGCCCCAGAGTCGAAGATACTTCGATACGGTAGCGCCCGCCATTCCCCCGCCTACGACAATCACCCGAGACTTTGACGATGTCGGTGGCGTACCGGTGGTGGGCGGAATGTAGGGGCTACGATTGTCGGCATCACCGCTGTCACCACTACCGCCGCCACCACAAGCGGCTACTACTCCAGCCGATACGGCCAGAGAAGAATTTCGGAGAAAGCTGCGACGATCAATGTTTTTCATAGAAGTCACCGGATAGTCGCCAAATAATCAGCGATCTGTCGCAACTGCAAGTCGGTATAGCCAAGCGCGTGCTTTTTCATAAGCCCCTCGCCTTCTTGGCCAGAACGATATTCAAGAAGTTCTTCGTATATTTCGCTGGCCGACTCGCCTCTTAGGCTTTCGAATCCTGAGTTATTGCCGGTCATGCTATGGCACTGGAAACAATTTGAGGCCAGTAGTCGGCCTGGAGGAATATTTGCCGTAGTCTGAGCCAACGTCGGGATAGCGATCGCAGAGGCGAACAGTCCGAGTGCTAACGATACATGGTGTAGCTTACTCATCGGTAAATCCTCAAAACCTTAATCTTCCAGCTCGATTTTGCTTGCCTTCAAAGTTGTTCCTGTCAGGTAGCCTTTTACCTCAACGAACATACCGGCTCGCAAAGCGTCCGATGTAACGCGTTTGAAGTAGGTGGTCGTATCATGCGTAACCGTGATCGACGTCGGCCGACTACCGGGATACCCCTCGAGCTTGTAGAGCGTCAACGTGAACTGTCCGCTCGATATCGCCGAAATGGAGCCCTCTGCTTCGACGAATAGAGCTCCTGTCACGGGATTAGACGAATTGCTACTCGAATTACACGCGCTCTCAAGCTCTACTTTGACGATCTTCAACACCCCTGAGGTGGCGAAGTAGCCCTTCATCTCGACTGGTGTACCCGAAACTAAACAAGCCAAGGAACCTCGCTCGAAGTAAGCGCCAGTTAAGTCGACGGTGTACTGCGTACCGGCTGTTACGCCGCTCAACAGTTTCGAGTACAGGACATTCAGAGTCACTTTGTTACCAGATACAGATGCAACGGTACCCTTCAGCTCGCCGTAGGTGCTGGAAGAGTCGTCGTTACCCGAGTCATTCGATCCGCCGGAATTATTCGAGCTCCCGCTCGCGGTGGCTTTAGCGGCGCCCTCGATCTCAACGACCACAGCCGACCACGTCCCATCACTCTTTCTTTGAACGTACGCCTCGATTTCTTGACCAACCTGCAAGATACCGATGCTACCGCGCTCGAAGCGCGCCACGGAAACGTCGATGGTTTGCGTACCTACAAGTGCTGCTGACTCACTTTTGATAATGTTTAACGTCACCGTCGTTCCGGACACGCTAAATAGCTTGCCCTTGATCTTGACGTTATCCACGAGACTCGAGAGAGATTCGTCGTCAATCGATCGAGCCAGCCAGCTTGAGGAGCTAGTCTGTAACGCATAGATTTCAACGATGGATCCCACGACAGGTTTCCAGCCCGCTGTCGACTTGGAACGGAATGTCGTATTTGTATCGATGATGGCCGTAAACGCACCGTAGCGCGTCGAATTCAATGTCACGCTGGAATCAGAAATCGCAGTGATTGTGCCCTTGATCTCTGCAAGGCGCTGAGTCCACTCGTTTTGATCACCGGAAGTGGCGATACGTGTCGCAACTGTCAGTGTGTTGCCCTGCAGGATGAACTTCGGTAGATCGAAATCCACCGCCAAAACGCCAGATTGGCTGGACCAGCCATCCAATCGAATCGATATGTACCCGCCTTCGGTCACCACCGTGACGTCTTTGACGGTGCCAGCTAGGGTTTGTAACTTTGCTGTCGAGCCGATGTAGACGCGGACAGCAGTGGCATCCGATGGGATTTTCGCATTGCCAAGCCAAGCGCCAGCACGTTTCAGGGTGGGCAAGTTCACCGATAATGCTGGATCGTAAGTGACGAGCACCGTCTCGCCAGACGCATTCACAGCCGTGATTTTCGAGATCGAAACCCACACAGCCTCGTGTTCGGCGGAGAAATCGTCGGTGATATACAGCTTTACATCGATCAGCTGCGCAGTCGGCGGGGTGACCGCCACTGCAACCTCACTTGGCGCAGCACTTGAGCCACCACCGCAGCCACTCAGGGCTGAAACTAACAACAGCGACAACGCCGTACTGATTCGCCAAATTAGACTGCGCATACAGAAGCCTCCCATTAACCCTTGACATGGCTGTTGCGAAATAGCATCTGGCCATTGGGTAAGACGGTCTCACGCCGGTAAATCCATCGAAATTTTTACATCAGAAAAGCAAGTTACCGTACAGCGGTCACAGATGGTCGTGTATCGCCGCGGCAGTCAGCAAAAACGGTCAACTCGCCGCGATTAGCCGATGTTTGGATTTCCAATAGATCTAACAAGCTGTGGAAAATATAGTCGTGAGAGATCGTTTTGCTCGATTGTTGTCGCGCGCATGTCAACTCAAAATTATTTCGTGCTTTAAAGCCCGCTGATGCCCAAAAAATCATGGGTACTTGGGTCTGCGTCTCGGGAGCAATCGCATACGGCAAGGCGTGTAAGAACAAGCCATTTTCGCCTAATGATTCACCGTGATCTGATACGTAGAGCATCGCGACGTCTACCCGGTCACTGATCGCGCTCAATTTCTCAATAGTGGTCGCGAGCAAGTGATCGGTGTACAGCAAGGTATTGTCATAGGCGTTAACCACTTCGGCGACCGAGCACTCGGCGAAATCGACTTCTCGACACGCTGGTGTGAATTGCTCAAATTCCGTCGGATAGCGCAGATGGTATCCAGGCCCGTGACTGCCGAGAGTGTGAATCACCGTGAAGCGATCGCTCGAGATGTCGCCCAAGGATTTGAAGAACTCTTCAAAAAGAGCGCCGTCCATGCAAGGCCGGTCCTCAATGCACGCATCGGGGTACTTTGCGCGCTCGACCCTTCGCTCTGGAACGCTGCGGCACACGCCCTTGCAGTCGGTATTATTACCGTACCATTCGACATTCAGTCCGGCGCGTAAGGCGATATCAATTAGGTTATCTCGCGCTTTGGCTTCTTCGGCATCGAAGCCAGACCTACCCATATCCGAAAAGAGACACGGAACGGAAATCGCCGTTGAAGTCCCGCATGAAGCGACATCTGGAAAATAGATCAGATCCTTGATCCGCGAGAGTGCCGGATTGGTGGGCCTTGCATAGCCACCAAGGGAGAAGTTCGCAGCACGAGCCGTCTCGCCCAGAACGAACACAACCAGCAGTGGCTTCTGCTGAGAGGTCGTCTTAATACGCTTCGCATCCTCGCCGACTCGCGTATAGGCGATCTTGGGTTTCAACTTATCGCCGACGTGGCTGCCAAGCCCCGCGATAAAGTTAACCGGCACCAACATATGTCTTAACTCGCGATGATTACGCAGTAAAGACGCGTGGTCTTGATAGAAAAAGCTCGCGATCGTACCCACTCCGATAATGGTCACTAAGAGAGCGAAACCGCGATCTCTCAATTCACCACGCCAAGATTTGAGGGTAACCGGGGTCAGCATCAGCAAGACGGCGGGTACAACACCGAGCAAGCCCACCTGTAACAACATACGCCCGGTCAACAACTCCACGCTCTCGGTGGCGTTGGTTTCGAGGACGTTGCGAATCATCACTTTGTCGATGAGCACACCGTAGGCGTCGATAAAGTAACTAGCGGCGCCCGCTAAAACCAGCACAAGTGCCAGCATGGGCTTTGCCAGTGGTCGAATCAGCGTTAGTGGTGCGAGAAAGAGATTGATCGCAAGCCCCGCTAGCAGGGCGAAGCTGCATAGAAAAGCGACATCGTTCAATCCATCAACTGGGCGAATCGAAACCAAGTGATTCCAAAGGGGTGCGTTCAATAGCAACAAGCACCACAACGCGACGATCGCAGTGAGCGCGCTCAAACCAGGTTTCCAACGAATGGTCATCAGAAGCTCTTTTTTGTTTCGACGATGATTTGCATGCTCTTGATCGAGCGATCACCTTGCAATGGAAAGGCGAGGTCGATGTGCAGGACGTTACCTAGCGCCGAGCGACTGTTGCCTAAACGCAGCCCCACGCCCGCATCGGCCAAGATGTCGTGCTTGGAGCGTTGACCGTCGACATTGCCCCAAGTTCCGCCAATGTCCACGAATGCGGCGGCGCCCACGTGTACCAGACGAAACGGATACCAGTCGGTATAGCCACGCTGCTCGAGCGTCACCGTCCAACGGCCGAGTCCATTCCGGTAGCGCAGCGGATACCCTCGAAGTCCGGTGTCACCGCCGAGCACAATTTCGTTATCGAGATCGAGCTTCTCGCCTGAATCGATCTCGGCGCTGGCAAAAAACAACCGACGATCAGACTGCCGGTGGTAATAGCGCGCGCCCAATGACAACTTCGCATTACGCAAGCCGTTCTCCTCGTAGCGCGCCCCGAGGCTGCCCGTTAAGAACAAGCTGCTTTTCGAGTCCAGTTCGTAGCCCTTATGAAGATCGCCCGACATGAGCCAAGCGCTTCGATCAGAACCCCACGCCTCGATCGATTTACCGAGGCGACCGCGCACGCGCCAACCGTATTGAAAATCTTCGTTGCGCTCGATTTTGTCACGGTTACGCAATACTCGAAAATCGTCTTCTATCCATTCAACTTGCGCCCAGGGGTAAACCAATCGTCTATCCGCTGGAACCGTAAAAGAAACGGCACTCAGTTCTGCAGGTTGAAAGAACGCAGACTCGTCAGAGAGTCCAACGCTCCAACGAGTCACCGAGCCGTTACGAAGCCCTGCGGAGCGCCCGAGATAGACTGATTTGGCTGCGGATTCTCGCCGATATCGACCCAGCAACTCGCCGTCGTTATAACGTGGATCGACGCGATCGTCTTTCAACCAGGAAAGTCCATATGCCTCACGAGTATCGAGAGCATAGAACGGTCTCTCAAGAAGGATGCGCTCGGCACCACCGTCACTGAAATCGGAGTGTTCAAGCTCTAATGTCCACCAGCCACTACCGAGTTGATTATCAACATAGCGAAAAGACTGGATATCTCGATCGACCTCATTTTGCTGTTTGAAATTGATCTGCGTGCCACGCCCGAACAAGTTCAATTCTTCGAACTCGATGCCGCTCGTTGATTTACCGCCTTTTCGTCCAAAGGAAACGCCGGGGTTCAATGTCCAGACGTCACGGGTGACCACCTCGAGATCGACGATACCGTTGATATATCGAGTGGGTGTAATCGTGGCATCGTAAAGATAGCGTGTGTCGCGCAAAAGGCGCTCGGACTCACGCACGATCGACTCTCGATAGGCATCGCCGCTCCGCATGAGTAAACGGTCAAGCACCGTCGATTCGCGAGTATTGATGTGCCAACGATTAGCTAGGCGAAATAAGCGCGTGTCTTCTTCAGGTCGCGACGTATCGAAAATATCTTGAACCTTGATGACGATGCTGCCGATTCGAGCCCCTTCTTTTTCAAGAGTTGCATCATCGGGTATACCGGGCGGGCGAACTGCTTGTACTCGATCAGCCCGAGAGCGAAACCCTGGCGTATCCGCCGCATACGACGTAAACGCCGTCATTGCGAAGACCATAAGAAGGGCGAGGGTCTCAAAGCCTCTTCGCGTCATGTAGACCCCCAAATCGATACAAGCCAAGACAAATCACCCAAGCGAGCATCGCCGAGACCAGATCGTGCGATAGGAAGTGCGCGCCTCGTGATTGCTGTGCGAGAGAAAACAAGGCACCCAAGATCAATGTGCCAAGCAGAGCGAGCATTGCGAGTGTCGGGCGAGTCACCCTCCAGACAAAAAATAATCCAAAGAGAGCAAAGGCTGATGATGAATGCGCACCAGGAAAACAGGCGGCATGTGGTAACCCTGCCGGTCTTAACTCGAACCAATGAACCAGAGGCATCGTTCCGCCGAAGCTTTGGATGTCCCAAGGGCAATCGACATTGGTGACTTGCTTCAAGAACCCCACAGTCAGCGGCACTAGCACCATGCAGGCGGCGAAATAGCCAAGCTCCGCGCGATAAGTGGCTAAGCGGCGCCATTTAAAGCTTGTCACCCAAGCGAGAATGGCGAGCACACCGACAAGTCGCATCAAGTTGCGCCCACCGGTATGCAACAACTCGTTAGCCCACCATTCGTGACGACCGATCCACTCCTGCGTCGCCGTGTCGAAAAAGAAATGCCGGGCAATCAGCAAATCGCCATCGAACAACGCCAACATAAACAAGACAGCCGCTATCAGTCCCACAATCCAAACGTGGACGCCGACTTTCAAAATACTCCCCCTCTGCACAGCGAATTATCTTATCAACGACCGGCTGATCCCATTTTGCTCAGCAATGTCGTGATCTCCTGGCGGCGTCCCGCATCCGCCACTTCACGGCCCGGTCGTGCGGGCGCCGCTTGGGCGAGTTTCAAGTGCTTGATGGCGAGCGCGGTTTCGCCTTTATCGAGGAGAAATTCTGCGTAGAAAAAATTGGGATCGATGCCGGTCGGATTGAGTTTCAGCGCCGCCTCGAGATGCTTCCGTGCCTTCTTGTCATCCCCAAATCCGATCGGGAAGCCGGGAACCTTGTGATAGAGCGTGCCTAGACTCGTGTGCGCCGATCCCGCGAGCGCCGTCGCATCAATTTTGAGTGATGCCTCCAATACCGAGCGCGCTTCTTTTGCCAGCGAGAGAGCGCCGAGCCCCCCTTTCGCACCGGCCTGACTCGACAGTGCAATGCCATGCCACACCATCGGTTCTGCTCGCCCCGGCTGACTCGATGCCAAAGCAGCGGCCTTAGCCGCTAACTGCCCAAACTCTGCTGCCTTCTGCTCAGCAGAATTAGTTGAATAATTGATTCGCGCCCAACTCTGTTGAATCTCGAGCAGTTCTGCCTCGGGTGCTGCAGCACTGACGGAGCCGACGGAAGCCAAAACCAATATCGAAGCTAGAAGCTTGCTTCTGAGGATATGTCTCATGATCTCTCACCTCGTTGGATGAATTGTCGAATGATGGGCAGTTGTTTAATGAGTGCACCGTCCACTAAGGCAGGGGCCATGGCGTTGACACGCGCAAATAAGGATTCTGGCCAGCCGATCACGGTGTTAGTACGCCGCGTCGATAAGCCGGCAACGACGGCCTCGGCAACGCGGCCAGGGTCATCAATATGATTGCCGAGCTTTCGATTCAGTTCGTCGACCGAGTTGGAGTTCAAACTCGTTCGAGTCGCCCGCGGCGCAATGTGCTGTACCGTGATATGGCTGTCGGCAAGCTCACGATGCAAAGCCTCAGAGAAACCGCGCAGACCAAACTTACTCGCCGAATAAATTGTCTGAGACGGATAACCGATGTAGCCAAATACGGACCCGACGTTGACGATTCGAGCTTCGCGTAGCGACTTAAAATGGGGTAATAGAGCTTGAGTCAGACATATCGGCGCGACGAGGTTAGTCATCAAAACGTGGTTGATCTGAGCAGCATCAACATCGTCAAGAAAACTTGCACTACTGACACCCGCATTGTTGATCAGAGTGTCGATACCAACGTGATCCCAATGACGCGCATACTCAACGACGCGTTGCCGATCCGTATCCACCGTGAGATCCGCCGCGAGTATCCCAATTTGCTGCGGCGCCTCAGCAGCGACTGCTTGTAGTTTTGCAGCGTCGCGGCCCGTGATCAGCACACGAGCGCCTTCGTCGACGAGCCGCCGAGCAATCGCAGCGCCAATTCCACTGCCACCACCAGTCACCAACGCCCTGATCGGCGAATTCACGCGACCGCCTTATCGAGACTTCGGAACACGTTTCCATAGAGCCAGAACATGGCATTGGCACAATCGACGATGGCAGCGTGATCCGTAGTCGAATCGAGTCGATTAACGATGCCAGCCAAATGCTCTGTGTGCTCCTGGTCTAACTTGCCATGGCTACGCAGATAGCTGAACGCACGATCGGGTAAGTCGAGTGCCGACTGAATGCGACTTGCCGCAGTCAGCGCCAGTGCGACGCTCGTGCCCTCAAGGACGAATACCATGCCGAAGAAGCCGACCGGATTACGTCGCATGGCGACGTCATAGGCGTAAGCAACCATGGAGTCGGTTTCGACTCGGGGTTTGGAGTGGCGTACCTTGTCTGCATCACCACCAGCGGCCGCGATATCGTTCAGAATCCATTTCTCGTGGCCATGCTCTTCTTCGACATAATGAACGAGTTCAGAGCGCAACCAATCTTTGGCATCATCGAGTCGACTGCCGACCGCCATCAACAAAGGTACGGTGTGTTTGACGTGATGGTAAGCCTGCGTCAAGAACGCGATATAGAGCTCATGTGTCACATCACCCGCTAACGCGCGCTGAATAACGGGTGCCGATAACAGATGGTTTCGTGCATCCTGTGTGGATCCGGCAAGTTTGCCGTAAGCATCAACTGGCGATGGCATCGACATATAAGTCCTCAATCAGATTTTGATAACGCGAAAAAACGGCATCGCGGCGAGTCCTACCATTGGCAGTAATCGTCCCGTCTACAAGGCGTAACGGTTCAGGTAACAACGCCCAACGCCGAATTTGGGCGTATTCGGGCAGTCGACTATTCGCAGCGTCTATCGCGGCCCCAAGCTCAGTCGCAGTAACCGCCTGATTACTCGGGAAAATAAGGCACGACAAGTAAGGCTTAGCCTCGCCAAATACGACGACCTGCCCTACCGAAGCCTGCGCGAGTAACTCGCGCTCGACCCACTCAGGCGACACATTGCGCCCGAGACTCGTGATCAATAAGTTTTTTCTTCTGCCTCGAACATACAGATAACCGTCTTGGTCGATCTGGCCAAGATCACCGGTAGCAATTTCCGTAGGCGATTCGCCGTCGTGGCCGAGATAGCCAGACATGGTTGCACCACGCACGTGAATCTCACCGGCTGCATCGATGCGCACGTTCGCATGCGGTAGAACACGACCCACACTTCCTCGACGTGTAGCCTCGGGTGAATTCAATGCCACCACCGATGCGCATTCGCTAAGACCGTAGCCTTCGTAGGCAGGCAATCCAGCAGCGTGTGCCGCCGTCAACAGCTCCGGCGAAACCGAGGCGCCGCCGACGGCGATGAACTTCAGACTCGCGGGCGCCCGCCAGCCTTTAGCGACCGAAGCGACGAGCACGCGCAGCAACTCCGGTACTAATAAGAGACTTTCTGGCTTATATCGATCTACGCACGCGAGCATTCGAGGCGCATCGATGCCGCCGTAACCGATACCGGTTTCGAACAAAGTCGGCAAAGATACGGTCGCACCGAGGGCAGGTGCGACCCGCACGCTCACGAGATTATCGAGCAAAGTCGACAGCGGTAGCAGAGCGAGATGTCGACTCACCGCGAGCGACTGCAATGTGGCGATCAAAGAGCTCACCACCGCATCGATTGCCTTGCGGGAGAGGCAAACGCCTTTCGGATTTCCTGTGCTTCCAGAGGTGTAGGTGATCTTGCAGGTTTCCTTTGGCAACGGCTGGCTGCGTTCAAGCGGACTCGTTCGTTCCCAGCACTGCAGATTCAGAATCACATCGTCGACATGCCGCCAAGAACCGGGAAGATTTCGCAACTTCTCGGCGTTGTCTGTGATGATTCGTTCAAGCAATGCATCTTCGATGACGTGCGCGAGTTGTGTCTCGCTGAAATGCCGCGGCAGCGGGACATTCACATAGAAACTGTCATGTAGCGCACGATCAACAATCGCCCATGCGATTCCGTTATCCGCCAGCAATCCATAGCGGGTTGGTGAATTGGGCGACGACTCTTGCGATCGCGAATCGAGCCATCGCAAAACTTGCCCTTGCGATGCAATCAGCGCCTCATTCGTCAGCGCTGATTGTGAGTCCTCAAACGCGACGCTCATGCGGCCACCTGCACACAATGGCCAAGCCAACCTGCCATCACACGCGGCGCACTTTCGTAATAACGACCCCAGCGATCATCATGCTGTTGCAGTCTTTGCGGCTCGGCATCACCAAGATCAAGCAGCGGCGCACCGAAGCTCGTGACGAGTTCGCGTACACGCGGAGTGCCCGTAAAAACCAGCCACTCAAAACCTTCTTGCGCTAGAACGCTGGGTAGTTGCTGTAGCAACTCCATCGTGGCCAAGCGATCGAGACTCGCAAAGTTACCAACCTCGACGATGCGATGACGATCTACTCTTGAAGCGGGACCGACCGTCTCGCCGCGAGCGCGCAAGATCTCCTCTATCGGCATATCAAGATACTGCTCGAGGAATAGTGGGCCCTTCGCAGCGCTTTGGTAGCCCAGCACAGCGAGTGGTCGATCGTCCATGCCGACACATCCGAGTAAATTTGGCATGAACTGCAAAAGGCGAGCGCCGTGAGCCGTCTCGTAGCGCGAGCGGATCAGCTGCTCGTAGGGGCCTCGCAAGTGAGAGTCTCGCAATGAGACTCCGGTGACTTGCCGGAGAGCGCGTTTGGCGCCGCCTATACGCTGAGTATCAAGGACATCCATGGGCGGTTAGACGGCCAGACCATCACAAATCCATCGCCGCGATTGATTCTGGGGTACGCAGCCGTCTAACCTCCCGAGCCGCGATGTCCAAGTCGGATCAAAATCTGGTGGAGCGGCTCCTGGCGGGTGACGAACGCGCCTTCAGGGAGTTTTTCGATGAATATTTCGACCGGCTTTACCGTTTTGGTCTCTCGAGAGTGCGCGACAACCCGAGCCTCGCTGAAGAAGCAGCTCAGCGAGCGCTTTGTCGTGCCGTCCGCAAACTCGATAGCTTCCGAGGTGAGTCGAGCCTCTTCTCATGGCTCGCCGGTATCTGTCGGAACGAACTGGCTGATCTGCTCGAAATCTCGAATCGTGACGCAGCACGTCAAGTCAGTCTGGAATCGGACCCTGCAGGACAACGCGCAGCACAACACCAGGCCGCCGATTTTCAGCATGAGCCTGAGGAACGAACGGCAGCAAGTGAGCGAGCCGACCAGATCGAAACAGTCTTGCGGCATTTGCCGGGTCGATATGGTGAAGTGCTGCGCTGGAAGTATCTCGATGATCTCTCGACAGAGGCGATTGCGGCAAAACTCGATGTCTCGCACGATGCTGCTCAATCCATGTTGCAACGCGCCCGATTGGCATTCAAATCAGCCGCCCATGCCGCAGGGCTCGAGGTCTAGCGCATGAACGATGAGGAAATGAAGAACGCGCTGCAATCTTTGAGAGACAGGCCTCGCGTCTCCGCAGATCGCCGCGAAGCGGCCTTTGAACGGGTCCGCTCCGAATGGCAAGCCGCTCTTGCCACGCAGCCAGCCATTCCGGCTCGTACACCCACCCGCCGCTGGGCATTGGGCCTTGCCGCGAGCGTCATGATCGTTCTTTTCTCTGGCGTGTTCTTCTGGATGTCTCGCGACGCTGCGAGCTCTCATACCCAAATCGCAACCGTCTTAGCTGTACATGGCGGAAACGCCTTTCGTATCGATGATCCCATCTATGATCAACAATCGATCAAAACAGGCCCCACCACACTATCGATGCGGATGACATCCGGGCTCGTCGTCAGAGCAGCTCCTAATTCTGAATTGCGGTTCAGCGACGAAGGACACCTGCAACTCGAGCAAGGTCGGATTTTCGTCGACTCTAATCCTCGGGAATCGAATGCACCGCTACTCGTCGAAACCGAACTCGGCGCCATTCGACATCTTGGGACTCAGTATCTGGTCGAATATGATCGTGAGCGACTGAACGTTGCGGTTCGTGAAGGCGTGATCGCCTTACAGAAACCCGCCGAGACTCGCTCATCCACGACCGCAGCTGCCGGCGAACAACTGATTGTCACCGCCAACGCGCCACAAGCGATCG
>Ga0208788_1000923_pt1 | contig 14356 bp, 31 predicted proteins | sample Wag4_2014_7_11_3_FD_187363 | JGI IMG/M metagenome (GOLD analysis project Ga0208788, IMG submission 187363) | Fresh water mixed with fracking chemicals microbial communities from Ohio, USA - Utica-2 Time Series FC 2014_7_11 (SPAdes) (version 2) ... | reverse complement strand
TGTGAGGCGATGAGCAGCCGCTCTGCCTCTACGAGGAGCTTATAGGCGCGGCGCTCCATCTCCGCGATCTCGGAGATTGCTGCCGGCATCTCTGCCGTTGGCATCCCGAGCATGGCGACGATCTCGACATCGCTAGGTCTGGTCATCATTGACCCCCTTGCTGTGTTTTGCTGGCGGTCATCCTTGCCGCCAACACCTAGACTATACGATGGGCGGCGGATAGCGTCAAGCGTCGCGAATCGGTTGCCGGCAATCATGGCGCGGCAACTTTCACGTAGCGGCGATGCGCGCGGCCTGCGCATTCGTTTACGCGCATAACCTAACCCCCATAACCTAACCGAACAACACAACGCCCCCGCCCCCCGTCGGGGGCGAGGGCGCTGCGCCCGTTGTTAGCGGCGGCGGGAGAACGCTGCGAGCATCCTCGTCGCTGCGAGGCGACCCTGCGGCGTTTTGAATCCGCCCATTGTGTCGGTCATCCCGTACAGGACGCTGTACGCGTTCTCCGACAGAATCCCGCGCGCTGTTGCCTTGAACAGACCACCAAGCAGCGCGTCGTCGCTTGGTGCGCCCTCAACGACAACGGCGGCGTGCGCCCTGTCGTTGCTCATCGTAGCCGTCGCTGCGATGACTTCCGCGAGCACCTGCTCGCTGTTGTAGCGGCGTTCGGTCATCATTGACCCCCCTGCTACGCTGTCGGTCATCCTTGCCGACACCCCTAGTATCCGATGAATCGGAGAATGCGCCTACCCCCAGAATCTCGCGCCGAATCCCACGAGCGTGAGCTTTTTTGGTTGCGCTCGATTGTTAGGTTAGACGCATAACATAACCGCATAACCTAACCCGCATAACCTAACTCCGGTGCTCCGGTGCGGAGCTTCGGGGGGCGGCCGCCAGGCCGCCCCCCGAGCTGCTACGCGTTGCGGATAGCGGAGCTGATGCGCTCCATCTCCGCGTCCGTGTAGCCGCCGCACCCGCAGGGTTCGCCCTGCGCTGCGCCGAGGGCCTCAATCGGCCCGTAGCCGCGAGCGATCTCTGCGGCTAGGCGCGTCATACGCGCCGCGGTGGTGCGGTAGCGCCGCGCGTCCGCGCAGGACTCGCAGCGCCCCGCGGTGAGGCGGCCGTCCGCCTCTACGCGCGCGGTGCGCGTTGTTAGGAAAGTGTTGCCGCACGCTGGCGCGCACGAGCAACTCGCGACCCAAGCGGTTCGCATCTCATCCTCCGTAGCGCCTCGGCATCTATGGCTACCAGCGCTGCGCTCATTGTACGATCTCTGGCGAATGCGCCTAGTCCCTCTGGCCGAATCTCACGCGGGCGCGTGTGAGTGTATGCGCGAGCGGGCGAGCGTGATCTCTTACGCGCATAACCTAACCGCATAACCTATGCGCATAACCTAACCGCATAACACAACGCCCCCCGCCCCCGAAGGGGCGAGGGGCGCTGCGCTCGCCGCGCTAGGCGAGAATCTGATCGCCGCAGGTGATCGCGCTGATGCGATCAATGCGGATGCTGCGGTGCGCGTGGCGCGGTGCGCGATCTGCGCACGCCGTACCCTCTCGCCCTGCGTTCGGGCAATAGGTTGCCATCCCGTACTCCTCAGGCGCGCTCAGCACGAGCGAGATGCTCGCCGTGCCGCGCTTGCTGATGGCGATACCGTTATCGCCCCAAGCGCGATCAATGCGCCCACTGATGCGCACCAGAGCGCCGCCATCAGCGGCAACGCCCTCAGTGATGACGCGCCCGATTGCGCGCCCTGCGCTCTGATGAAGCGCCGCGCGGCGCTTACGAGACGCGATCTGCGCCTCGGTTGCTGGCAGCGCTGCGGCTGAGACGGTGATGATCCGCCCCTTCGCCGCTGCGAACGCTGCGAGAATCTGCGCGATAGTCATCGCGTGTCTCCTCTCTGCTACTAGTGAGCGCGGTCATCCTTGCCGCCCTCACACCCCTAGTATCGCTCATCCTCGCCAATGCGCCTAGCCCTCTGGCCCGATCCATAGAACGCGCGAGTGTGCGTGTACGCGTGTACGGCCGCGCGTAGATGTATGCGTTATCCATAACCCATAACCTATAACCCATAACGGATAACCTCTAACCCATAACACGAAAAAGAGGGGAGAGGCTCTCGCCTCTCCCCTCTCTCCCGATTAGAACGGGAAGCAGTCGCTCGCGGTGTGATCGTACCCGTTGCAGTTGCCGCATACCAGAGGCGCTGGCATTACTGCGGAGAGCAGCGCCGCCGCTAGCATCCCCGTGTTGCGATTCTGACGCTCCTCAATGAGCAGGCGCGTCTGCGCGTCTACCATTTCCTCGTGCTTGCGCTCGGCGGCTTCCTCAAAGCCCGTGCCGTAGTCATCAAACTCGTTGTATTCCATTTCGTCCGTCCTTCCTGTACGGGAGCACTCGTCCCGTCTACACATAGAATACGACATCTGTCGTATGCGTCAAGCCCTGTTGCGCGATTCGCAACGCATCCTGTTGCGCTCGCGTGCGCTTTCTTTTGGAGCGGGTAAGGCGCGCTCATAACACGCCTTACCCTAACCCCTAACTAGTAGCGAGGATCAACGCGGTCTGCGTCATCCTGCGCCTGCGCTGCGCGGAACGCTTTGGCTGCGTCAGCGAAGACGCGGAACGCTTTGGCTTGAGCCTCAAGCCCGACGGAAGCCTTGAGCGCAGCCTCGGCTTGATCCTTGCGCTTCTCAAGGCAAGGAGTGAAGTCGCACGCTTCGTCAGCGCACGCCTCAATGCGATCCTTCTCAGGAATCATTTCATCCTCCTGTGTTGCGGGAGCACTTCTCCCGTCTGTTGCCAGAATACTACAACGAGCCAACGCGTCAAGCCCTTGATCCGGAAAAGCTCCACGCGTGCGCGTGTGCTTGCGCGTGCCAGCAAACGAAAGAGGGCGCGAGGATAACCCCGCGCCCTCTAACCTTACATCTCGGAAACCATAACCACGATATAACCCTTCTCGCCTGTGCTTGGCTCAAGCCGCGCGCCATACTTGCCGCCGCTCATTGACTCGCGCACAACGCGCCAATCTCCTAGCAGTACCTCAGCGGTGCTGTAGGCCTCGCCCTTCGCCTCTTCGTTTGCAGCCTCCAGTGTGGGAAGCCTCACAATCTCGGCGACTCCATCAAACTCTGGGCCGCTCTTGTCAACGATGACAACCTTATACACTCCATCCCCCTATCGCACTCTCGCGGCGGATTCTCCCCCGCTGCTGCTAGTTTAGCAGTTAGGGCGGGAGCGTCAAGCCCCCGCCCTCACCCGCTACGCGTTAGCGTTCGCTGTCTGCTCTTCTTCGTTGCGGATTGCGTCCTCAACGTAGTGCTCTGCGATTTCGTCCCAGTTCACCGAAGCCAACGCCGCGCCCAGAAGGTCGGCGGCGAGTCCATCGCCTGTCGGGTACTCGTCGCATGCCCCCCGCACCTGCTCCTTGAGCCATGCCGCCATCCTGTAGGTTGCGTTGTGCTTCTCGTATCGCTCGGCGAAGTATCGCCCCTGTTCATCTACGCCGTGCGGGTCGCCGATTGCGCCCTCACTGATCCAGAGATTTACGAGCCACGTTTCTCGGTTCGTCCATCCGTTCATGCGTTCATCCTCCTCTATTGTTTAGCGGTGGTGCCGCCAGACGACCTCGCAGGAATCATCTAGGGCGGGCTTACCTCTGACCGCTAATAGCATTATGCCAGTTCTGGCGGATGCGTCAAGTACCATCAACGACCGCCGAAGCTCCACGCGTGCGCGTGTGTGCGACGCGGCCGCGCGTGTGTGTTAGCGGTTAGGGCATAACCCCTAACCCCTAACAACTAACCACTAACACCGCCCGTGTGAACCATTACACCCGCCGATGGCGAGCGCGATGAGCATCAACACCACGACGAGCGCGCCTAGCGCGTACTCTTGCCGCCGCTGACGCTTCGCTAGTGCTGACTCCGTTTCGCGGAGTTCAGGGAAGCGATGCGGGCGACCGATGCCGCTCACGCTTCCACCTCGCCGAACCCCTTGCGCGAGTACGCTACGACTCGCGCTTGCGCGCGTGCCGCTTGGCGTGCTTTCTCGCGTAGTTCGTTCTGCTGGCGGATTGTTCCCTTACCGCTCACGACCATCCCGCGTGCGCGCTTCGCAATCTTGCGCTCGCGCTGTTGCCACTTGTGCTCGTCCATTTCTTACCTCTCTCACTTGCGACGGAAGCACTCGTTCCGTCTGCGCCTAGTATCTCATCTCTGGCGATAGCGTCAAGCACTTCGCCGATTCTTTTTCGCTCCTGCGCGTGTATCCCCTGCGTGCGTTGCGTGCGAGTAAGGGGCGCGGGCATAACCCCGCGCCCCCTAACCGCTATCCGATAACCGCCGTTCGCACCGTGTAGCCCTGCTCCTTGCGAACCCCTTCCACGAAGTCCATCCCCGCCGTTGCGGTAGGGATCTCGCTGATGTAGGTGTCGCCGTACTCCCACGAGCCGTAGGTTAGCGGCGACTTCACCGCAACGAACCAACGAGCGTAAGGATTCGCGCGCTCCGCGTCTGGCGACTGATAACGCTTCAGCACTCGCCATTCCCAATCACCCTGAACGATGATGTGGTACGGATTGTCCACCGTCCTGCTCTTACCGTGTAGGTTCTTTCCCATCCTGTTCCCCTTTCTGCTGCGGAGAGGGCACTCGCCTCTCACACCCCTAGTATCGCACCTCTGGCGATAGCGTCAACCCATCGTTGCGTCAGACGCAACAGACGCGGCCGCGCGTGTATGTGTGCGGAAACAGGAAAGGGGTTAGGCATAACGCCTAACCCCTAACCTATAACCTATAACCGATTGACTAGATGCTGCTATTCATCGCAGCGTTGAGTCGCTCCACCGCGGAGAGGTCGCCAGTGAACTCTTCACGCCAGAAGATTTCTGCGCCGCCCTGCGGTACGGTTGTGTCTACGGACATCTTCTCAAAGACGAAGCAGCCGTAGCCGTTGTCGTCCTGTCCAAGATAGATGCGGGCGAAAGTCGTTGTGCCTCCGTTGGTGTGAATCTGATACCAAGTGTTCAGATCAACCTTCTTTGCTGTTGCTGTTGGCACTTCATCCTCCTTTTTTCTGGCGAGAGCTTCTCTCCCGCTCTGCGTTGATTGTAGCAGAGAGGGCGGGAGCGTCAAGCCCCCGCCCTCCCCGTCGCCTACTTGACGACTACATACTCCTCGCCGCCTTCGCGGAGAGAGATGATCCCGTCCAACGGGATTGCGCGGTACGCCTTTTTGTTGAGGTCCCAGACGCTCAACAGCGACTTCGCGCTGAACGAGTAGGCGGCATCACCGCCTTTGAGGTGCTTCTTCACACCCGTCCGAGCGGTCATCACGCGCTCCTCGCCCGTCGTGCGCTTGATGAAGCGCACCGAGAAGATTCTGCCCTCGGTAGCAGTCAAGAGGTCTGCCGCCTCCTTGATTGAGATGATCGTTGGCATTTCTGCCCCCTTTCTCTCTCGCTTTGTTGGCGGTCATCCTTGCCTCCAACACCCATAGAATAGCAGCACTGCTGTATGCGTCAAGTGCCGTTGCGCGGTACGCAACACGCCACTACGCGCAGGCCGGCGCGCTCGAGCTCGCGCCCAGGCGCGTTAGGGGTTATGGCATAACCCATAACCCCTAACCGATAACTACGAAACGCTTAACCCGTCGGACTCAATGCCAGCCACAAGGTCAGCGAGGTAGCGCATCTCAACGCCAACCGCATCACCAAGTTTGGTGGAGTCCTTGTCAATGTTCTGCGCAATCCACGCGCGCGCTTCTGCGTTGCGAGGAAGAAGCAGCACCACGCTGCCGCCGTCGCTGATAACAGAGAAGTCAGTCATCCTGCACTCCTTTCTTTGTGTGAGGCACTTCCTCACTGCTGTGAGTTTATCAGTTCTGCCCTATGCGTCAAGTGTGCCGTGTCGGCCGCAAAAGCTTTAGCGCACAAAGAGAAACGCGGGAGTTAGGCGATACACCTAACTCCCGCGCCCCTAACTACGCCCTAACTAGTTCGCTCGCCGTCCAGAGGCTCTGATTCTCTGACCTGATGCTGCGGTACGAGCCGCCCGCACCAAGAACCAGATGGTCAAGAACCTCAATGTCCAAGATTCGCGACGCTGCGATTACTTCGCTCGTGAGTTGGATGTCCTGCTCGCTAGGCTCCGCATCACCGCTCGGATGATTGTGAACCAGAACGATGCCAACACCCCCCGCGGCGATGGCGTACCTGAACAACTCACCGATGCGGACGCTCGTGCCTGTTGCCGTTCCTGTATACACGCGGTCAATCCCCATTAGTCCGTTGCGTCCGTCAAGCGTCATCACCCAAAGAGATTCCTGTGTGATGCGGTCAGCGTCAGCCCTGAACAACTCCACCGCCGCGACAGGTCGCTCAACCCGATACGGCTGCGCCTCTGCGATTTCGTGGCGCACCACCTCAACGCTGAACCGCTTCCAATCTGTTGCGCTTTGCTTCTTTGCCTTTGCCATACATCCCCCTTTCGCACTATCGTCGGGAAGCCCCGACACCCACATAGTAGCAGGTCTGCCCTATGCGTCAAGTAAAGAGAGAACCCCCAGAGCCGTCGCTCTGAGGGTTCTCTTGTCGGTGTTTGGTGCGGCGGTAATCACTCCGCCGTACCTATCCCTATCGCTCCGTCCGATACATTGGACACCTAGCGGTCATCGTCCCTTTGCATCTCTTATACCCGCATTTATCGGCTGCGGCATACTGCTCGCTCGTCTAAGAGTCTCACCTAGTCGGTCGCTTCCTAGGACGCTTCCGACACAAGAAGAATACGCTACCCTGCCTGATCTGTCAAGCACTTTTGGCGCATCTACTATTGACATTTGGTTAAGATTCCTTAACTCGAGCGTGGCCGCATGTGCAGCTCATTCCGGAAAAGGACATAACCTCTAACCCCTAAGTCATAACCCGTAAGTGGTAAGGGGCGAGGCATAAGCCCCGCCCCCATTGCGTCCGCTATCTAGCGGAACATTACGACCTCAATACCGCCCACCGTGAACGCGCTGGTCTCGTATGGGAACCCGCCCTTGTCCAACGCTTTGGTGATCTTTGCGACCTCATCGGCGGTGAACCCGCGTAGGTCATCGTCCGACACAAGCGCGCATGTGCCAACCAGACCGCCGCCCCGCATGTAGAGCGGCGCGTTGTCCTGTGCTACCGCGAGCACATCGCACGCGGTGAGGTTAGCGATTGCGTTAGGGACGAAGAGCCCCTCCTCATCACAGACCAGAGCCACAGGAACGCCGTTGATGACACCGCTACCCGCGACCTCAATCATGGAGCAGTTGGCGAGTTTATACAGACCGACCAGACCCTTCTCGCGTGGTTGGAGTGTGATCTTACCGCGGTCGCTGTACTCAATCCTAAACGCGTATCCGTCCATGTTTCCTCCTCTCACTATCTAGCGGTGGTGCCACCGAGCCGCTGTCCCGCAACCGCTCGGTGGTCTTACCTCAAACCGCTAATGCGATTGTAGCAGCACTGCGCTATGCGTCAAGCACCCGCTAGCAGTTGCCCATGGTGCTCATCCTCTATTGGTTCTGCGTCGGCACCGCAATCAGCGCAGATGATAAGGTCGCAAGGCGTAAGTTCACCCTGCTCGTACTCTGTCGCGCTGTCGCAATGCTCACATCCCCTAACTCGCTTGGTATGTCGCCAGCGAATAACCTTATGCTCGCAAGCCATAACTACACCTCTACTAAGTGCGCGCTGGTGTTGATCGGGAGGTCTCCCACTTCGGGAGCCTCCGTCTCAACCCAAGTCCAGTTCATCGCGCCGATGTCGTAGCGACCGCAGCAAGGCGTTGCCTCAATGATGAGCGGAGCATCGTCAACCGAACGACCGCCGCCAGTCATCACGAACGCGTTGCGGCTCGCATCGTAAGAAGCGAACTCCACGCTATCGCCGCGATCATCGTACTTCGCGCCAAGTAGGTGTGTGTCTGCCGCCACTCGCAGCGCATCTGCAAATGTGAAGGCGGGGCAAGCCCAGCCGTTCCAGCGGTACTTCGTCATCACGCGTGCCTTGTATGGCCCACCATACGCCTCGTCAATGATTACCCACGCCTCTGCGCTCGTCTCTGGATCGCAATAGGCGCACTGCTTTGCCTTGTCCATACCATCCTCCTTCGCACTTTTGCCACCGCTCTGGGTGGCTAATGCCACTTTACTCTGCTATTGCGGTTGCGTCAACCACCGCGTCAAACGCAGCCGTCGCACACGGCACGCAATAGACGCTAATGAGATGACCGTGAACACGGGTGGAGATGTATTTGATCTCCCCCGTATCTCGGATCAGAACTTTCTCATCGTCATAGAACAGAACCGCGTCGCACTTCACGCACGCTTCCATTTCACCACTCATCTAACACCTCCATACTCACCTAACCCAATCGGGCTAAGCCGAGTGTAGCACCTGCTCACTCTGCGTCAAGCCACTCAATCGTGGGGTAGTAGCCCTCCCGAAGCCTGCGCTCCACGAGCCAAAGTTCTTTGCCAGTATGCTCCTGCGCCATAACTTCTGTGATGTACTCAATAACCTCCTCACAATCAAGGCAGTTGATTGAGTCCACGATACCGCCTTCGTGATAGTCGCCGTCTGGCACAAAGTCGCGCTTACTAAACTCGCTTGGATTGAACGACATCGGCGACGAGCCATTCAGATAAATCCCATCTAGCACACCATCCCAGTTTCGTGCTGCTGGTGTAGGGCAGCCCTTATGTACATACATAACGCCTCCTCTCATAAGCGTTAGGGGTTAGGCGTAAGTGCCTAACCCCTAACCTCTAACTACTTCTTAGCGAACATCGCGTCAATGCGCTCCACCTGAGCAACCTGTTGCGCGTGTAGGTCTGCAAGGTTGATCTCTTGCGGGTTGCCGTACATCCGACCACCACCGCGAGAATACATCTTGCCGCCGCAGAACTCCCACTTCCAGAAGTCGCCGTCCTCACCTGTCCACTCGTAATCGCCGTCCTCAATGAACGGAGCGGCGGCGGCGAAGAACACTTCCTCTTGCCCTGTCTTGTTGTCGTAGCACGAGATCAGCAGATCGCCGTTCTCGTCATCACGAACCTCAAAGCCCAACTCCGCGAACACAGCCTTCGTGTCCGTGAGTGTGCGCAAGTCCTCTGGCATCCACGAATACCAGAAGCGTCGCTCGTTCGCGCTATACGAACCACCGCGCTTCGCCTTATCAGGCGCGTCTTGGAGAGCCATCAGCGCATCGTGCGCCTTATCAAGATTCTCTTTCTTGATTCGCAACTCGCCGTTGCCAGAAACATAGTACCCCATACATCCCCCTTTCACTACATCACAGGGAACCCCCTGCAATCTGACTTTACCACCTATTCTCTATGCGTCAAGCCCCCAAAAAGGAAATCCCCCAGACTGGTGAGTGCGCACCAATCTGGGGGGTAAGGGGTCTGCGAGGGGGAGGATGAAACCCCCGCACTGACCCGTAGATAACACGCGCGGTCTAACCCGCGACGACCTAACTATACACTATCGGGGACGCGTAATGGCGAAAACCATAACCGCTATAAGCCCATACAGGAGATACATAAGCTCAATCACTTTGGATCCTCGTCAATAACAGAGTCATAGACCGAAACCTCGGTGTCGTATGAGAAGTCCCCTGCGTCCATGTTCACGCCAATCTCGAGTGCCTTGTCGTGAGCTTCTTCTGAACTGCCGGCTTCCACCTCTACCCACGCGCGCCCAATGTATTCCAACCTAACCGCGTACTTCATACTCCCTCCTCCTTACAAATGTCGCACCCATCGCACTCCTCGTTGCCAAGAACCACTTGCGCCGCGTGGTACGCATCCTCGCACTCGCCTGGGTTATCGTGGCAAGTGAAGGCTACGCCGTGTCCTTCCGCGCTGCGCGTGTCGCAGTCGGACAGGAAATCGCTGTGCGCGTCCTTACCTCGCTTCTCCCAGAGCAGCGTGTACCACCCATAGCAGACCTCCGCAAGCGCGAAGTCTGTGTTGCCTTCTAGCGCATCCTCCGCACAGGAGTAAACGCCATAACGCAAACCGCTATCTCCGCGAACGAAGATAAGGTGCGGCACTTCCTCATTGAGCCACGCCTCAACCGAAAGGTCTGCGCGGGGCTGCTCCTCGTGGACTGGAATCCAACTCATACATCCTCCTCTCACTCTCGGGGGCACTTCCCCCACTACCCCGAAGGGTAGCAGGGTTGGTGCTTATCGTCAAGCCTTCTTCTTGGGCTTGCTCTTTGGTGCGGCTGACTCTCGGATCGCTCGCTCTAAACGAGCGGTTCGCTTATCAGCATGATGGCTGTTGATCACAAAGAACGCCCAGATCGTTGCTGGGAGCCATCCAATCAGCGTGAACTGAAGGATCAGTGCGATGATCGCCTGAACCCACTTCCCTGCGGCTAGAAAGCCGAATGCTGGGAACAGCAGTGCCAATAGGTACTTCATCTTTTACCTCCTTTCTGCGTATGGGCGGGGGCATAACCCCCGCCCATAACTAATTTATCTAATCGCCAATCAACCCGATTGGCACAGGTGAGATCGCTCCTGCGCTGTACTTCTGGCGAAGCGACTGAAGCAGAACTGACTCCTTCCGCCAAAGAGCCGCGACATAAGGACGAATCTCGTCGCCAATGTCGGTGAAGTACGGAGCACCTTCGTCCTCTGCGTACTGGTTCACCATGTTGAAGACCTTGTGCGTTTCGCCATTGAACTCGTGGTCAACGAACGCTGCGTGCCACGCCTCTGGCAAATCGCGAATCTCCGCATAGTCGCCAATCACCGCGACGCGATCGCCATGCCAACGACCCTTGAAGGTGCCGTCGTCATCACCGAAGTCGCCGCCGCCGCGTGCGCCCTTGTAAGCGCACAGAGCGTAGAGAACATCAGAGAGCGAGCCTCCGAAGCCTGTGTGCTCCCACTGCTTCGCGCCGTAGCCGAGTTCATGCGGGAAGATCATCTCCCGCTTGTCCAGATTGAATAGCCCATGGTACTGACCCATACATCCTCCTCTCACACTTTACGGGGAAGCCCCCCGCATCTATGACTTTACTCTGTATCTGTTTCTGCGTCAACCCCCACCCGAGCGAATGCCCACCTTGTTGCAGCTCGTGTCCTGGTCCCAGTGAACTCTTCAACGCATGAGTCGCACACATAACCTCCTCGAGCGTCGGGCCGCAGCCCATGCCGGCTGTTGTTCGGGCACACCGGAGCATCTGCTGAGTTGTCTTTTACTTTGCGCATAATCCATAACCTCCTAACCGATAAGTGGCGAGGGCATAAGCCCCCGCCACTAATTACAAGCCGTATTCCTCGTCGTCGTCCGAGCCCTGCGGGATCAGGTCAATGAAGCCCTCGTTGGGATCACCATCAACCGAACGCACGCCAGACACGAACCGAAGTCCGCAGGAAGTCGCGTACCAATCCTTGATCGTCGCGAGCATCTCATCAGGAGTGGTCGTATCCGCCGCGATGAGCGGGTCGTAGCCGTACTCCTTCATTTGAGCCATCTGCCCATCGTCCATCAGGACATAAATCTTGTGGCAAGTATCAAAGGCGATTCCCTTCGCCATCTCAACTGCCACCTCTACCTTGCCCCAATTCGCTGCCATAAGCATCCTCCTTTCGCTACTTCTGGGATTCCCCAGAGGGGTCAACAATAGCACCTTGTTGCAATGCGTCAAGTGCCGAGAGCACCCAAACTCGAGTGCTCCGCAGCTCTATCTCTCGGTCCATGAGTAGCGCTATTGGGCTGTTCGTTTCATGCGCCACCTTCAGCGCAACACCTAACTCCGCCTGGGCTAACTGCAGGTGTTCAGCCGCAGAGGTAAGCGCCGCGCGCATAACCCCTGCAGCCATAACCTTGCGAGAACTACCAGACTGCTTGGGCATCTCGCTCCTTCAATGACTCCTGAAACTTGTCTGCTGCTTCGCGCTGATCATCGGTGAGATCCTCACCAGACATAAGCGTTGCGATGCGGAGCAGATCATTACTCAACCAACGACGGAATTCTGGCTCCGCGTGAACCGAACGATGCTCGCCAGTTTCCGCGCTGATAACCAGATTGTCCGACAACTCTAGGTCAATAAGCGAGGCAAGCATAAACATTGCCTTCGCCGACCTAATGTCGCCCTCCGACGGACGAAGATCGCCTGTCGGATGGTTGTGCGTGAGGATGAGTTTGCTGCCGTTTAGCAAGATCGCGGGACGAAATACATTCTGCGGGTCAATCTCCGCCTCCGAGTTCCCACCTCGCGACACCTCATACACACCGAGCAACTGGTTGATGTCGTCTAGCACGAACGCCAGAACCAACTCCCGATCCAGTCCCTCGTAGTATCCCTTTGCGTACTCCTTTAGCGCGTCATTGTTAGAGATGATCACTCGCTCTCCGCCCCCGACGGGGGAGCGGGTGATCGCCACCTCAAATGCGCGATACCCTAGGTTTATCATCAGCCCCTCCTTTCATACATAATCTTCTTCATCCAAATGCTCCTCATCAACCTCATCGCCCTCCGCATTAGAGCGATAAAGAAAGTCGTGCTCTGGATACACCTGCGTCTGATCGTTGATGCGTGATGGAAAAACGAAATCATCCGAGTCAATCTCGCCGAGAATGCGCTCTGGACTTACATCAGCGATCTTCTCCATCGCATCGGTGAGGCTGCCTGCCACGATGAGCACATCGCGCTCAACCGCATACTTGATTGCGAACCGATAGTATCGCTTCTTCACTTTGACACCTCCTCTTTCTCAATCATTAGGCGACCGCCGCCGTTCTGCTCATCGTCCATAGATACGACGACCGAATACACTGCACCCTTGACCATCACGCGAAGCACTGGGAATGGGACAAGCCCATCCGCCTCCTCCACGCGACCGCCGAGAATCACACCGCCAATGAGCGGCTCAATCATCTCGCTTGAGATGTAATGGAACTCCCTGTCCTCTGGGAGCAACTTCGCACGCTCCTTGACGAGCGCATCGTGATCTACCAATCCGTTCATACACCCTCCTCTCTATCCTCTCCACTGACCAAGCATCACTACCATCAACAACAGGTAGATGCCATACCACACGACCAAGTCCATCTGAATCTCCTTTCTTGTGGCACAACCATAGTAGCAGGGATGGCGAAAGCGTCAACCCCCCCCTATGCGCCAGAAAGCACGATGCCCACCCGAAGGTGGGCATGAGCTTGTATATCCACGAGCGACCTAACCCTGATGGATCTTGAATGACCCCTTGGTTGCGCCGCCGCGGTGCCACCCCTGTGGCTGTACGCCCCACTTCCGCAACAGCGTGTTGATGTGCTGTGCTCGAGTGCCATAACTCTCGGCGATAACCCGAAGGCGCTCGCCCTTAAGATACCGGCTAGTGATGTCTTCCTTCACCGACTCGGTTGTGTACTTGTCCTTCCGCATGCTTACGCCGCGCTTCCTAAGTGCCCGGGTAATAGCGTCAACGCTAACTCCGAACTTCTCTGCCGCCACCTGCTTGCTTCCAGTCCGTACAGCCTCTGCTACGTATCCGTCAATAACCTCGGCTGCGATTGGCTTGCGGCCACGTCGCGACTTGTCGCCCTTGATGTTGTGCTTTTGCAGGATTTGGCAGACCATCTGTCGGCTTACACCGAACTTGTCGCCAATCTGCTGCATCGTATCTCCGCTAGCGTAGAGCCTTAGAATCTCTTCGTCCTTACCGATTGTGCTTCCCATTCCTACTCCCTTTCTTGGTTTGTGGGGGTGGGCGCTGTGATTTCACCCACCCCCGCTGTCATTAGCCTCCGACGACTCCGCCGAAGTGCTCGTCGCAGAACCGCTCCATAGAACTCATCGGAACTTTGTCGTAGTCCCGCTCGCCGTATAGTGGTTCTCCGTCCTCGTCTTTGAGCCAGCCGTCCTCTGGGATGCTTCCTTCCATGCTGTATTCCTCACGACGAGCCTCGCCGCCGTTGAGGTATACAACCTCACCCGCATAGCCCATGCCACCTTCGCAGTAGCGATGAACGATGTGAAGTGTCGGGAACTTCTCCGCAAGTGCTGCGACCACTGGCTCGGCTGGCGACCATGCCGTATCAAAGTTGTAGGAAGTTGTTCCATCAACATTGCCGTCATCGTCAGCGCGGTCATGCCACACCTCTCCCGCAGACCACTTGGTACCCCAGTTCTCAATGTTCCAGTTGTACCAGTTGTCTGGGTGGTTGCCGAACGACGGCTCATTGTGCGTCGGGCACTTGCCGTAAAAGCCAACAGCCTTGCCGTCAATGACCCAAACAAACTTGCCTTCGTTCTTTGGGTCTGGCTCTGCAACCGACTCGCATCCACAGGCATACTT
>Ga0208788_1000922_pt1 | contig 14362 bp, 21 predicted proteins | sample Wag4_2014_7_11_3_FD_187363 | JGI IMG/M metagenome (GOLD analysis project Ga0208788, IMG submission 187363) | Fresh water mixed with fracking chemicals microbial communities from Ohio, USA - Utica-2 Time Series FC 2014_7_11 (SPAdes) (version 2) ... | reverse complement strand
TGTCATGCTCGCGCGCTTCGCTTGCGCTGACGCGGCGCTTGCGCGCCTTGTCCTCGGTTTGTGTGAGTGTTGTTTGTTGTCGGGTTCATGTCGGTGCTTTCTTTGTTTGTTAACTGTATGTCATCTGCAGGTCAAGAGATGTGTGAATGCTCCACCCACCAGATTGCCCAACCTGGTTCCCTTTGCACTCACTAGCCGATTATGTTTACGGCTCGCCTCGACGCTTTGCCCGTTTCATTTCGTCTTGCATGATTTGGGGCGCGCCGATCTACCCGCGTTACCGCGACCTCTACCCGACCAGACGCGACTCTGATAGGTGCTTGCTACTAGCCGATTGTTTACATTCTTGGATTGCTCAAGGTGTAGAGAATGTACTCCATGTCACTTGGCTTCCAAACCGCTGCATGACATCCAGCCAACTCACACGCCTTTAACCAAACCTTCTGCCCAGGTGTCGTCTTGCCCTTCTCTGCTTTTAACTCAATGACTAACGGCCGACCGCCTTGGAATGGGTGCACCATAAACAGATCAGGAAACCCCACATCACCCTGCACATGCGTTGCCCAACGCCCTCGACTGTTTTGTGCCGGCAAGTCATGGTGAATTAGCCAGCCGTAACGTTTGGCGATGCTAATGACGACATCCTTGAAGTCGGTTTCGCTGATCTTCGGGTCAAGTTTCATTACAGCGCAGCCATGTACGTCTTGTCTGCAAGGTGCTTGATTGCCCAACGCACGTATTGCCTTGCTTCGTGCTGTTCAGGGTCAACCATGCTGTTGTACACGCTCTGTAAGCGCTCAATGTTTGTGATCAGTTCTTCTAACGTCATTTCAGTACCTCAATGATTCTGCTTGCTTCATGTGATTTCAACAGCTCTAACACCGCTTCATCGCTGTTCAGTTCGCGCTGGATTAACTCCAACAGTCGAAGATCGTCCATGCCGGCATCTTTAGCCAGTTTCTTGATGTAGCCGATCTGCTTAGGCGTGGCAAACGCGCCAGAGGGTGTGTGCGGTTGCGGTTGCGGTGGAGTTGTTAAACGCTCAACCTTTTGCATCTCATTGCGTGACGGTCTAGGGCCACTAGCAGGCGCCTGTAAAGGGCAATTAGCGATCGCGCGACCGATCGCGCTCGTTTCACAGTTCTCTACAAACGATGTGGCATTGACACCGCGGTCGCTTTTGATTTCTTCTGCGTAGCCTGTAGCGACTGGCACCTTGTCTTCTTTGTCGGCGTATAGTTCGCAATAGAACACGCAAGCGTCGCCTGTGTAGTTCATCATCATTGTGTACACGCGCCCGTTCGGGTATGCAGCCCACCAGCGGACTAGACGCGATTCGACTGTTTCGTAGTTGCTTAGATCAAAGCCCATTAGATGCCTGCCCAGACGCTTAAACGTTGTGCATGGTCATGTGCGCCACCGCGCTGTGCGTATGCCAGTTCGCCCGTGTTACGGATAATGCCACGACGCGCAGCTGCGTTCAACCGTCCAGCGATGCCTTTGGTGACGGGAAACTGGTCGCCCAGGTGTTGCCAAATGTCGTCCGATGTGAAGAACCCTTTTGTGCGCGCAACGTGCAAGATCGCTGCATCAACTTTGTTTTGTTCATCGCGTGTCCAACGCGCATCAGCAGACGATTGTGACGCCAACATTCCTTGGATAAATGGCGCATGTTTTCTTGCCGGTACACGGCCGTCACAAACGAAATGTGTTTTGCCTGTGATCTCTGGGTAGGCAATTGAGCCTTTGCAAATTGTGCAGGTTTTCATTGTCGGAATCTCCCTTGTCGGTTAGGAATGTGCTTGTAATGCTTTGATTGCTAAGTCGAGTGTAGTCACATCGTAAAGCGGCATCGGGTCTTCTAATGACAACTGGTTTTTCATTGTCTTTAGACGTTGGATGATGCTTGCGTGTGGGTTTTTGCTGATCGCCATGATGTCGTCAATCAAACTAAAGACTGCCATTGAATGGTTTGCGTTGAGTGTTGAATCAAGCACCATTTTGCGTGTTTCTTCTGTTAGTTCGCCTTGGTTGTATGACACGCCTTCGCTCATTTTGTTGCGCTCCATGGTCCCCAGCCGTAGCCATGACGCTCGACCCCGTAGTTGTAAATTGCTAATGCTGCGAGCAGATTAGTTTGAGCCTGTAACAGATCATCCACCTGGTTGATAATGCCGGCATCGGTTAGCCATGGTGTCCAGAATCCGTTAATTTGCATAAGCCCACGACTGCCCCCGTTTGGGTCTTTGCTGTTGACCGCGTTTGGTATGCAGCGCGATTCGCGGAACATGATTGATTCGAGTACGGTGCGCTGATCGGCAGGCCAGCCAAGGTTGACTGCTAACGCGCTGAACTGATTGCAAGCCGATGCGTCCGGGTCTATAAAGATCGTTGAGCTGGTGGTCGTGGTTGGCTCAATTAGGTACGGCTGTACTGCTAACGGCGCTAGGGCGATAGTGTCAGACGGGCTACCAGACGCGTCAGGAGCCCCCACAGCGACCGTAAAGCCAAAGACCGTACAAAGCACTAGCCCTATAATTTTCTCTGCAAAATAGTTCATTTTTTCTCCAAAGGTATGGGCTGACCCCAAGTTGAGGTTGCCGATCTAAATGCGATTTGTCCTAATAAGAACTTGCCCGACTCTGGGCTGGTAAAGATCTGTACCAAGATTTCTTGGCCGTTGTCCATCACTCCTGTATAGACGCTGTAATCAACGATCTGCGGTTCAGTCATTGCCTGTCCTTTTGTCGGTACTCCGACCCTAGAACATAGATCAAGCCTTGGGTGGGATTTCCCCGAACACCTTTAAGAATGCGGCTTTGACGAAGATCACCGAATCCGCAGCTTGTGGTGATATCTCGATGTGGAACCAGTCTCCGCCAGGTGCACCGCTGACTGTTGGCTTGCTGTACTTCTGCCAAGCCTGTCGGTCACATTTCCATGCGCGACCGTACGGCGATGGGAAGTAATCAATCACCATCTGGATTCCAAGATCGTTCGCGTTGGCAACCATACGCTCAATAAATGGCAATGCTGATTTGCGTGACGATTGCGGATGACGTGCACTCCCTCGATACGACATGTCAACCGCGCGACCAGTTGCATGCACGGACAAACTGCCTGGCTTGCCTTTCATGTCGCGCTGACCGTACGACCCGTTGTTCCAAAGCGCGCCACCAGAATGATTAATCACTTGTTTAATAAACTCATTCATGCCGGCACGTGGGCCTGCTGCTGGGCCGTCACTATTGCCAATATATGGCCGTGAGTTGGGGTTAGCTTTGGCTGTCGCCACGACCAAATCCTGCGTCTTTTGGGTTTACCCAGCGGAGCAATGGTGGGATGATTGCAGCGATCGCGCCTTTGCCGTAGTCGGCTGGGTCTGTGGTGCCTGTCGAGTAAACAGCAATGAGTGCGCCGACAACTGAACGCAGGTAACTAGCAAACATTGCTTTGTCTTTATCGGTGATTTTCAACATGGTTGTCTATCTTTTCTTCTATTCGCCCTAAGGCTTTGTGTACGATGCCGTGGTCTTTTTTGTTGTCGTATCCGATTTTGCTGATGAGCGCCACCACCACAGCGAAACCCCCACCGACCAGAGAAACCACAATCTCAACAGCCATTTCATTCTGTAATTTCTACGAATTCGTCAAGTGTTTCGTCATAGCGCATACCTTTGCCGGCGTAGCGGCCTCGAATGTTGCCGTGATAAGACGTGCGTTTGCATGTTTGGCCGCGGTAATTTGCATACCATTCTTCTGGGCTTAAGCCTTCAATAAGTTCAGTTTCGTCAATGCCGACAATTACTTCGGTCACAATGTTGTTGTCGTCTAAAAATGCGTAGTGTGCCATTACACCCAACTCACGTTTCCTGTACCAGCGGTAATTGTTGTAACTTTAAAACCGTTAGGAACTGTTGCTGTTGAACCTGTTAGACCTGCGCCGACCGTAATGGTGTATTGCTCTGGGTATTTGAGAACAATCACGCCAGAACCACCAGACGCTCCTTGAGAGTTTGACCCTGTGTTCCAACCACCGCCACCACCACCGCCGCCAAAGTTGGCAGATCCAGCGGATGCTGTGTTAATAATCGTTCCACTCGGGCCCGATGAAACGCCGCCTGAACCTGCGTTAGTTCCACCGATGCCACGGTTCCCAGTATTTGCTGAAGTTGTGTTTAAGAAACCACCACCACCGCCTGAGCCGTAAACCTGACTTGAACCGCTAATAGTTGTGGTAATTCCAGCACCGCCAGCGCCGGCAAGTGAAGCAGTTGCATCTGAACCGACAGCGTTTTTGCCGCCGCCACCACCGCCAGCAAAACTTGTTGACGAGACACCTGCACCGCCGTTGTTTCCTTGGCCTGATGTTCCAGCGCCACCGGTACCTGTTTGTGAACCACCACCGCCTGAGCCACCTGGTGAACCATTGAGCAACGTGGTGGCACCACCAGCTCCGCCGTATGTGGCAGTAAGACCAAACCCTGTTGTTGAGTTGCCGTCTGCACCGCGCTGCAAGTTCAATCCGCCTACACCACCTGCGCCAATTGTTAACGAATAGTTTGTGCTGACCGCTCGAGCAATCGTTGCGTTTAATACACCGCCACCACCACCGCCACCGCCGATGTCGCCGCCACCGCCAGCACCGCCAGCAACTAATAGATATTCAACATCTAATGCAGGTATGCCGTCAATGGCCAAGATTTGCATAGCGTTATGCGCTGAGACTGCCGACAGCGACCCAAGTGTCCGTTGCGATTTTTACGCAAGTTGCAACAGAATACTGTGCTGTGGTTTTGAGTCGTGAGTTGGCCGATCGGATTGTGACGCCAGCGCCAGGCGTAATTGTGACCTGACCTGCGCCTAGTTGCATGATGTTGATCTGGGTGCCGATACCAAAGTTAACGCTGCTGGATGGTGGAATTGTAAAAGTAATTGCTGAACCATTGTCAAGCGTTACGAGATCGCCGTCGTCTGCGAGCACAGCGGTGTACGACGTGCCTGTTTGTGCGTTCAACGCAATTTGCGCGGTAGCCAAAGCGTTTTGTTGCGCGGCGGTTAGTACCTGTCCAGCGGTGAAACTTTGCCTAGTTGCCATAAGTGCTCCTTATCCTAAAACATTCTCTGCGTCGAGTGTGCCATACACCGCGTCATCCAAGATGAGTTCATAGACGATCGTGGTTGGCGCGGTTGAGTACAGCACGCTGTGGCCTGTGCTGAAATCCAGACGATGCTCTATGCCCTCAACTGACAGCTCTTGAGCCAACTGGCTTGTGCCAGTACCGCTAGCAAACGTCTTTTCTACGCTGATTGTGTCACCAATATCAACAGTTGCCAAGGTGTCTTTTTGGGCTGTGGTCAGCATTAGGTATTTGGTTGCCACGGACGTATAGCGCGGTTCGGGCTCTGGGTTTAGCAAGTATTCGGCAGCTGCTTGTATTTGCGCAGCTTCATGCAACAGGCTGTTAGTGATGCTTGAGGTTTGTATAAAATATGTGGCGATTGAGCCAGCGTCCGTTGCTGTGTAACTGTCCCCGTCTAAGCCTGTAACAACTGATCTGTTGATTACCGAATCCGCTTCAAATGAGATGCCTACGCCATCAAACTTGTACCCTGTGCCGTCATCTTTAAACTCTGCCATAGGCGCGCTTAAAGTTGTACCGATGCGATTTTGGAATGTAAGCACCCCAGCCCTTGACATAAACAAACGCCCAAACTCGGCGGTTTCGTTGATCTGGGTTAGGTATTGCAGCGCATTTGTTCCTGCCGGCACGGTATAAGGGCTGTCGTGGCCTAGGTTGACGGTGCCTGTAGCGATGCTTCGAGCGCCTGCAGGAAAGTCAACTTCTGGTAGATCTAGGACTGTTTCTATGCGTTCTCCTGATGTTTCCGTAGTGACGTTTAATTCGTCTAAGTAGGTTTGTGCCAATAGATAAAACTGGTCAGCGCAATACACGGTAACGGTGTCTAGACCGCCAAGCGCAAAGTTGTAATCATAATTGACGACATAACCGCTGAACAATGATTCGGGCACATTGGTGTTGCTGTAACGGATGAGCTGTACTGCGCGCAATGGGGCAAGCCCAGGCTTAGATTGCGGAGTGTCGTAAAACGGGCTGTTCTGGTCAAACGGGTTAAATATCCCGTCCACGTCCTGAATGGTAAATGTCATTGTGCCGGCGCTGAACTGATCGCCCACGTCACGGCGACCGCGGCGCACATTGATGCTGATAGTTGAGTCCATGACATCGGAAAACTCGGTTGTGCCGTCCAGCACATAGGTCGTATTGTCAAGCACGCCCTTTAATGAGTCGTCGAGCACGAACGCGTCAACTTGAAAACCTGTTGCGATCTTTAGGTCATAGTTGCCTGAATTGACTACGGCTGTGCCTGGCATTACGCCACCTGTAACTGCAACGGCCCAGCGCTACGCGAATAGGCGCGCAAAGCGTTAACGACCGATTCACCGATTTCGGCACTTGTGGCAAGTCCGCCTGTGACGTTGATAGTTATTCCGCCGCCTGTTTGCATTCGGTCTAATGGCACGACTGCTTCTGGGCCTGCTTCACCAATCACAGCAAGCATCCCACCTGGCTGATCTACGATGCCACCTTCAGCCATGCGCGGAATCTTGCGCGGAACTTGTGTTGCTGGGCCTGTTGCACCTAACTGTGGTACTGGCATTGTTGGGGCTTTTGGAATATCTGGCAACAACGGTATTGAATTGTACGCGCTAATAATTGCGTTGACCGCGCCAATTGCAGCGTTGACCATGCCAGCAAAAAACCCGATAACGGTGTTAACGATAAGGTTAATTCCATCGCGAAACCACTCAAACTTGTTGTATGCGGCAACTAAACCTACAATTAGCAATGCGATGCCTGCTGCAATAAGGCTGAATGGGTTGAGTGCCATTGCAATGTTAGTGGCGACAATTGCTGCGGCGACTGCGCCAATTGCTCCAGCAATGAAAAGAAATGCTTTGGGGTTGTCTTGAGCCCATGCAGCAAATTTGTTTAGCACAGGTAAAACGGCTTCAAGCACGGGCAACAGCGCTGCACCGATTGACTCTTTTGTTTCGCCAATTGAGTTAGACAAGATTTTCATTTTTCCTGCAGCGGTGTCTGCTGCAACTGCGGTTGCTCCGCCGAACGTACCGCCAAGCACGTCCATGACTTCGTTCAGGCTTGCGCCTTCTTTAATCATTGTTGCCATTTCTGGAGTCAATGATCGGAGCGCCTTAAAGTTGCCCTGGTATGCCTTGGCCAATGCGTCGGCCACGGTGGAACTGTCCATCTGGAGCGCTGTGCTGATGTCCATGACAAGATTCATGTCTTTCATGGCAAGGTCAACATCTTTTGTACCGCGCACCAAAGCCTCAAGGCTCTTGCGGTACTCGGTGTCAGCGATGCCAGACGCTCGAGACATTGCGCTGATCTGATCTTCAATCTGTGCGGTTTGCGCGGCTCCCGCGCCAGTCACATTCTGCAAAGTAAGCGCTAACGCCGCCTGTTCCTGCTGATCTTCCATTGCAGCCTTGGTTGCGTCACCAAGCGCCAACGCCAAACCGCCAAGCGCCGCAGCTGCCGGCACCGCCGCTTTCTTGATAGCAAACTGGGCTTTTTCTGACGTTGTTTCCAGTTGCTTAAATTGGGCAATAGCCTTCTTAATCCCTTTGCCGTCAAACTCTGAAATGATCGGGATATTAATTGCCATTACGCGGTCTCTCTGTTCGCTTCTTCCATGACGCGCTTGACCAATTGTTCCATCTCGGACATGACATCACTTTGGCGTTGCTCGTACGCTTTCCACATTACTCGCGAACGACTCCCATAGCGTGCAGTTAACGCACGGCCAAGCGAGCCAGCCATAGACGTGTCAAACATCGTGCCTGTTGCGCCTTTCCATTGAATAGCAAACGTGCCCACATTTGTGGTGTTACCGCCGTACTCTTTGATCGCTCGAGTATTGATTTTGGCAGCAATTTTTTGTTTCATGCCAGGTATCCACGGCAAAATCTGAAACCCAGACTTGGTCTGCCAGTTGCGCGCCATACCAGACAACGGGACGCCAGTAGGCACAAGCTTGTTTGCGTCGTCAATAACAGGCTGAACAATGCGCTTGTAATCCTTGGTAATTTCTCGGCGCAAAGATTTATCAATCTTGTTTAGGGTCTTTAAAGCATCCTTGAGCCCTACAACCTCAACCCTTGCCGATACAACCGCCACGTCATCTCCGTTTTTTGTTTGCCTCGTTAAGCACTTTAATGACCGTTGCTATGTCTCGAGCGTCAAACACAATGTCGCTAGGCCACCAACCGACCGCAACCAGTATTTCTGCTAGTTGGCGGCGGTAGGTGCCGCGTCCGTAGGGTTTGGGTCAGTCTCGTCCAATACCGGAATGATCTCCAGCTCTGGGTTCTTGCTAATCCATTCACGCCAGTTGTCGCCAACTTGCTCGCCTTTAAGTTTTAAAATCGTGTGCATCCAACAGCAGTAATCGCTGTAAAGCGGTTGCGTTGATAGTTGCTGAATGTTGCGACGCTCAAGCCGTTCCCATTCGGTAACCACAAACAGGTTGGTGTAGTAGTACTCGGGCGCGCTGTCGGGCGTGCGCTTTAATTCCAACTTGATTTTCATGTTTCTCCTATGTCGGCTTGGAGCCGTTGTTTATACGGTGGTGTCAATCGTCAACGCGCCACCCATGAACGTGAGGTCATAGGTTGACAATTCGCCAAGGGATGCGTTGATAACTGGCAATGATTCAAGGTAGCAACCAGTCAAAACAAACTTTGGGTTGGTTGCTGATTCGCTGCCTGATGCTGGTTGCAAGGTGATGTTGGTTTTGGTGCCAACCAAAGGCTGCAATGTTGCGTAAGTTTCGGTTGCAGCAAATGATGCGTACATCGTCAAGGTTACTTCGTTGTTGGCAAGGCCTGCGGTGTAACTGCGTGAGTTGGTGCCAAATGCGGTGTCTTCGAGCGCTTCAACCAGGTAGGTCAATGTCGCTGCGGTGCACATGTCGGTCAAATCAACGCTGTTGATCGTGAGGACTGGATTCGAGAGGTATGTTGCGCTAGCCATGTGTGTTGCTCCTTAGTTCTGTTCTGATATTAGATTATTTATGTTCGCTCGTAGTGGATTACGAAGTCTGGGCTTGGATAGCGCAATCAAGGTCGTAGCACGGGTATAGCGCGCCACCAATCTCAAGGCTTGACGGACGGCCAGCCATAACAATAATCGGCGAGCCAAGCACGCTTGCCACAATGCTTAAAATTTGACGCAGTACCGGCAGACCTGCTGGGCCTGACCCGATCACCTTTACAGGGAACTCGAGGCGTATCACGTTGCCGTTGCCAGCAATTGTTGTGAAGTTTGGTGCATCCAAATACACGCAATTTGGCACAAGTTTTGTTGGGTCGTTGACAACACGGAGCCCAGACACAGCGGTCAGCGTTGCGGTGACGTCATCAATTGCTTCGTTGAACAGGTCGGTGTAAGCCATTAGGCAACCGCTGGACGTGGGATGCCAAGCAGCTGCTTGACGATCGGGGTCAGGCTTTGCTGTGGTGCCGAACCCATGCCGTCAAACGTGGCGTAGGTTGCCTCTATTGACCCTCTAGAGCGCCATAGAGCGGCGCAATACATCAAGGTGCCTAATGTTGCGTCTCCGCCTGGCGAGGTCGTTAGGGAGTCGATATAACCGCTTTCCTGACGCCTGCGATAACAGAACTGGTTGCCTGCTGACACGGATTGCGTGAGCAACGTGTAATCGTCTGACGGGTTAGCAATGGTAATGCCAAGATAAATCATAACATCCGAGGCCGTTACCCATGTGCAAACTGGCGCATAGGACACGGTGCCAGACGCCGCCACTCGATCAACGCCATTAGCGGTTTTGGCATACAACACCTGATCGGCAATAGGAAACTGGTAGTCGTAAAGCAGATCGCCTTGCGTATCAATACCAATAAACAAATACTGTGGCAATGCGCGCACCGTGTAGGTACCGTTAAATGTTGCATCAACCCCAGCAACCGTGATTGAATTGCCGACTGCAATCTCCGATGGGGTCAGGAGTTGCAGTACGGCAAAGTTGTCAATCAGGTACTTGTTGGTAACTGTGTATGTTGCCATGAGCGGTTAGCCCGCTCTTGACTAAGCCAAAGCGATCGACTGCACCTGGTCGGCGTCAGCGATGAATGTGGACACGTATCCGTAATACGAGAATGTGCGGCCAAGGGTTGATGGTGCTTCTACTGACATCAATCCTCGTACCTGCTCGTAAAACTCGATTGCGGTTCCGCGTGCAACGACCATGGTGTTGCTGGCAAAGTTGCGGTCTGCAACGAGGTTCAATCCGAATGGGTTGAATACGTTTGCTTGTGTAACTCCGCCTGTGCCCATGCCGTTTACGCCCATGAGTCCTGCTGCGCCCGTGTAAGGGAATACTGGACGCTTGTCCACGTCAAGCTGACGACCCAACAATTCCCAAACGTTTGGTGACACAAAAATGTGATCAGGCAAGAAGTTGGTGTCGGTCAAAATGTTGACTGCTGCACCGTAAAGCGCGGTGATCAACGATGATGGGTCTGTCTGGTTGACTGTCCAAGTTGCGCCCGATGCTTGTGCACCGGCGACGATGGCGTCTGCTGCCACGTTGTCGCTTTGCAACATGTACTGTCCTGCAAGGTCACGCAAAATAATTTCCATTGCTGCGGGGCTCGTGAAGTCAACATCCTGAACTGAGAGGGTGACCTGCCCAGCTAGGGTTGTTTTTGTGCACACGTTCGAGGCAATAATTGGGGTTGTTGCTGATACTCCTGAAAGTTCAGGTGACTGTGCGCCTACCGACGTGTGGGTTGTCCACGTTGGACGGATAAAAGTTTTTTGATTGCCACCGTCTGGCATTGCGCGAGCGCCTACTGCTGCGACTACTGGACGGATGTAGTTCAAGTCCTCAAATACTGGGCCAAGAACTGGTACTGGCAAAAGACCAGGTGTATCGGTGGTGAGCACGTCACCTGCAGCTGCTTGTAATGCCGTTTGCTTTGAGATTGCAAACTCGCGTGCGGCTGCTGCAACGTTGCGGAATGTTTCTCCGCCGATGTGCATTGCTGCGAGGTATTCGCCTGCGGTTGGCAGATCAAACTTGCGCTTTGCTTGTGCAAATACTGGTGCAGTAGGGATGGTTGCCTCGACTGCGTTTTCGTTTACTTCGGACATTTCTTGTTTCTCCTCTACTGGGGTTGCTTCTTCATTTAACACTACTTCTTCGGGCTCTTGGTGGATACTCGCTGCGACTTTGGTGATGTTTGCTGCATCGCCAAAAGCGCCGATCGGAACTAGGGACAATTCCATCCAGTCGGCGGCCTCAATGACCATTGTGCCTTCTTCGTCGTACGAGAACTTGGTTGGATTTACGCCAACGGATACTTGGTCAATGGTGCCATCCATGGCCATGACAAGAGCGTCGTTGCCGAGGCTGGTTGCGCTGATTTTGGCGCTAAACAACATTCCTTGCTCGGTTTCTGCACGTTCCGTGACAACGCCGACTGGCATATCAGCCTGGTGGTACATAAATAGACGTGGTGCTTTGCCTTCAACTGGCAATGAGCCTGGACGAAAGATCACAGCTGTGCCATCGCTGACTACTGCCGGCACGTTGTATGGGACGGCTACTCCGCTTATGGTGCGTCGTGGTGCGTCGCCTTTGGCAGCGTCAAGCGTGAACTCTCCTGCAATTAGTTTGATCATCGTGATAACTCCTCTTGTGTGTTTTCTCTAACAATTACTTCGTCGTCTGCGCGGTCGGCCATAAAGTTTTCTTCTAGGTATTCGTCAGCGTCAAACTCAACATAAGTGCCACGCGGTAGCACGTTGTCCATTGACAATGCGCTTGCAATTGCGTCGGCATACAACTTCACGCCAAACAAGTACAGATCCGCACGCGCCTGTTGGCTTGACTGGTACGAGTATGCGCCAGTTGCCACGCCCACCAAATATGGGGGTACATTTGCTAGGCGTGACATTTCAAGCGCCTGATATTGCGATGCTTCAATCAATAGCATCTTGTCTGGCGTGCTGTTTGTTTCCGTGTATGTCAAATACTCGTTAAGCGCAGCAGTTTGATTTGTTGCTCGAGCGGCATTAAACGCGCTAGCCAAATCAGCCAACTCTTGCGCGCTTAATGGTTCGCCACCAGTTTGTTTTAGTACGCCGGCAGGGATGCTTGACGATGCGTTACGGTTGCGTGCTGCTTCAAGTTTTAGCGCGGTTTCTATTGCGCCTGGTGCCGAGTAGATCATGCCTTGCGCTGGTGATAGAAATTGAACAAGGTTTGCTGGGTCTAACATTCCGCCGTTGAAATACACTTCTTTGGATGGTGCGAACCAGACGGGACCAACCATGTCGGTCGTGGTTATTGAGCCGGCAGGCAAACGGGTGTAGGACGCGGCGTAACCGTCAGCGGTGCGTGATGTGATGTACCAGAATGCGCGACCAAACATCATGAGATCGTCAAGTGTCCAAGACATGATGAACTGATATGGCACGGTTGGGTCTGGTCGGCGCAACCATGAACGTGGCGCAATGTACACTTTTTCCATTTCGTCGCCGTTCCACATTTCGTTGTACATACGCAATGGCATTGAACCAATTACTGATGCCATCAAATCTCGAGCGCGGTTGATTGTTGGAACGCTAATTGCGCGGTTGCGTGCTTCGCCTTCTTGGTAACTGTAGTACTGGCCGATCATGCTTACGCCGGCAGCGTTACTTGTGTAACCGCCAGCAACCGCAGCTGCCACGCTTGGCGCTGGGCTTATTGCTGCTTTTTTGGTTTTGTTAAAGATCGCCATGTTCCTACTTTGTCATACAAGTGGCAACCGCGCATGACTTATCCGATTCCGACAAAAGGCAAGGTGCGCGGTCGCCGCGTTTATCTTAGTTATTTACCGCGACAAGCATGGGCTTTCCGCTGTTAACTGGACGGGCACACATGCCAATTCCCCAGACCATTGTTCGCGCTAATTCAATAGGCCCTGGACTCCGCTTACTGGACAAAACTATGGTGTTATCCGTGCGTACCGCAACCGCGCGCTGAACGTGTTCGGCTAACAGTTTTTCTCCTGTGTGCAGTAAGCGTGCTTCGGCGATCATGTTTTTGGCTAGCGGTGTAAACCGTCCAAGTTCGGCGTAGCCGACCACGACCCTGCGGCGCTCAATGTTCGGTGGGCACGTTGCGTCCACGGTCGGCGACAGGGCGAACCTGATCGTCGGGTCTTTGGCAAGTTCATGCACGTTTTCCCACAGCTCTGTAATTGACTCGGCAATAAATGCCACGGTGACAAGCACCCGACCGTCTGACAGGTTGACGCATCTGGTCGCGCTGTATCGGGAATCGTCCAGCGAAGACTCGATCGCCACGACCCCACCGCTAGGGATGTCACCTGTGTATTCCAATGACGGCCAACGACCTGGCTCAATCCATCCGCGCACAACACTTACCCAAAGGTTTAGGGATGCGCGCAAAAATGATGCACGATCAGGGTTGGTGGACTCTTGCCTGATGGTGTCCATGTCCAACGTGTGGCCAAGTGCAGGATTACCCCACGCCCATGACGCTGGATGCAACGGGTCAAGACTTGGGTCAGGCGACCATTCCGCCATATACATCGTTGACGGCTCACCTTTGTCAATTGCTCGAATGCCAGCCTCACGCCAACGCTGAAACAGCACCGATTCTTCCGTGCCAGCCGTGCTAAAGAAACACGCCAAGGGATTTTTACGTGCGCGCTGTGCCGGCAACAGACCGCCTTCTACAGAGTCAGGGTTGACGTCAAAAAGTTCGTCAACGATCACTAGGTCAATGCTCATACCGTGACCTTGGTTTGGCTTTAATGCTTTTACCCACCACTTGCTGCCGTCTGGCATTGTGGCCTGATAACGGCCGTACGACTTTACGATCTTGGCTCCGTAATACTCCTCAAGGATTGGTGCCAAATCATCAAACAACAAGCAAGCCAAATCCAAGCGGTGCGCGCCCGAAACAACAGTCTGCTTACCGCCTCGAATCTTTGGCATCTCCACAAGCCAAAACAAGATCAACGCCTGAATAATTGTTGTCTTACCGTTCTGACGCGCAACCGACACAAGGCTCGAACGATGCACAAACTTTTGATCAGCGTCAACCGCCAGAATTCCCTCAAGAGCATGTATTTGCCAAGGCATCAAATCAATCTGAAGCACCTTCTTAGCCATGTCCCCCACAAGTCCAGCTAGTGAGCCGGCATGGTCTGGGATGATCGTTTCCAGTCTCGGCCGATCATGGCCAGTTGGCGCCAGTTTAGGCTGATCAGGGC
>Ga0208788_1000916_pt1 | contig 14392 bp, 9 predicted proteins | sample Wag4_2014_7_11_3_FD_187363 | JGI IMG/M metagenome (GOLD analysis project Ga0208788, IMG submission 187363) | Fresh water mixed with fracking chemicals microbial communities from Ohio, USA - Utica-2 Time Series FC 2014_7_11 (SPAdes) (version 2) ... | reverse complement strand
GATGCAACCCCTTCCACTTCATTGCCAAAAACAAGCGCAATAGGTTCTGTAAAAATTGTATTAAAATTAGAAAGAGAAATACTCCCCTCCGCCTGCTCCACAGCAAATACTTTGTATCCTTTACTTTTTAAATCCATAACCGCATCTAGCGTGTTTTGAACATACCACCAATCTACCGATTCGGTAGCGCCTAGTGCCGTTTTTTGAATATCACGGTGAGGGGGTTGCGGGGTGAATCCACAAAGCACAATCCCCTCCAATAAAAAACCATCAGCCGTTCTAAAAACACTCCCCACATTGTGCATGCTCCTGATATTATCAAGGATCACCACAATGGGTTGTTTTTGTGCAGCCTTACATTGTGCCAGGGATTTTCGGCCTAACTCATCCATGCTTAGTTTTCGCATGCCACAAAGGTAGTTTTAACCGCTCAAATAGAGAAGTGAATGTGTAGCGTAAGATTGCTTATATTGAAACTAGTTTATTTGCAAACCTTTAATCAAAAGACATGAACAAACAACTTATTCAGCTAGGCTGCCTTCTTGCCTTGGTTTTTCCAGTAGCTAGTATAGCACAGGAAAATGTAGACCAGGCCATGATGCAAAAAATTAGACAAGAAGGCTTACAGCATTCTAAAGTAATGGATATCGCTTTTAATTTAACCGACAAAAGTGGAAGTCGTTTAACCAATTCTGCAGGCTTTAGTAGAGCCGCTAATTATGCAAAAGAAACACTTACAAATTGGGGTGTTGCAAAAGCAGTTATTGAACCATGGGGTGAATTTGGTAAAGGATGGGAATTAGAAAAAATGTATTTAGCAGTAACAGCACCTTATTATAAACCTTTAATGGCTTGGCCTAAAACTTGGACTGCTGGCACCAAAGGTTTAAAAAAAGCAACCCTACTTTTAGTAGATGCAAAAGACTCTTCAGCACTTGAAGCATTCCGCGGACAGTTAAAAGGAAAAATAATTATACTCGATCAGCAAAATATGTATAAGCATAGTTTTACGGCTGATGCTAAAAGATACACGGACAATGAACTTGCTGCTATGGCTGCCGCAAAACCTGCAGCACCAAGAAGTGCGGCTCCCACCGATACCGCAGCACAGCGCAGAATGCGTGACGCCATGCGCGCTGGTGGTGGTAATGGCGCAGCGCGCGTATTAAATTTATTAAAAGCGATGGCGTTGAAAGAAGGAGCTTATGCCATGATTTCAACTTCTACCCGTAATCATGACGGAACTATTTTTGCACAAGGAGGTGGTGCTTATAAAGGCGACGCCCCTGCTAACTTTTTAGACATGGCAGTTGGCGTAGAAGATTACAATACACTTTTACGACTTGCTAAATCTGGCACACCTGTAAATTTTGACCTCGATGTAAAAACAAGTTTTCAGGATAAAGATTTACAAGGCTATAATGTAATAGCAGAAATAGAAGGTACCGACCCACTCTTAAAAGATGAAGTTGTAATGATTGGCGCGCATTTAGATTCATGGCAAGCAGGTACAGGTGCAACGGATAATGCAGCAGGATCTGCCGTAATGATGGAAGCGATGCGCATTTTAAAAACCCTTGGTGTAAATCCAAGACGTACCATTCGTATTGGTTTATGGAGTGGTGAAGAACAAGGTTTATTAGGCTCTAGAGGCTACGTTAAAAAAACATTTACCGGCGATCAGGCAGCTGCTGCCGATAAATTTTCTGGGTATTTTAATATTGACAATGGTACCGGAAAAATTAGAGGTATTTATTTACAAGGCAACGAAGCCTGCGGCCCTATTTTTAGTAGCTGGTTAGCGCCGTTTAAAGACCTTGGCGCTTCTACCGTAACCATTAGCACCACCGGTGGAACCGACCACCAATCATTTGATGGTATTGGCCTTCCAGGTTTTCAATTTATCCAGGATCCGATCGAGTACAATTCAAGAACACACCATAGCAATATGGACGTGTATGACCACCTTATAGAAGACGATTTAAAGCAAATAGCGACCATTGTAGCCGCATTTGCTTATAATACCGCTCAAAGAGACGCTAAGCTGCCTAGAAAAGGCAAAAATTAGCCGTAGCTTCTTATATTTGCCACTATGGCAAAAGCAGCTTCAGAAACTCCTTTAATGCAACAGCACCGGGCTATTAAACAAAAATATCCTGGTGCTGTTTTGTTATTTAGGGTAGGCGATTTTTATGAAACATTTGGTGAAGATGCCATTGTTGCTTCAAAAGTTTTGGGCATCACACTTACCAAAAGAAACAATGGTTCTGCATCTGAAAATGAGTTGGCTGGCTTCCCGCACCATGCACTTGATACGTATTTGCACAAACTGGTTAAAGCAGGTCACCGTGTTGCAGTTTGTGATCAATTAGAAGATCCAAAATCGGTAAAGGGTATTGTAAAAAGAGGTGTTACAGAAATGGTGACACCGGGCATTGCCACTTCCGATAAATTATTAGAACAAGGCAGCAATAACTTTTTAGCTGCTGTACATTTTTCAGATAAAGAAGACAGTTTAGGCGCTTCTTTTTTAGATATTTCTACTGGCGAATTTTTTGTTGCAGAAGGCAACACCGAATACATAGACAAACTCTTACAAGGTTTAAAACCTGCCGAGGTAATTTTTCAGCGCAATTTTCAAAAACAATTTGTTGAAAAGTTTGGTCCTAAGTTTTATACCTATACCATGGAGTCGTGGATTTTTGATGAAGCTTTTGCTACCGAAAGTTTACTCAAACATTTTAACACCCATTCTTTAAAAGGATTTGGTATTGAAGCCCTACCGAGTGCTATTACAGCAGCTGGGGCCATCTTGCATTATTTAAAAGAAACCGAACATCCAAATTTGCAGCACATTACGGGTGTGCAGCGTATGGAACGTGAAGACTTTTTATGGATGGACCGTTTTACCATCCGTAACTTAGAATTACTAGGCGCTGGTGTAGACCAAGGAAATTATTTATTAAAAGTTATTGATAATACGGTTAGCCCCATGGGTGCCAGGCTACTGCGCCGCTGGTTAATTTTTCCATTAAAAAATACCACGGCCATCAATGAAAGACTAGACGCCGTTGAAACACTTATTAAAGACCAATCACTTCGTACAACATTATCAGCTGCTATTAAAGCATGTGGTGATATGGAAAGACTGGTGAGTAAAGTGCCTTTAAAAAAGATCAATCCTAGAGAGGTTGTTCAGCTTGCTAGAGGTCTAGAACAAATTCAAATTATAAGGGAAGCTGCATCAAAAAGTAACAATAAAAAAATTACGGATGCTGCTGCCCTACTAGATCCTATCCCAAGTGTTGTTGAAACCATCTACCAGCAAATTGCAGAAAACCCACCAGTAGCTGCAAACAAAGGTGGTGTAATAAAAGATGGATTTCATGCAGAACTAGATACCCTCCGAAACATTGCAACAGGCGGTAAAGATTTTTTAGTAAACATCCAACAAAGAGAAGCTGCCGCAACAGGCATCTCTTCTTTAAAAATAAGTTTTAACAACGTTTTTGGCTACTACCTAGAAGTTACCAACGTTCATAAAAACAAAGTGCCTGACACTTGGATTCGTAAGCAAACACTTGCCAACGCCGAGCGTTACATCACACCCGAGCTCAAAGAATACGAAGAAAAAATAATGGGCGCCGAAGACAAAATAACCACCATTGAAATTGCTTTGTTTGACGGCCTATTATCGACACTTCAAAATTATATAGCCGTTATTCAGTTAAATGCGCAGGTGATTGCACAACTCGATTGCCTTTGTTGTTTTGCTGACAATGCCCTTCAATTAAATTACTGCAAACCTAGCATCCACGAGGGTTACGATCTGCACCTCACAGAAAGCAGACATCCGGTTATTGAAAGAAATTTACCACCGGGTGAGCCATATATTTCTAATGATATTGCCATTAACAATAGTACGCAGCAAATTATTATTTTAACAGGACCCAACATGAGCGGTAAGAGTGCCATTTTAAGACAAACGGCGCTTATTACACTACTTGCACACATGGGTTCTTATGTGCCAGCCACGGCCGCTAAAATCCCATTAACGGATAAGATATTTACACGCGTTGGCGCAAGCGATAATTTAAGTGGTGGCGAATCTACTTTTATGGTGGAAATGAATGAAACGGCAAGTATTGTCAATAATATTTCGGCACGCAGTCTGATATTACTAGATGAAATTGGAAGAGGTACCAGTACGTACGATGGTATATCTATTGCATGGAGTATTGTTGAATTTTTACACTGCGCTACAGCAAAACCAAAAACATTATTTGCTACCCACTACCACGAACTAAATGATCTAGAAAATTCGTTAACGGGTGTCAAAAATTTTCATGTAACACACAAAGAAGTAGGTAACAAAATTATATTCTTACGCAAACTAGCAGCTGGTGGTAGCACGCATAGTTTTGGTATTCATGTGGCAACTATGGCCGGGATGCCTCCTGCACTTATTAGTAGAGCCAACGAAATTTTAGCGGTACTAGAATCTAAATCTGAACATCCAAAAGAAATTGGTACCAAGCAACCAAAACTTCAACTATCAATTTTTGATGAACACACCGTTACTTTTGAAAGCATCAGAACAGCGCTCAATAGTATGGATATCAATCAGCTCACGCCAGTTGAAGCACTCATGAAACTCAATGAAATTAAGGCTTTGCTAAAATAATTATTTAGCTAAATAGGTTTTAACGCGGCTGTAAACAGCCTCACTTAATGGCACTACCGGCAAACGAACTTCGTTTTCTAATAATCCCATTTCATGCATAAATGCTTTTACACCCGACGGATTGTTTTCGGCAAACATAATATCGTATCCTTCAATTAAAGGATCGTTGATTGCTTTTGCTTTTACAAAATCGCCAGCTAAACATGCACGAACCATATTTGAAAACTCGGAAGGATATGCATTGGCTGCAACACTAATAACACCTTGCATGCCACATGCAATTTGAGGAAGTGCTAATAGATCATCACCACTAACAACAACAAAATTGGAAGGTGCGTCTCTTAAAATATCCATGCACTGCGCCATATCGCCACTTGCTTCTTTTAAACCCACCACATTTGGACAATCATTTGCCAAACGAATAGTTGTAGCTGCAGACATATTACGGCCTGTTCGTCCTGGCACGTTGTATAAAATGACAGGCTTAGGACTTGCCGCAGCAACTGCTTTATAATGCTGGTAAATACCTTCTTGAGAGGGTTTATTATAATAAGGAGCCGCACTTAATACAGCGACAGCTTTATCTAATGGTAACTTTTGCAAATCACTAACCACTTCGGCGGTATTATTACCTCCCACACCCACAATAATAGGCAACCTTCCAGCTGTATGACTAAAAGTAAATTCTATAACAGCAATTTTTTCTTCTTTACTTAAAGTAGGAGTTTCACCAGTGGTACCAAGCGTTATTAAATACTCTACCCCTCCCTTAATTACGTGATCTATTACTTTACCTAATGCGGTAAAATCTATACTACCATCTTTTGCAAATGGTGTTACAAGTGCTACGCCTGTTCCTCTTAATTGTTGCTGTACTGTCATCATTTAAAATTATGCGGTTGTCTCTTCCCAGAATCCCATTTTGCAATATTTATCTATACGCTGGTTAATACGGTCTTGAGGAGCAATATGTTTTATTACATCTAATTCTTTAACAATAGCGGCCTTTAAAAGTTCGGCAGCTTCAGAATAATCCCAGTGTGCACCACCGAGTGGCTCATGCACAATTTCATCAACGAGTCCAAAACCTTTCATGTCTTTGGCCGTTAATTTTAATTGCTCTGCGGCTAGTTCTTTTTTATCCCATGAACGCCATAAAATTGAACTGCAACTTTCTGGAGAAATTACGGTGTACCAAGTATTTTCCATCATAAGTACACGGTCGCCAACACCAATGCCTAAAGCACCTCCACTCGCACCTTCACCTATAATCACAACAATCACCGGCACTTTTAAACGAATCATTTCATAAATATTTCTGGCAATGGCTTCTCCTTGTCCACGCTCCTCTGCTTCAAGTCCTGGAAAGGCACCCGGCGTATCTACGAGTGCAATAACAGGCTTATTAAATTTTTCTGCTAAACGCATGAGACGAAGCGCTTTTCTGTAGCCTTCCGGATTGGCCATACCAAAATTACGGAGCTGCCTCATTTTTGTATTGATCCCTTTTTGCTGGCCAATCACCATTACCGTTTCGCCATTGAGTTGCGCAAAACCACCCACCATTGCTTTGTCATCTTTTACATTGCGATCGCCATGTAATTCAACAAAGTTGGTAAACATGTTGTCAATGTATTTTAAAGTATACGGCCTATCTGGATGTCTACTTAATTGTACACGCTGCCATGGTGTTAACGAAACAGTTAAATCTTTTCTTTTCTCAAGAATAGAAGCTTCAAGCTGCGCTAGCGTTTTACTATAATCTATTTTGGGATTCTTTTCTTGTAACTTTTTAGTGTCCTCGATTTGCTCAAATAATTCCTTAATGGGCGTCTCAAATTCTAAAAATTGTCTATTCGGGTACTGTGGCATAATAGCTGCGAATTTCGGTAAAATTAGGGGTTCAAATATTTTTCAGAAAAGATTTGTTTATGAAATGTGTTTACCCTTATCTTTGCCGTCCTGAAAACGACCTGAAAAGGTAATTTTTGGAGGTTTGGATCGGTAGTTCAGTTGGTTAGAATGCCGCCCTGTCACGGCGGAGGTCGCGGGTTCGAGTCCCGTCCGGTCCGCAAAAGCCCTTAACTTTCAATGAGTTAGGGGCTTTTTTGTTTTTTGACCCTTTCTGCCGTTATTTATTTATAATGGTTTTAACCTGTGTCAAATTTTTATAATCCAATACAGCATCAGACATTGAATTAATACTCTCCACAATCATTTGACGCTTTACCGCATCATCCCATAACTGCTGCAAAGGATGCATATCAACTTTTACAAAAAACAAACAAATTTCTCCATCTATACCAACCGTTGTTTGGGTTTCGGTTCTAAAATAAAGATCGTTAATTGATTGCGGGACCGGCCTAGAATAGCTGGGCAATTGACTCAAAGAAGGTAAAGATGTTAATGTCCAAACATACCTTCTAAACATGACATCTTTTTTTGAAATAAGAGCAGACACTTTTTCACTAGACCTTCGTAATGTTTCACCATCACCTACCGGTAGGTGCAAGTCAAAAAAGGAAAGCCCTAATTTTTGTGTCGGATAAAAGCCACTTGGAAAACAAAATCCAATAGATTGTAAATAACCATCATTTAAAATGGCTACATCCTCTTCTAATCTAATGCAAATTTTTGGTAACGATAGATTCAAATCAAACCCGCAAAAAGCATTTAAGTGATGTAAATAATTGTCACTAATACTTCCGCAAATTTGTTGCTCATTTACTTCAAGCTCTTTCTTTTTTTCTGATAGATATACAGGATCCGGATGCACATTAAATGCCGGCCCTTCATATTTTACAATATCTGGCCCAACGGTGTACGGAACTTTTACTGGAAATATCATTTGAAAATTAAAATATCTTTTACAACTGCAGCGCCCTGCTTATCTTTTTTGATGAAGCCTCTATACATGCCTTCCGTACAAAAAGGGAGTGCAATATTTCCATTTTTATCTACGGCTATAAGTCCACCATCGCCACCTAGCGCTGGAAGCTCATTCATAACAAGCGTTTCAGAAGCTAGTGCTAAACTTTGCCCACCAAATTCCATTCGGTCACTAATACTTTTTGCCATCACAAGTCTTAAAAAATATTCGCCCCAACCTGTGCAACTAATAGCCACGGTATTATTGTTTGCATACGTTCCGCTTCCAATAATGGGCGCATCACCAATTCTACCCCACTTTTTATTGGTCATACCACCTGTACTTGTAGCAGCAGCTAAATTACCATGCATATCTAATGCAACCGCACCAACGGTTCCATATTTTTCTTTACGGCGCTCTGCGTCAAGCTCAGCAGCGTAAGCTATTTGCCCTACTTTTTTTAATTGATCGATTGAGTCTCTTTGTTTTGCACGCTGCAAGCCTTTCCATCTATCTGGTGTATAAAAATATGAAGGGTCTACCATTTCAATTCCTTGTGCGGCAGCAAATGCTTCTGCTCCCCTTCCACTTAATAAAACATGTTCCGATTTTTCCATTACAGCCCTTGCAGCCGTAATTGGATTTTTGATGGTTCTTACCCCAGCAATAGAACCTGCTGCTAATGTTTTTCCATCCATAATAGCAGCGTCTAATTCATTGACACCTTCGTTAGTAAATACGGCACCTTTAGCTGCATTAAAAAGCGGATTGTTTTCTAACACTTTAACAGTGGCTTCAACGGCGTCTAATGCGGTTCCTCCTTTTTCTAAAATTGCATTACCCACTAGCAGAGCACTATCTAGTCCGCTTTTGTATTTTGCTTCAAGTGCAGGCGTAAACTGACTTTTATTAAGTGTACCAGCACCTCCATGAATTACCAAAACATATTTACCCGTATTTGATGTAGTACTTGTTTGTTGCGCATACAATGTGTAGGAGCAAACAGTCATTAGGATACATAAAAGTGTACGCATAGCTAGTATTTGAGGCAATTTAATATAATCTGAGGATTTTATTACCTTTAAATCAATGAAGAAGCCAGCTTCTATATTTTATGTTTGGGTATGCATTTGCTGGCTAATTGTAAATAGCTGCGCCAAAGACTTGTCTTACGAAGATGGCGGCACCCCAAAAACCGCCCCTGTTGCGGTTGCAGGTAAAGACCAATCCATTGTTTTACCTCAAGACTCAGCATATTTAGACGGCAGCGGATCTTATGATCACAATGGAAGCATAACCACGTTTACTTGGACAAAATTAAGTGGCCCTGCAAATAGTATCACAACAGCTGCTACATCAAAAACAACATGGATTAAAAAATTAACAGAAGGCACTTATGTTTTTGAATTAACAGTTACCAATAATTTTAAGCTAACCGCTAAAGACACCCTCACTGTTTATGTAGATAAAACAAAAATAGCAAGGCCTCCTGTTGCAGAAGCAGGACCCGATCAAACCATTCAACTCCCTAACAATACCGTTACGCTAGATGGTAGTGCTTCTTCAGATCCTGACAATGACATTAGCGATTATTTATGGACAAGAATAAAAGGCACAGGCAACCCCTCTTATACTTCGCCAGCAAACGCTACAACAGATGTAACTAAATTAACTGCGGGACTACACCAATTTGAACTTAGGGTTACAGATGCTACTGGACTTGTAGATAGAGACACTATTGCAGTTCAAGTAAATGAGGCGCCAGGTGTTCCTCCTATCGCAAATGCTAGCCTTGATCAAAATATCCCTTACGATTTATCAAACTGTAGCACGAGTCCAGTTATTATTTCGTTAACCGGTAGCGAATCTTATGATCCAGACGGTACCATCACAAAATACAACTGGCAAATAATTTTTCCTGTCAATTCAGCTATTACGGTAGTAAATTCAAACAAAGCAATAGCATCTGTTACCGGACTACTTGCCGGAAAATATATTTTTGAACTAAGTGTTACAGATAACGATGGAAATGTAAAAAAAGACACCACGCAATTAAATATCATTGCGACCAATAGACAACTGATGCAGGCCAGGTTAACGCCTGTTGGATCATTATCTGAAAAAAGAAAAGTTGCTGGTGTTGGTTTTGTTGATAACAAAATATTTTTAGCCGGTGGAAGATATCCGCCTGCAGGACCCGGACCCAATTTTACTTCTAGAGTAGACATCTACGATTTAACAACAAAAGTCTGGTCAACTACGGAGCTTAGTCAAAAAAAATGGGGAATTGCAACAGCAGTTGCAGGTAATAAAATATTTTTTGGTGGTGGAACAGCGCTACAGGGCAATGCATCGCCCACCACAAGGGTAGACATCTATGATGTAGTGGATCAAAAATGGAGTACTGCAGAATTACCAAATGCTGGACAGTATACCGCTATAGCACAGGGTAATAAAGTTTTATTTGCTGGAGGCAGCTCGGCCTATTCGTTTGATTATTTAACAGAAAGATGGTCAACAAAAACCTTGAGTCAATCACGTGTAAGCATTGCGGCAGCTAGTGTTGGAGGGAGTATCTATTTTTCGGGAGGCGCTACTAGCGCAGTTGGTGGAACACCATTCAATAACATAGATATTTATGAACCAAAAACAAATAGTTGGAGCGTATCGACTATGAGTAAAGCAAAATACGCACTCGCAACTATTGGATTAAGGGGTAAAGCACTTTGGGCTGGAGGCATCACAGATAATGGCTTAACAAACGAAGTTGAAATATTGGATTTACTAAATGGCAAAGGCACAACGTTTCACTGCTTATTTCAACCCGGATCTTTTAGCGCCAATAGTATGGGAAAACTAGGCAACTATATTGTATTTTTTCCGGATAGCGGTGATGATAAAACCAGATTTGACATTTACGATTCGCTCAATGACAAATGGTATATAGGCGTACTAGATAAAAAAATAGGCCCTGCCATTTTAATTACAGCAGGGCCCGAATTATATGTTGTTGGTTCTTCTACTCCAGGTATTGACTACTACGATCAGCTTTGGAAATTAGATTTTTAAAACTCAATAATCAGTCCAATACTTGGTAGTATTGTTGATTGAGAATTTTTTAAATAAACCGGAATCGCATTACTTCCATCCGGCATTAAAGGCTTTCCATCAGTAGTTACAAAAGCCGTATTTGATTCATTTCTTTTAAAGGTATACAAGTCCGCTTCTTTGGCTTCTGAACCATAAAAGTTAGTGATATCGATGTAAAAATCAAGTGTTGTTTTTTTGAAATTCCATTTTTTATCAATTCTTATATCTGCAGCATTAAATGCTGAAAGTCGCATAGAATTGATTCGTGAAAAATCAAAAACACCCGAACCTATTGTTAAATAATTGGCTCTACTAGTAGGCTCATCATATGGTGTATAAGGTGCAGCTCCCTGGTATCTATATTTTAAACCAATTTCCCAGTTTTTTGGAAGTTTATAACCTGCAGTCATACTAACTAACTGACGATTGTCCCAGCTTGCTGAAACAAATTTGTTATCAAGCCCTGTAAATTCACTTCTGTAAAATGTATAGCTAAATACCCCAAAAAAGTTTTTGGTTAATTTTTGTTGTGCAAATAGTTCAATCCCATAAGCGCGGCCTTTTCCAAATTGCGCTATTGGCTCATTACCAATCGCGCCAAACTCTAAGCCTTTGTTTGCAATACTTATGCCGTCATTAATACTTACAGGATAATTACTGTATGCCTTATAAAAACCTTCGACAGTAATTCTTGTAGTACTTTTTGGTAAATACTCAAGTCCTGCCACATAATGCGTAGACTTAATGTAATGACCTGGATTGGTTTTATCACCAGTACTGCTATTGCTAAAATTTAATTGCGTGTAAGTAGGCAGGCGGTAATAAATACCATAACTAGTATTTAATCGTAGCACATCTGAAATTGCCAAACTAGCGCTAAGCCTTGGACTCAACTGCTTTAATGGATTGGATTCACTATTACTTAAACTATTTGCATCCATGCGGAGTCCACCACTTAATGATAATTTATCATTCAATACGCGTGTACCAATTTGAGCAAATCCTCCATAACGGAAAAAATTAGTATTGGTATTGCTGTTGATGATAAGCGCAGGTAATGTAGGACTTACAGACCTCCTTAATACTTGGTAAAAAAGATTATCGAAGCGAATTAACTGACCTGTAAGTCCATAACTTAATGTAATGTTTTCGTAGTTTTTTGTAACATCCCATCTGATTTTACTTTCAGCTTCAATACTTTTTATTTTTAACGTGCGCTGAAGCTCAATAGGATTTTTATTGTCTTCAAATTTATTGGCCTGATTATCTAAATAATTTCGACTAATACTCAAATTCCAAAAACCCTTTGGTATAATTTTTTTAATGGTTGCACCAATGGTGTAACTATTTTGATCAATAGTTGGACTATTACCTAATACGTACTGATTTTCGGCAGTTAAACTATCTGGCGTAATAAATTTAAACCTGTCAATTGCACCAACACCTAAGAATGTTAATGTTGTTTTATCGTTAATCCGAGTGGTTGTTTTAAACTGAAAATCGGAGTAGTTTGGTAGAAAAGACCAGTTAAGCAAATTAGCTAGAACTCCTAAACTACTTTTACGAGCAGACGCTACAAAGGTTGTTTTTTTAGACAAAGGGCCATCAAGCGTTAGCACACTTTCTGTTAAACTAAGTCTGATATTACCCTGAAATTTATTTGGGTTGCCATTTTTTTGTTTGAACTGAAATACACTGCTAAGCGCATTATCATATTTAGCATCAAATGCAGAAGTACTTAATCTCACATCCTCAATTAAAAGAACATTTAAAATACCTGCTGGTCCACCACCACTACCCTGTGTTCCAAAGTGATTGATAATTGGAATTTCGATACCGTCTAAATAAAATACATTTTCACTAGGCGCTCCACCTCTAATGATAATATCATTTCTAAATGTACCACCTGCAGCACCTCCTCCTACACCTGGCAAAGACTGTATCACTCGACTAATGTCAAAAAAACCTCCAGGGTTGTTTTTAATATCCTCAGTAGTTAAGCGCTGAATACTTAATGGACTTTCAAGTGTTGCCGCTTTTGCAGAACTACGCCTGCTTGTTACAGTAACATTTGATAATTGATTTACGAGCTCTTCAATTTCTATTTGAATATTATTTTCATTACCGGTAGTAACGGGGATATTATTAAGCTGTTTTGTTTTAAATCCAACACCAGAAACTTCGATTGTATAAGCACCAGGGTTTAGCTGTGAAAATCTAAAATTTCCTAAACTATCAGAGACTGTTTTAGTATTTCCAGGGATCACTTGTACCGTTAAGCCAGGTACCCTTTGCTGTGTTTTTTTATTGTAAATGGTACCACTTAATTTTCCAGTGGCTTGACCCAAAACAAAAAGAGGGCCAAATAGAAGGACAAAAAAGGCAAAATTTTGTGCAATTTTCATGAAAAGCTGGTTTATAGAACTTAAACAAAGACCTGAAACAAATGTTTGAAAATGTCTAAGAATTTTGAGTATTTTGATTGATTTGGCCTTATACATACAATATTTACCTAATTCATGCGTTAAAATCGATCATTTTCTGCTGTATTTATACGTTTTTTCGACTAAAATCGGGTATTTTTAGACCCATCAAATTGAGCTATTAGCAATCTATCCCCTCCTGCTATTTTAGTTTCAATGATTTGTTTGGGTTAAGTCAGTGGATGGGCTACCCCGAAACGAAAAAAAGTAAGTATGAATAAACCTATCAAGTTAACCCACTTGAAGCAGTATTGCTTTGCATTTATTTTATTGAGTTTCAAATTTGCGAGTGCGCAAATGATTCCCTTTACGCAAAACTATTCAGCACCCTTAATGGTGAATCCTGCAACCAATGGTTTATTTAATGGACGTGCAAGTATTCAATCCAATTTTAAAAGTCAGTGGGGCAATGTAGCCTACCCTTATGTTACGGGTGTATTTAATGGAGAGGTAAGAATACTAGATAATTTTATTGGCGCAAACGATATAGCGGCTGTTGGAATACTTGCAGTATATGACAAGTCAAATGATGGAGGATTTAAGCAAACACAAATAGGTGGAAACTTTGCATTTCATAAAGCCATTGACCAGTCCGGAAGTTTACGTATTGGATTTGGTGGTCAAATGAGCTACCGTTCTTACTTGCTAGATTATACCAAATTAACTTTCCAATCTCAATTTGCACCATACATTGGATATAATAGCAGCATACCAAGTGGCGAGGGTTTTGGTTTTTCATCCAATATATTTGACTACAGTGCTGGTCTTCTCTTATCCTACTTAGAACAAGATTTTAGTTATTACATTGGTGTTGCAGGCTCTCACTTAAATAGACCAACAAGTAGTAACAATAATCTTTCTTTTAGCATCCCTCCAGGCCTAACTGCGCATGGAGGCATTTCATTAAGTGACAAAAATGAAAACCGCTTGTATGGCTCATTTGCACATACGAGATCTGAAGCAAGCAATTTTACAACACTTGGAATCGTGTATGGCCGAAACATTAATGGCTACATAGATGAAGATGGAGACGAATTTCAAATTGGCGCTTTCATGCGTTTCAAAGATTCTTTCGCTCCTTACGTTGGATATAAAAAAGGAAATTTATCAGTGGGCTTAAACTATGACATTACCACGTCGGAGTTAAGACTTGCTAGAGCAGGCGCAGGTTCGTTAGAATTAAATTTAAAAATGATGTTGTTTGACGATCCAAACAATGATCAATTAAGAAAATTAAAGTGTCGCTTTATCCTGTGGTAATTGACC